>Ga0247841_10007037_pt1 | contig 16941 bp, 12 predicted proteins | sample LaCruzMarch2015__2_FD_192410 | JGI IMG/M metagenome (GOLD analysis project Ga0247841, IMG submission 192410) | Freshwater microbial communities from meromictic Lake La Cruz, Castile-La Mancha, Spain - LaCruzMarch2015_18m | ecosystem: Environmental > Aquatic > Freshwater > Lake | place: Spain... | reverse complement strand
GATACTGCTGTAGCTGTAAATCCAAAAGATAAACGTTATAAACAATATATCGGTAAAATTTTAATCCTTCCTTTAGTTGGCCGCCAAATTAAAATTATCGCAGACTCCCTTGTCGATATGCAGTTTGGAACTGGCGCTGTAAAAGTTACTCCTGCCCATGATCCCAATGATTACTCTTTAGGGAAAAAACATGGTTTAGAATTTATCAATGTTATGGCGCCCGATGGCTCAATGAATCATTTAGCGCAAAAATACTCAGGGCTTGACCGGTTTAAGGCAAGAGAACTAATCTTGGAAGATTTAAAGTCAGCTGGCTGCTTAGAAAAAATTGACCCGCATACTCTTTCAGCCGGACACTGTTATCGCTGTCACACAATTGTTGAGCCATACCTGTCAAAACAGTGGTTCGTCAAAACCAAGCCCTTAGCAAAGCCGGCAATTGAGGCAGTAAAAAAAGGAAAAATAAAATTCTATCCACCCCGTTGGACTAAAGTTTACCTAAATTGGATGGAAAATATTCAAGACTGGTGCATATCCCGACAGATTTGGTGGGGCCACCGCATACCGGTTTATTACTGTAAAAATTGTAACGCGAAAAATGAAAAAGAAGGAATCATTGTTGCAAGATTAAAACCCTTAAAATGTCCTAAATGCGGCGGCGCAAATTTAGTTCAGGATGAAGATGTTTTAGATACCTGGTTTTCCAGCTGGCTTTGGCCTTTTGCTACTTTTTACTGGCCCAAAGAAAGCGCAGATTTGAAATATTTTTACCCGACTCAAACCCTGGTCACTGCGCCTGAAATAATTTTCTTTTGGGTAGCGCGCATGATTATGGCAGGATACGAATTTAGGCAACAAATTCCATTTAAAGATGTCTATATCCATGGCACTGTACGTGACAGTCAAGGCAAAAAGATGTCTAAGTCATTAGGTAATGTTATCGACCCCTTAGAAATTATCGCTGAATATGGCACAGATGCTTTACGCTTTAGCCTTGTATCTATAACATCACAGGGCCAGGATGTTTTTCTTTCTAAAGAAAGATTTGAGCAGGGTAGGAATTTTGCCAATAAGATTTGGAATGCTTCAAGGTTTATACTGATGAACCTTAAAGCTGAGGAAGTAAATGTCGATCTCTGTGTTTTCTTTAAGGCCGCAGATCTTGATATTGTTAATCGCTGGATTTTAAGCCGCTTCTATTCGACATTGGGCGAAGTCGAAAAAGAATTGGATAATTATAGATTTAATGAAGCAGCAAACAGCTTATACGCATTTTTCTGGCATGAATTCTGCGACTGGTATCTGGAATTAATTAAACCGCAAATTAATAACAAAGAAACACAGGTAGTTATGTGTAAAATGCTAGAGAAAACATTAAGATTAATCCATCCGTTTATGCCTTTTATTAGCGAAGAAATCTGGCAGCGGCTGCCAAAAGCTAAGGACTCTATATCTCAACAGAAATGGCCGCATATGCAGTCAGAACTAATTAACTTAAAAGTAGAAAAACAGATGCAAATCGCTTTTGATATTATTAATACAATCAGGAATATGCGCGCTGAGTTGGAGGTTAACCCTGCCAGCTTTATTGATATAAAGATCGCATTTGCGGATAAGACGGAAGAAAAATCTACGCAAATCTTATTTAGCTATATTAAAAATTTAGCCAAGATTAATAATTTAAGCGTTGTCGATAAATATGTTCCTCAGAGTAACCAATATGCTGTGGTATTTAAAAACATGCATATCATAATGCCTTTATCCGGATTAGTTGATGTTTTAGAGCAGCTCAAGAAAGTTCAGATAAAGATCGACAAAGTACAATTGGATATCCGCAATAAAGAATTGATGCTAGCGAATAAGAATTTTACCGGCCGCGCGCCCAAAGAAATTGTGGATGCGGAAAAGGCGAAATTAACGGAAATGCAAGCGCAGATGATTAAACTAGAGGCAATTAAAAATGGCTTATGCTAAATATTTTCTAACCGAAAATAAACCTCAAATTAACCAAAAAGATCTTTTGGCGCTGATTAAACATGCGCTAGCTGAAGATATCGGTCGCGGCGATATTACCACACGTCTTACAATCCCGCAGCATAAAAAAATCAAGGTTAAAATAATTGCCAAAGAGAATTTTTTGCTTTGCGGAATTAGCGTTGCCGAAAAAGTATTTAGGGTAGTAGATCCCGGAGTTAGTTTTAAAAAAATGACTAAAGAAGGTAAAAGCGTTAAAAATGGCCAAACCATCGCTATTATATCAGGCAGAGCCAGGAGCATTTTAAAGGCAGAAAGGGTTGCTTTAAATTTATTATCCCTGATGTCGGCAATTGCCACAAAAACTCGTAAATTTGTCGAAAGAATCGAGCCTTTTAAAACGAAGATTACCGATACCCGAAAAACTTTTCCCGGACTAAGGGCCTTACAGAAATACGCAGTCAGGATAGGAGGAGGCTATAACCACAGAATCCGGCTTGATGAAATGCTTTTGATTAAAGATAACCATTTAAAAATTCTTGGCGGATATTTTAGCCTGCCGCCGGTGCCCAAAGGTTATAAAACTGAAATCGAAACTCAAAGCTTAGATGAATTTAAGCACGCCTTGCGCTTTAATCCTGATGTTGTCATGCTCGATAATATGAAAATCGCAGATATTAGAACAGCAATAAAAATCAGGGCTAGCCGCAAGGTTAAGCTGGAGGCAAGCGGAGGCATAAATTTAAGTAATATAAAGAAATACGCAGCTACCGGAGTAGATATAATTTCAGCCGGCCAACTGACGGATTCAGTAGAATCTGTAGATATCAGCTTAGAGGTTGTCTAAAGGCTATGGATAGGTTCAAACTTGTCTCGAAATTCCGGCCATGTGGGGATCAGCCTCAAGCAATAAAAAATCTTTCTAAAGCCATTCTTAGTAAAGCGCGTTACAATACGCTTTTAGGCACAACCGGAAGCGGTAAAACTTTTACGCTTGCCAATGTAATTGCCAAAGTAAACAAGCCAACGCTTGTAATCTCGCATAATAAAACATTAGCCGCACAGCTTTATTCTGAATTTAAGGAATTTTTTCCGCATAATGCGGTCGAATATTTCGTAAGCTATTACGATTACTATCAGCCGGAAGCATATATCCCCACAACAGATACTTATATAGAAAAAGATTCTTCAATAAATGAACGCTTAGATCGTCTCAGGCTTTCAGCAACTACTTCGCTAATCAGCCGTAAAGATGTTATTGTCGTCGCTTCAGTTTCCTGCATCTATAATTTAGGCTCTCCGCAGGATTATGAAGAACAGCTATTAATATTAAATAGGAATCAGTCTATTCAACGTGATACATTAATTACCCAGCTCATCCAGATTCAATATGAACGCAATGACTATGAGTTTAAACGCTCAAAAATAAGGGTGCGTGGTGATGTAGTCGAAGTTTATCCGTCATACAGCCAGCAGGCATTACGCATAGAATTAAATAATGAAAAAATAGCTAAAATTTCCGTTATCGAACCGGTTTCAGCGAAACCGCTTTGTCAAGTTGATAAAATAGCAATTTATCCGGCAAAACATTTTATTGCTTCTGCAGACAAAATAGACAACGCATTAAAATCAATAAAAGAGGAATTAGCTCAACAGCTAAAAATTTTAAAAGAAAAAAATAAGCTCCTCGAAGCTCAACGCCTGGAATCGCGCACAAACTATGATTTAGAGATGCTTAAAGAAATCGGCTATTGCCACGGGATAGAAAATTATTCCCGGCACTTAAGCGGCCGGCCCGAAGGCTCTCGTCCGTATTCGATGATTGATTATTTTAAAGGAGGCGATTTTCTAACCGTAATTGATGAGTCACACGCAACCATGCCTCAAATAAGAGGTATGTATGCCGGAGACAGGGCAAGGAAAGAAACTTTGGTAAACTACGGCTTCAGGCTTCCGTCATGCTTAGATAACCGGCCGTTAAAATTTAATGAATTCAATCGCCTGACAAAACAATTTGTTTTTGTTTCCGCTACCCCGGATGAATATGAGTTGGGATTAAGCCAGAATAAGGTAACTGAACAGATTATTCGCCCAACCGGATTAATTGACCCGGCAATTATTGTCAGGCCATCCGCAGGACAAATCGAAGATTTGATTAAAGAAATAAAAGAACGCTCCAAGAAGAACCAAAGAGTGCTGGTAACTACGCTTACCAAAAGAAGCTCTGAAGACCTGGCCAGTTATCTTAAAGAAAAAGGAATAAAAGTCCAATACCTGCACTCTGAGATTCAAACTATCCAGCGTTCGGTAATATTAAAAGAATTGCGCCAGAAAAAATTTGATTGCTTAGTTGGAATTAATCTTTTGCGTGAAGGACTTGATTTGCCGGAGGTTTCACTTGTGGCGATCTTAGACGCGGATAAAGAAGGGTTCCTGCGCAGTGCAACTAGCCTTATCCAGGTTGGCGGCCGCGCGGCGCGTAATCTGGATGGAACAGTAATTATGTATGCTGATACAATCACCCGTTCTATGAAAAAGGCAATTGATGAATCTAACCGCAGAAGGGCCATCCAACAAGAGTATAATCAAAAAAATAAAATTACTCCCCGTTCTATTGAAAGGTCAATCAAAGAGGGAATCCATGATTTGGAACAGGCGGATGATTTTGTTCAAGGGTTAACCGGAGAGCCAAAAGAGCAATACCAGTTGCATAAATATATAAGTGAGCTAGAATATGAAATGGAGCTGGCTGCGCGGAATTTACAATTTGAAAAAGCAGCCCAAATAAGAGACAAGATCAAGGAAATCACCAGTTCCACTAACTTTAAGTGATTTCTGCAGTGCCCTTTAGGGGTAGTGAGGAGCTACGCGGTGCTACTGGCAATTAATATCGGCAATACTAATATATCCGGAGCAATTTTTTCTTCTCCAAAACGCATCATCAAACAGTTTGTTCTTCCTACAAAGGCGTATTCAAAAACAAAACTGGTTAAAAAATTAAAAAAGTCATTTAAGATTTCTGATGCTGTGATATGCAGTGTCGTTCCAAAATTAACCAAGGTTTTAGAGCGCGATTTAAAGCTTTTTACCGGAAAGCGGCCTTATATAATAGGTAAAGAAGTGACAGTTCCTATAAAAAATCTTTATCAGCCGGGGCAATTAGGCCAGGATCGCCTGGTTAATGCTTATTCTGCCTGCACTCTTTACCAAACTCCTTTAGTTGTTATCGATTCCGGCACCGCCATTACCTTTGATGTAGTCTCTAAGGATAAAAAATACTTAGGCGGATTAATTATTCCAGGTATGGAAATTTCACTTAAAAGCCTGAAAGAAAAAACTGCTCTTTTGCCGTCTATAAAGTTGTGCCAGCCAAAAATATTGATCGCCCGTGACACAAAAAATAGTATTTTAAGCGGTGTTGTTTATGGCTATTCAGCATTGTGCAAGGAAATGGTAATAAGGATTAAGAAATATATTGGCAAGAAAACCTTAGTTTTAGGAACCGGGGGAAATATTTCCTTGATAAAAAAATACTCTGGTATTAAAATTAAGATTGATAAAAATTTAACCTTAAAAGGAATTAATCTTGTTTATGTTAATAAAATTAAAAAACGCGGCTAAAGTTATTATTATTTTAGCAATATCATTCTTTGGCGCCTTATCATTTGCGGAAGAAACAAACCAGTCTAAAAACAATGCTGATGTGATTGCCAATCTTGAGCAAGCATTAAGTAATCACGAAATGAAGAAACAGCATGAACAGGAGGTTTTGGCAGCAAAACTTAATGCTTCCTTGAATCAACTGGTTAATAACTGGATAGATTCTGCTAAGAAGAATAAAAATGATAAAATAGGTAATCGTTTGGAACAAACGTGGGAAAGATTGGCCCCAACTTTTAATACTTCAACGAGCCATTATGATTATTACTTGAGAGGTTATAAGTATGCCGTTGTTAAAAGCGATATCTCTCGGACTGACTCTTTTACAACTGCTTATAAAGCAGAGGTGGTTATAAAAGAAGATCTCTATGTTGAAAAGTACCATCCTTCAAACGTCAGCGACATTAATCTATATTTTTATACGGTTAGCACAAATTATTATTTAAATTTTGAATACAGGCAGAATAAATTTACATTGGTAAACAGCGATAGTAAAATTGTGGGTTTTGCTAATGAATGTCCCTTAGAGATAAAAAATTCAAAGCATATTTTTTAAAAAACCCTTGACAAGAATTTTTTTTTATCTATAATTAGCACTCTAGGAAAAAGAGTGCTAAGTTTAGTTAATTAACCAATATTTTAAGGAGGTGACAGGATGGAAATTAAACCATTGGGGGATCGCATCGTAGTTAAGCCCTTAGAGGCTGAGAATAAAAGCAAGGGCGGCATTGTTCTGCCTGATACTGCTAAAGAAAAACCACAGGAAGCTAAGGTTGTTGCAGTAGGAAAAGGCAAAGTGCTAGAAAATGGCACTGTGCAGGCGCCTGAGGTAAAGGTAGGGGACAAAGTTTTGTTCGGAAAATATTCCGGTAATGAAATTACGACTAAAGAAGGCGAAGAATTACTTATTCTGCGCGAAGAAGATATTTTAGCAATCATTAAGTAAGTGAGGCCATAACTTATGGAACGCAAAGCGCGACATAAGTTATCGGCCGAACTTATCCCGCCTCTTGCAGAATACAAGAATACGGCGGGACCAACACATATTTAAAAGGAGGATCCATGGCAAAGCAATTATTGTACAGCGATAATGCCCGCCGCAAGATTTTAGCTGGTGTTGAACAGCTTGCTGCTGCGGTAAAAGTAACCTTAGGCCCTAAAGGCCGCAACGTAGTAATTGATAAAAAATTCGGCTCGCCGACTATTACCAAAGACGGCGTAACCGTAGCAAAAGAAATTGATTTAGAGGATCCCTTTGAAAACATGGGCGCTCAGATGGTTAAGGAAGTTGCTGAAAAAACATCTGATATCGCAGGAGACGGAACTACTACCGCCACCGTCCTGGCTGAATCAATTTACCGCGAAGGATTAAAAAATGTTACTGCAGGATCAAACCCGATGGAATTAAAACGCGGAATTGAAAAAGCAGTTGTAAGAATTGTTGAAGAGTTAGGAAAACTTTCTACTCCTATCAAAGATAAAAAGGAAATTGCCCAAGTTGCCAGCATTGCCGCTAATTCCGATACCAATATCGGAGAATTAATTGCCGAGGCAATGGATAAAGTAGGCAAAGACGGCGTAATTACCGTGGAGGAGGCAAAATCAACTGCTACTACATTAGATGTCGTAGAAGGAATGCAGTTTGATCAGGGATATTTATCACCTTACTTTGTGACTGACGCAGAGCGCATGGAAGTTCTTCTAGAAGATGTCTACATCCTTATTTATGAAAAAAAGATATCTTCAATTAAGGATATCTTGCCTCTTCTAGAAAAAATCGCCCGCGCAGGTAAACCGCTATTAATTATTGCCGAAGAGGTTGATGGAGAAGCTTTGGCAACCTTAGTCGTGAATAAAATTCGCGGCACTTTTGTTGCATGCGCAGTAAAAGCACCCGGCTATGGGGATAGGCGCAAAGCAATGCTTGAAGATATTGCTATTTTAACCGGCGGAAAAGCTCTTACCGAAGATTTAGGTATCAAACTTGAAAATGTTGATATCGAGGATTTGGGACGCGCTAAAAAAGTAAAAATTGACAAAGAAAATACTACGATCGTCGAGGGAGCTGGTAAAAATCCTTCAATTAACGCCAGAATCAGCCAGCTAAAAAAACAAATTGAAGATACGGATTCAGATTATGATAAAGAAAAATTACAGGAGCGGCTGGCTAAATTATCCGGCGGAGTCGCGGTAATTAACGTTGGCGCTGCTACTGAAACAGAGATGAAGGAAAAAAAGGCCCGCGTAGAAGATGCCCTTCATGCAACTCGCGCTGCTACTCAGGAAGGTATTGTTCCTGGGGGCGGAATCGCGCTTATTCGTACAATTCCTGCTTTAGAGAAACTAAGACTTGAAGGTGACGAAAAGATCGGCGCAAATATTGTTAAACGCGCTATTGAAGAACCTTTAAGACAGATTGCGCAAAACGCAGGACTTGAAGGCTCAGTAGTTGTGCAGAGGATTAAACAGGAAAAAACTAATATAGGTTACGATGTTAGCCAGGATGCTTATGTGGATATGATTGAGGCTGGCGTAATCGATCCTACAAAAGTTACTCGTTCAGCCTTGCAGAATGCTGCTAGTATTGCCGCATTACTGCTTACAACTGAAACCCTGATCGCAGATAAACCGGACAAGGATGAAAAGATGCCTGCGATGCCTCCTGGAGGAATGGGTGGCATGGGTGGCATGGGCGGAGGAATGTATTAAGCTTTAAAAAAATAGTTAACCTCTAACACGACCCTGTTTCCCGATTAGCTAGGAAACAGGGTCGTGTTTTTAGGGTTAAAATACTTGTTGACAAACCTAGTTAGTTAATATAAAATTATTAATCCTTTCAGTCGCAATCCCAAAGTGAGGCGAAATATTCATAACCTATTACAAAACAACAGGTTATACAATAATTAAGGAGAATTAAAAATGGCAGAGTGGATAGGTATAAATAGGAGGGCAAGAAGATGCTATGGTTTTGACGAGATTGCCTTAGTCCCCGGTTCGCAAACCGTAAATCCTAATGAAGTTGATACCAGCTTTAAATTTAACGGAAAAAAATTTAAAATACCTATACTCGCTGCGGCTATGGATGGAGTTGTAGATGTAAAGTTTGCTATTGAAATGTCTGGCTTAGGCGGAATCGCAGTTTTAAACCTTGACGGAATTCAAACCCGTTATGAAAATCCCGATGAAGTTTTAGAAGAAATTGCAAAAGCTACCCCTGCCAAGGCCACAGAGTTAATCCAGGAAGTTTACACAACTCCCATAAAAGAGAAATTAGTTTCTAAAAGGGTTGCTCAAATTAAAAAAGCAAACGCTATGGCGGTAGTAAGCTGTATTCCTGCCAATGCGGAAAAGTTTTCGAAATTGGCACTTGGAGCCGGTTGCGATATTTTTGTTTTACAATCCACAGTTACGACCACTAGGCATATCTCCACTCAGTACAAAACACTTAATCTTGAAAAATTTTGTAAAGCATTAAAAATTCCGGTCATTCTCGGCAACTGCGTAACTTATGAAACTACCCTAGAGCTAATGGCTACCGGTGCGGCAGGTTTGCTTATCGGTATCGGCCCAGGGGCAGCTTGCACTACCCGAGGCGTATTAGGAATAGGTGTTCCTCAGGTTACTGCTACAGTTGATGCTGCTAGCGCGCGCGATTATTATTTTAAACGCACAGGTAAGTATGTTTCCATCATTACTGATGGCGGGATGAATCGCGGCGGAGATATATGTAAGGCTTTTGCTTGTGGTGCTGATGCGGTAATGATTGGCTCAAGTTTTGCCCGCGCTAAAGAAGCCCCGGGAAGAGGATTTCATTGGGGCATGGCTACTTCACATGTTAACCTTCCTCGCGGAACGCGTATTCAGGTAGGCACAACCGGAGCTTTAAAAGAAATTCTGCTTGGCCCGGCAAAAGTAGATGACGGATCCCAAAATCTTCTCGGCGCATTAAAGACATCTATGGGTTCCCTCGGAGCTTCAAATCTAAAAGAAATGCATGATGTAGAAATTATTATTGCTCCTTCGATTCAGACTGAAGGAAAAATATTTCAGGTAGGCCAAAGAGTAGGGATGGGAAAATGATAAAACAAACAATATTGATATTAGACTTTGGTTCACAATATACTCAGTTAATTGCAAGAAGGGTCAGGGAAAATAAAGTTTTTTCAATGATCGTTCCTTACAACATGCCGGCAAAAGAGATTGCGGCCTTAAACCCAAAAGGAATAATCCTTTCCGGCGGGCCGGCTTCAGTAGTGAACAAAAAATCGCCTTATCCGGATAAAAATATTTTTAAATTAGGGGTACCCATACTAGGTGTTTGTTATGGAATGCAGGTAATTTGCGAGCTCTTAGGCGGCAAAGTCAAACATACCCGCGAACGCGAGTACGGAAAAGTGGAATTATTTATTGACGATAACCGTGATCTTTTTAACCATCTGCCGGGTAATTTTACTTGTTGGGCAAGCCACGGAGATTATGTAACTAAAATGCCTCCGGGATTTCATACTATCGCTCACACTACCAATACCCCGATTGCCGCTATCTCTAACAATAAGAAAAAGATATTTGCCGTTCAGTTCCACCCGGAAGTAACGCACACGGAAAAAGGCAGCCAGATTTTAAGCAACTTCTTATTTAAGGCCTGTGGCGCTAGCGGACGATGGACGATGCAGTCGTTTATTAAAGAATCAATTGAAAATATTAAAAAGACAGTTGGCCGTGATAAGGTTATTTTGGGCTTAAGCGGTGGCGTAGATTCTTCTGTTGCCGCCTTATTAATCCATAAAGCAATCGGTAAAAATTTACGTTGTATTTTTATTGATAATGGCTTGTTAAGAAAAGGCGAAGCAGAACAGGTTAAAAGCGTATTTAAAGATATGTACCATCTTAACCTAAGCTACGTTGATAGAAGCAAAAGATTCCTCGAGCGGCTAAAAGGAATAACCGACCCTGAAGAAAAAAGAAAAATAATCGGCGATGAATTTATTAAAGTTTTTGAAGAAGAGGCAAAAAAAACCAAAGGCGCAAAATTCTTAGGCCAGGGAACTTTATATCCGGATGTGATTGAATCCATTTCCCCGACTGGTGGCCCAAGCAGAAAGATTAAAAGCCATCATAATGTAGGCGGGCTTCCTGCGCAAATGAAACTTAAACTTATCGAGCCATTAAGGGAAATATTTAAAGATGAAGCGCGGCAAATCGGCAGGCAAATGGGATTACCGGAAAATATTGTACAACGCCAGCCTTTTCCCGGACCGGGCCTTGCAGTTCGAATTATCGGCGACTTGAATCAAGAACGTTTGGACCTTTTGCGCGAAGCAGATAAACGTGTTATCGAGGAAATTTCAAAAGCCGGTTTATATGAGCAGGTCTGGCAATCTTTTGCAGTATTGCTTCCGATAAAAAGCGTAGGAATTATGGGTGATGAACGTACATATGAAAATGTCGCAGCCCTTCGTTGTGTATCCAGTTTCGATGGAATGACCGCTGACTGGGTAAAACTTCCCTATGAAGTCTTGGAAAGAATTTCTAATCGCATCATCAATGAAGTTAGAGGTATTAATCGAGTTGTTTACGATATAAGCTCTAAGCCTCCTGCAACAATCGAGTGGGAATAAGATAGCTTAAACGTTAGCCTTCCATGCCTGGCGCTGAATTTATCCACCTGCATCTGCACACGCAATACAGTCTCCTTGACGGAGCCTGCCGTATACCCGAAATACTCTCTATTGCTAAAAGTTTTAAAATGGATTCACTTGCTATTACCGACCATGGCAACATGTTTGGGGCAATTGAATTTTATCTTGAAGCGCAAAAAGCAGGAATCAAACCGATTATCGGCTGCGAAGTTTACGTTGCGCCAAAAAGCAGGTTAGACAAAAGCACCAGTGGCATAGAAGATATAGCCAATCATTTAATACTTTTAGCCCGCGATGAAGAGGGGTATCGTAATTTAATGAAATTGGTTTCAATCGGCTATCTTGAAGGGTTTTATTACCGCCCGCGCATCGACAAAGAGGTGCTTTCACAATACGCCAAAGGATTAATCGGCTCAAGCGCCTGCCTAAAAGGTGAGCCTGCCGCATTGATCTTGCAAAAACGTTTTAATGACGCTTTAAAAGCCGCAGACAATTATCAGAATATACTCGGTAAGGGAAATTATTTCTTAGAGATCCAGGCTAACTCTATCCCCGAGCAAAAGATTGCCAATGAAGGCTTGATTAAAATTTCTAAGGAACTTGACATACCCTTAGTCGCAACAAATGATGTGCATTATCCCACCAAAGACAAAGCCGCCGCGCACGAAGCGTTATTATGTATTCAAACTCAAACCACGCTTGATGATCCTAAGCATATGCGTTTTCAAACGGATGAATTTTATTTCTCTTCACCCGCGGAGATGAAAAAGATATTTTCGGATTACCCCCAAGCAATAAAAAATACCGTAGAAATTGCTCAACGTTGTAATCTGGAATTAGATTTTAGTAAGATGCATCTGCCTAAATACAGCCCGCCGCATGGAAAAGACAAGGAAGAATTTTTACTCGAGCTTTGTGAAAAAGGGTTGCTCGAAAAAGAGCTTAAAAATGACCCGGATGCGCAAAAACGCCTTGACCATGAATTAAAGATCATAAAAGATATGGGCTTTATTAGTTATTTTTTAATTGTCTGGGATTTCATTGCCTATGCTAAAAGCCAGGGCGTTCCTGTCGGCCCAGGAAGAGGCTCAGCCGCAGGCTCCCTGGTAAGTTTTCTTTTAGGGATCACTGATCTAAACCCGTTAAAATACGGGCTTCTTTTTGAAAGATTTTTAAATCCGCAGCGCCTGGGGTTGCCGGATATTGATATTGATTTTTGCTATGAGCGAAGGCAGGAGGTAATTGATTATGTGACCAAGAAATACGGCCAGGATAATGTAGCTCAAATCATTACCTTTGGGACAATGGCGGCGCGCGCTGTAATCAGGGATGTGGGCCGCGTTATGGGAATTACTTATGCAGACGTTGACCGTATCGCCAAAATGATTCCCGCTGAACTTGATATGACCCTTAAGAAATCTTTAGAAAGCGAACCAGAGTTAAACAATCTTTACAAAAATGACCCCCAGATAACCAAACTGATTAATATTGCTTTGTCGCTTGAGGGATTAAACCGCCACGCCTCGGTGCACGCCGCAGGAGTAATTATTACGGATAAGCCTTTAAGTAATTATATGCCGATATTTAAAACCTCAGATGACCAGATTACTACCGGCTATAGTATGGGAATACTTGAGAAAATTGGCCTGCTTAAAGTTGATTTTCTCGGGCTTCGGACATTGACTGTAATTGATGAAACTCTAAAATTAATTAAAATCATACGGGGGATTGATGTTGATATTGAAAAGATTCCCTTAGATGACCAAAATACTTATAAGCTACTTGCCTCAAGCCATACTATCGGAATATTTCAGGTAGAAAGTTCCGGAATGCGTGATTTGCTTAAAAAACTTGTTCCTGAACGTTTTGAAGACTTGATTGCGCTTTTGGCTTTATACCGGCCGGGCCCGATCGGCTCAGGCATGCTTGATGATTTTATGAAGCGCAAGCACGGAATTATTCCTATTAAATATGAACATCCTAAATTAGAGCCGATTCTTAAAGAAACTTACGGAATCATGGTTTATCAGGAACAGATTATGCAAATTGCATCTGTCTTAGCAGGATTTTCATTGGCGCAAGCGGATATTTTGCGCAAAGCCATGGGCAAGAAGATTCCCGAAGTTATGGAAAAAGAAAGGAAAAACTTTATTAGCGGTAGCATTAAAAACGGAATAAGAGAGAGTACCGCGAGCAAAATATTTGATTTAATTGAATATTTTTCCGGATATGGTTTTAATAAATCGCATTCAACTGCCTATGCCTTAATTTCTTACCGCACCGCTTATTTAAAAGCAAATTATCCGGTAGAATTTATGGCTGCTTTACTTACTTCAGAGCGTAATAATACTGATAAGATTGTCGAATACGTAAATGAAGTAGACCGTATGGGTTTAAAAGTGCAGCCGCCCGATATAAATGAAAGCGAGGTACTTTTTAAGGTGGAGGATGCAAAAACCATACGTTTTGGCCTCCTGGCGATAAAAAACGTAGGTCAAGGCGCAGCCGAATCTATTGTCGGTGTTAGAAAAGCTGGAAAATTTAAATCACTGGAAGATCTTTGCAGCCGAATAGATTTAAGATTAGCTAACCGAAAGGTTTTAGAAAGCCTGATTAAATGCGGGGCGCTAGATTATTTTAATTTATCAAGAGCTCAAATGTTTGCCAGCTTAGACACAATATTAGAAGGCGCGCAAAGGATTAGAAAAGAGAAATCAAGTGGGCAGCTTTCTTTTTTTGATCAGGTTTTAAACGATAATGCATTTATGGAAACTAAAAACAATTTGCCCGATATAAGGGAATGGCCGGAACCGCAATTACTTGGTTTCGAAAAGGACATGCTGGGTTTTTATGTTTCCGGGCATCCTCTGGCCCGCTACGCCAAGCAGCTCAAACGTTTTACCTCTTGTTCCACAGCCAGCTTGCATGAGCATAAAGATCAGGATGCGGTTAAGATAGTCGGACTGATTGTGAAGATTAAACATACAGTTACCCGCGCCAAACAAGAAAAAATGGCAATATTAAAATTGGAAGACCTAAGCGGCTCAGTAGAATTATTAGTTTTTCCGCGCGCTTTTGCCAAAATTGGCAGCTATATCCAACCAAACACCATAGTGCATATCCGTGGCATAGTTGACCTTAAAGAAGAAACCCCCAAAATAATTGTAGATGATCTCTTTCCATTTGATGAAATTTATAAGTTAATTACGGCGATGAGCATTAACCTATCCGGGATAAGGGAGAATATTTTCGAATCCTTGAAAACCCTGCTTGGTGATTACCGGGGAAATATTCCCGTATATTTACGGCTGGATACGCCGGCAAAATCACGCGTACAGCTAATTGTAGGTGAAAATCTTTATGTCAGCCCAACTGAGAAGCTTATTCAGGATTTGGATGAATTATTAGGAGAAGAACGGCTTTCATTAGTGATTTAATTGATACTTTAAGAACTAAGACCCAAGAACTAAGAGCTAAAACAGAGTTTTGAGCCAAAAAAAACTTGACACCGTAACTTTTTGCTGTTATTATACTTAGCATACACCATGCGCTTATAAACTATTCCGCGGGTGTACCAGAGTGGCAAGGAGGCCCAAAGATGACTAAGAAAGATATAGTCTTAAAGGTATCTGACGAAAGCAACTTAAAGCAAATTGATGTTAAGCAGGTGGTGCAAAAAACCTTTGATTGTATTATTGATGCTCTAGTCAGGGGCGAAAAAATCGAATTACGTAATTTTGGCGTTTTTAAAGTAAAGCAAAGAAGAAGCCGCACAGGCAGAAATCCGCGCACCAATCAGGTTATCCCTGTCCCGCCCAGAAAAGTAGTTGTCTTCAAAGCTGGCTTGGAAATGAAGCAAAAAATTAAGTAATCCAATATGTTTTCGTCTAGAAAAATCCTTGTGCGTGAAGCGAACAAGGATAAACCTAAAAAAACTAAATAATAATCTATGTTTAAACGGGTTTCAGGCACTAAAGACATACTGCCTGAGGAGATTTCCTCATGGCAGACGATTGAAACAATTGCACGCCGAATTTTTTCCCTTTATAATTATCAGGAAATGCGCACTCCGCTAATAGAGGATGCATCCCTTTTTAACCGCACATTAGGCGAAACCGCCGAAATTGTCCAAAAACAGATGTTTCTTATTCATAATCAAGAGGACACCTATGCCTTGAGGCCGGAAGGAACCGCTGCAATTGTGCGCAGTTATCTTGAAAATAATTTAGACAAAGAAGCAGGTTTTACAAAGTTATATTATATTGGCCCGATGTTTCGTCTTGAGCGGCCGCAAAAAGGAAGGCTGCGCCAGTTTCATCATATCGGTTGCGAAGCAATCGGATCTGCCGAAGCTTCTCTTGATGTAGAAGTAATCAGTCTGGCTGAGCAGCTGCTCAAAAATTTTGGCATTAGCGGATATAAAATTAAAATTAACAGCCTTGGCTGCTTGAAAGATAAAGCGGCTCTAAATTTAAGTTTAAAAGAAAAACTGCAAAGCAAATCGAAACAACTCTGTGACGATTGCCAACAAAGATTGAAAAACAATGTATTGCGGGTATTAGATTGTAAGAACGAAGCTTGTCAAAAAATAGTTAAGGAATTATCACCTGGAGCCGAACATCTTTGTCCGGAATGCCTGGCGCATTTTGCCAAAGTAAGAAACGAATTAAATAATCTAAACATAGTTTTTGAAATTGCGCCTCAGCTTGTGCGCGGCCTTGATTATTACAATCGGACTGTTTTCGAAATTACGCATCCGGATTTAGGCAGCCAAGACGCCATCGGCGCAGGCGGCCGTTACGCGGGGCTAGTTAAAGAATTGGGGGGGCCGGATTTAGAAGGAATAGGTTTTGCTTTTGGCATAGAGCGCCTGCTTTTAGCTAAAAACTCACTTAGTCAAAAACAGCAAAAAAAATTGGTATATTTGATTACTTTAGGAGAAGTCGCAAAATCCGTCGGCTTAAAAATATTGAACCAGCTTCGAGACGCAGGAATCCCTTGCGATACAGACTACTTAAGCAAATCTTTAAAAGCCGCCATGCGCGCAGCTAATGACGCAGGCGCAAGTACAGTTTTAATTTTAGGCGATGATGAATTGAAAAAAAATATTATTGCAGTTAAAAATATGTCCGACAGCTCTCAAACGGAAATTCCAATAGAAAATTTAACTAAGGAATTAAAATGCTAAGAACGCACACTTGCGGCCAGCTTACAGCCGCTGATACAGGAAAAGAAGTTACGCTTTGCGGATGGGTTGCAAAAAGGCGCGACCACGGCAAATTAGTTTTTATTGATATCCGTGACCGTTACGGCCTGACGCAGGTTGTTTTTATTCCCAAAGAATGCCCACCCGATGTTTATGAAAAAGCAGGACAATTAAGAAGTGAATTTGTGATTAAATTAAAGGGGATCGTAAATAAACGCCCGGCCAATACAATTAATTCGAAACTGACTACAGGCGAAGTAGAGGTTTTAGCCAAGGAGCTTGAAATATTAAACCCCAGCAATACGCCACCCTTTGAAATCCAGGATGATCTTGATATAACCGAAGAAATCCGGCTTAAATACCGCTACCTCGATTTAAGAAGAAATAAAGTTTTTAATAACCTGCTTCTGCGCAGCAACCTTTATAAAATCATTCGTAATTATTTAGGAAATAACGATTTTA
>Ga0247841_10007036_pt1 | contig 16942 bp, 15 predicted proteins | sample LaCruzMarch2015__2_FD_192410 | JGI IMG/M metagenome (GOLD analysis project Ga0247841, IMG submission 192410) | Freshwater microbial communities from meromictic Lake La Cruz, Castile-La Mancha, Spain - LaCruzMarch2015_18m | ecosystem: Environmental > Aquatic > Freshwater > Lake | place: Spain... | reverse complement strand
GGGAGTTATTTGGCTATGCCAGGGAACAGGGCCTTCTCATCAGCACAATGTGCAATGACCGCCGCAGCGTTGAGTTTGCCGCCCAATTGGGTCCTGACATGTACGGGGTCCATTCCGCCTGCCTCGGCGAGGAAGACCTGTTGAAGGATATGGCTGTAAAACAAAAGCCGGTCTTTTTGAAGGTGGGGGGCACATATTTAGGCGAGATCGAAAGGGCCGTCCGGTTGGTACGGGAAACGGGCAACCTTGATATTGTACTGGTACACGGCATCCAGAGTTATCCCACCGTACTGGAGGATATGCACCTGCGTTACATACAGTCACTGAAGCAGATATTTTCCCTGCCGGTGGGGTTTGCCGACCACACCGACGGCGGATCTGAACTCGCCATGTTGGTCCCGATGGTAGCCCTGGCCTTTGGGGCCAATGTAATCGAGAAGCACATCACTCACGACAGAAGCCTGAAGGGCATAGATTTTGAATCGGCGCTCGACCCCGGGGATTTCGCAAAACTTGTATATAATTTGAGGGAGATCCAAAAGGCATTTGGCTCCTCTTCGGCCAGGCCCTTCTCCAAAGCAGAAGAGGACTACAGGAAGGTATCCAAGAAGCGGACCGTGGCCCGTGAAACCCTGGAGGAAGGAGAGCGGATAACAGAAGGCAACATCTGCTTCAAACGCGCCGACGACGGTGTCTACCCCGACGATTGCCAGTACTTGATAGGGAGGCGGGTGAATAAAAAAATCGTGAAGGATGAACCGATCACCTGGGACAAAATAACTTGAAGGGACACTTAGATGAAATCAGCGATTTTTATCACCGTGCGCATGAAATCAACCAGGCTGCCGGCCAAGGCCCTGCTCGATATCAAAGGCAAGCCGGCTATCGGGCACCTCATCGATTACCTCAAACTGGCCAGGTACACAGACCTGATAGTCCTGTGTACCTCCACCCACCCCGATGACGCCGTCCTGGCGGATGTGGCGCGCGACAACGGCATTGAATGTTTCCGGGGAAGCGAGGACGACAAGCTGGACAGGTACCTTAATGCGGCGAAAAAATACGGCGTGGACTTCATGATCATTACCCACGGGGACAGCGTGATCTATGACCCGCAGATCATCGATGAGGTCAGCAGGCTTTACCGGCAGACAGGGGCGGACTACATAACCTGCAGGGGCCTGCCTTTAGGCACTGCTCCCCACGGCCTCAAGCTCTCTGCGCTGGAGATTGTATGCGAGATTAAGGCGGAGTCGGACACCGAGGTGTGGGAGGGCTACTTTACGGACAGCGGCCGCTTCAAGGTGGAATACCTGGAGGCCGATGAAGGGCTCAGACACCCCGAAATGCGCATGACCCTCGATTATCCTGAGGACTACGAGTTCTTCCGGGAGGTCTTTAACAGGCTGTACAATCCGGGCCGGGCCTTCACCCTGCGAGAAGCGGTATCGCTGCTGCTGGCCAACCCTGAGCTCATGGAGATAAACGGGAAAGCTCAGGCAGCTTACCTGCGACACTTAAAAAAATCGGCGCCTATTAGATTTAAGGATTTGCCAGATGCCGGTCGCTAAAGCGCGTGAAGCACAGCGATTTTATTACGCGTATGTAATATGTTCGTAATATAGTTATAGTACAAATATATTGAAGTTAATTCAGGAGGGTCCCACAATGAGGTATTGTAAGAGATGCGTCATGCCGGATACAAGGCCGGGCATGAAATTCGATGAACAGGGTGTTTGCTATCCCTGCCGTAACTATGAAAAAAGGGAAACCATTGATTGGGCCGCAAGATGGAAAGAATTGGAGGCGTTGGCTGGAAAATACAGGGGTTCCAACGGGGATTATTATGATTGCATCATCACTTGCAGCGGGGGGAAGGACAGCTACTTCCAGACGCATGTCTTCAAGGAGAAGCTGGGCATGAACCCCCTGCTTGTATCGGTTAACAATTTCAGCTGGACGGAAACCGGACGACATAACTGGAGCAACATGTTGAAAACCTTTGGCGTAGATGCTCATGTTATATCTTTAAATCCTCAAATATGTAAAAAGATGTTCCGCAAGGCCCTTGAAAAGCTCGGTTCACCAACCTGGTATTTTGACAAGGCAATCTACGCATACCCTCTGCAAATAGCTGTAAAATTGGGGATACCACTTATTATCTATGGGGAAAATACCAGTTACGAATACGGTGGTCCTCTAACAAAGGAAAGTTACAGTGCTATCGACCAGATAAACAACGACGTGGTCAAACCGGTAAGCTGGGACACCTGGCTGGACGATGAAATAATGATGAAAGACCTTAATCCGGCTGTATACCCGAGCGCAGAAGACGTAAAGAAAGCAAAACTGGAGCCCGTTTTTCTGAGCTACTTCGTACCCTGGGACGGCTATGAGAACCAACTGTTTGCCAGGACGCGTGGTTTCAAGACCCTTGACGATACGGGTGAATGGAAAAGAGAGGGCTTCTGCGAGAATTACGATCAAATCGATACAGTGGGCTACCTGACCCACACCTGGTTCAAATTCCCCAAATTCGGGCACCAACGGGTCACAGAGGTCGCCAGCCTGTGGATCAGAAGCGGGCGGATGACCCGAGCGGAAGCCGTCAAGCTGGTAAACGAGGAGGACTACAAGCTGGACCGCAAGATGCTGCGCGACTTTCTCGATTTCACTGAATACGATGAAAAGGACTTCTGGAACGTGGTGGAAAAGTTCGCCAACAAGGATATCGTGGGAAAAAGGGACGGTGTCTGGAGATTAAAGCAACCCTGCAAATGAGCCCCGGCGGCAAATGAAATTCTACGGCGCGTGATATATAATCATTACAAATGAAAATCGGCAACTGCACTGTGGGAACGGGCGCGTGCTGTTTCATCATTGCCGAGGCAGGGGTCAATCACAACGGAGATATCAGCCTGGCAAGGAAACTGATCGACGTTGCCCGTGAAGCCGGCGCCGATGCAGTGAAGTTCCAGACCTTCAAGGCTGATAACGTTGTCACCAAAAGCGCGGCAAAAGCCCGCTACCAGAAGGAGACCACAGGCGCCGCAGAGTCACAGTTCGAGATGATCAAAGGGCTCGAGCTCACCGCTAAAGATTTTGCTGCCCTGTCCGTTCATGCCCGCAAGAAAGGGATAATCTTTCTATCCTCCCCTTTCGATAAATTAAGCGTTGACCTCTTGGACGGATTGGGTGTACCTGCATTCAAAATCCCCTCAGGGGAAATAACCAACTTCCCTTTGCTCAAACATATCGCCCGAAAGAAAAAACCGCTAATCCTGTCCACCGGCATGTCAACACTCGGAGAGATAGAAGAAGCTTTGGAAGTAATCAGGAAAGAACGCGTGGAGGAGATCATACTGTTGCATTGTGTATCATGTTATCCGGCGGCAATCGGGGACGTGAACCTCAAGGCCATGGACACCCTGAGATATGCCTTTGGACTCCCTGTTGGCCTATCTGACCATACTGTCGGCATTACTGTGCCTGTAGCTGCCGTGGCGCGGGGAGCCTGTGTCATCGAGAAACATTTCACCCTGGATAAGGACCTCCCCGGTCCCGACCACAGGGTATCACTAGCGGCGGATGAATTGAAAGAGTTGGTGAGCGTCATTAGAGACGTGGAAAAGGCATTGGGCGATGGAATGAAGATACCCGGCGTGGAAGAGGAGGAAAATAAAAAAGTAGCCAGGCGAAGCCTGGTTGCCCGGATAGACATTCCGGAAGGTGCAATCATTAGTGAGGAGATGCTTGATATTAAGCGACCCGGCGCTGGAATTGAACCAAAGTATATAGGTATAATTGCCGGAAGAAAAGCGAAGAAAGATATAAAATCTGGCGAGTTGGTTACTTTTGCCAAAGTGGTGTAGGCCCATGAGAAAGGTCGCTGTAGTTACTGGAACAAGGGCAGAATACGGCATCCTTCAGCCGGTATTGCGTGCTATAGAAGAAAGCCCGGAATTAAAGCTATTGCTCGTAGTATCAGGGATGCATCTTTCCCGTGAGTTCGGCTACACATTAAATCAGATAAAAAGGGATGGCTTTCGCATAGCTGCAAAAGTACCCATGCTCTTACCCGGTGATACATCGGCGGCTATGGCTGAGTCGGTGGGACGGGGGGTCGTCGGAATGTCACGAACCTGGGAACGGTTACGGCCGGATATAATCCTGGTATTAGGAGACAGGGTTGAGCCTCTGGCTGCGGCTATTGCCGGGGCCTATATGAGTATACCCATAGCACATATTCACGGAGGTGACAGCTCCAAAGGCGGGCTTGACGAATCTGCCCGCCATGCTATTACTAAATTCGCTCACATTCATTTTCCCGCTACCAAATTAAGCGCAGAGAGGATCATTAAACTCGGTGAGGATGATTGGAGAGTGCACATTGTGGGCTCTCCGGCAATTGATACTATTCTGAATGAGCCTTTGCTGCCAGGGGAGGCTTTAGCCAGGCAATTTGAGTTAGATATATCACAACCTCTGCTCCTGCTTGTACAGCATCCCGTGACTACCCAGGTGCCTGAAGCAGCGGGACAGATGAGAGAAACGCTATCAGCGATTAGTGAATTAGGTTACCCCACCATTATAATATATCCTAACTCAGATGCCGGCGGCCGAAGCATGATCGAAGTAATCAAGCAATACGAAGGACATCCCTTTATCAAGATTTTTAAAAGCCTGCCACGTAAACAATATTTATCCTTAATGAAGGTAGCCAGCGTCCTGGTCGGCAACTCCAGTAGCGGGATAATTGATGCCCCCTCCCTTGGCCTGCCGGTAGTCAATATTGGTATCCGACAGGAGGGTAGAGAAAGAGGCAAGAACGTGATAGATGTCAAACATGATAAACAGGAGATAATAAGGGCTATAAAGCAATGTCTTGAGGATAAGCACTTTTTGGACGAGGTCAAGAAACGTGAAAATCCCTACGGGGATGGCAAGGCGGGCCAGAGGATAGCTGATATTTTAGCCGGACTTGAAATCACACCACAACTAATTCAGAAGAAGATCACTTATTAAATTAGGGAAAAATACAGTGAACATGCGGTTTAAGGAATGGAAACGTCCGGAGTTTGACGAAAGAGGGATGACAAAGTGGGGCTGGATGTGCCAATACCATGAGAACTTAAAGCTGAGTGAAAATACTGATATCGGAGCATTCACGTATCTCAATGCTAAATATGAGATTGAAATCGAGGAAAATGTTCAGATTGGCTCTCATTGCTCAATATATTCATGGTCAACCGTTGATGACAAAAAAGGCAAAGTAACCATAAAGAAAAATGCCAGGATAGGTAGCCATTGTCTTATCATGCCCGGGGTTACAATTGGCGAGGATGCTATAGTCGGGGCATGTAGCTTCGTGAACAAGGATATCCCCGATAAAGCAGTAGCCTTTGGCATACCTGTGAAAGTGGTCAAGTATCTGGGGCAAAAGGGTTAAGGAAGATGGACTGGAAGATCCCATTATTTAAAATATACTGGGACGAAGATGATGTAAAGATGGTGAAAGAGGCTGTCCAGAGGGGGATGTACTGGGCAATCGGCCCCAATATTGAGAAATTTGAAGAAATGCTTGCCGATTATATCGGAACAAAATATGCTCTCGTTTTTAATTCGGGCACCTCGGTTCTCCACTCTGTCCTTCTCTCATATGGCATGGGTAAGGGTGACGAGGTCATTGTGCCTTCGTTTACCTTTATCGCCACAGCCAACGCCCCACTCTTCGTAGATGCAAAGCCCGTATTCGCTGATATTGAGGATAGAACCTACGGACTCGACCCCGAGGATGTAAGAAAGAAAATTACCCCTGCAACGAAGGCTATCATCCCCATTCACTTCGGCGGTTGTCCATGCGCAATAAGAGAATTGAAGAAAATCGCTGAGGAACATAACTTACTGCTTATTGAAGATGCTGCCGAATCACTCGGCGCCGCTGTCGATGGCAAGAAAGTGGGTGGTTTCGGCCATGCAGCTATTCTCAGCTTCTGCTCAAACAAAATAATTACTACAGGTGAGGGCGGAGCCGTGGTCACTGATTCGGCTGATATATATGAAAAGCTGAAACTGATCAGGTCGCATGGCAGGGTAGAAACGGCTAACTACTTTTCTTCAAATGAGAATATGGACTATGTTAAGCTGGGCTATAATTTCCGTATGTCCGACATTACTGCCGCCCTGGGGATTGCCCAGCTTAAAAAGGTGAAAAAGATTATCGAAATGCGAAGGCAAAATGCCGAGGCTCTGTCTGCCAGGCTATCTGAAATTGCAGAAATTGAAGTCCCTCATGCTCCCGATCATTTTTTCCATGTATATCAAATGTATACTATAAGGATAAAAGGCGGGCAGGTGAATAGAGATGCTTTATCAGCCTACCTGGCACAAAGAGGAATAATGACCAGGGTTTATTTTGAACCGGTCCACTTAACTAAATTTTATCAAGATAAAATGAGATATAATTATGAATTGCCGGCAACTGAAAATCTCGCCAGGCAAGTTCTAACTCTGCCGATGTACCCCGGCCTGTCTGAAGACGAGATAAATTATATTGCAGGAAGTATAGCGGCCTTTTATAGAGCGGAGTGAATAAATGAAAAACATATTCCAGGGCAAGAACATATTGGTTACCGGCGGCACCGGCTCTATCGGTAGCGCGATTGTAAGGAAGATCCTGCCATATGAACCCAATGTTATAAGGGTATTGAGCAATGACGAAAACGGTTTATTCAGCCTGGAACAAGAGCTGACGGGCTATCCTAATTTGAGATTTCTTATAGGAGATGTCAGGGACAAAGAGCGGCTGCTGAGAGCGGTGGAAAGTATTGACTATGTCTTTCATGCCGCAGCCTTGAAGCATGTTCCCCTATGCGAATATAATCCCTTCGAGGCCGTCAATACAAATGTGCTTGGAACCAAGAACCTCATCGAGGTAGCCATGCAGGCGAATTTGGAGAAGTTCATCACCATTAGCACTGATAAGGCCGTTAACCCCATCAATGTTATGGGCGCTACCAAGCTGTTAGCCGAAAGACTCACCACCTCCATTAACCACTATAAAGGAGAAAAAAGGACTGCCTTCTCCAGCGTCAGATTCGGTAATGTACTCCACTCCCGGGGTTCCGTTGTGCCTTTATTCATAGAACAAATTGCGAAAGGTGGCCCGGTTATAGTTACTGACCCCGATATGACAAGATTTGTCATGAGCATTACTGCAGCGGTTGATCTGGTCTTGAAGGCTGCGACAATGGCACGGGGTGGAGAGATCTTTGTCCTTAAGATGCCCGCATTGCGCATCGGTGACCTGGCAGAGGTTGCGATTGAAGAATTTGCTCCTCGATACGGGCATAGCCCCGGCAATATCGGCACTAAAATAGTTGGCAGGAGAGATGGTGAGAAAAATCATGAGGAACTATTAACTTTAGACGAGTCTGCATATACTAGCGAAACAGAGGATATGTTTATTATTTACACGCAGGTAAAACAAAAGAATGAAGAGGCGGCAGGAAAGAGTTACACATCCGGGGATGAAAAATTGCTGAGCAAGGGGAAAATAAAACAGTTGCTTATAGAGAGCTTGCCTTACCTTTCGCAATCAACTCCCCGAAAAACTTGAATTCCTCTTTCTCAAACCCCTTTAGCAATAAAAACGCCGCTGCATATATGAGAATCGTCTCATGCAAGTTGAAAAAGAAACGCCGGTTGAGTTCTTAGTATGAATAGCAAGAGCGACTGCATACTTTGCGGTTCCACAGAGAACACGCTCATTCAGACAGGCATGCGCCATGCGCCGCAGCTTGAGGTACACCGCTGCGCTCATTGTGGGCTGGTCTATTCATGGCCGCGCCCAACTGAAGAAGAGTTGGGTCAGTACTATTCAGAACTTTATCACCAGGACTATGGCGACCCTTCGGTAGAGGAACGCTACCGGACTGACCTCGATGAAGCTCATTCTCGCGTGCGCCGTTTGCTTCCTTTCCTGCATTCTGATATGCGCTTAATGGAAGTAGGAAGCGGTTCAGGGGCGTTTATAGACGCTGTTCACTCGCACGTGGGAGAAGTGGTGGGAGTCGAACCAGATGCAGCTTCCAGAGTTTACATTGCAGATCAGATGAAATTGACCGTGGTAGAACGAGTGACTGACATATTGCATGATGACAAGACCTTTGATGTAGTCGTCTTGTTTCACGTCCTTGAGCACATCCCGGATCCGGTGCGTTTCCTGCAAAGCCTGAGCCATCTCTTGCGCCCTGATGGCAGACTGGTATTAGAGGTACCCAGTGTAGATGACGTGTTAGTCGCGGTTTATAAAATTCCAGCTTATCTGCGTTTTTATTATCAGAAAACTCACCTGTACTACTTCTCCGGCGATACCCTAACTGCAGTTCTTAGTCAGGCAGGTTTTGAAGCAAGTATCGAGGGCATTCAACGGTATGACCTCAGTAACCACATCTACTGGATGCTGAAGGGACAGCCGGGGGGGCAAAACTACTATAAAGATTTGCTGCCACCTTCAGTAAATGCCGCATATGCCGATGCGCTTATCCGTGCGGATCGCTCAGATACACTGTGGGCTGTAGCTAAAAAGATGAGATAGTTATTAATCAATAAAACGTTTTCAATAAAGTTATTAAGGAATTAAAAAACGAAAAAAGCTATTTTTATTACAGTCCGAACAGGTTCAACCCGTTTGCCTAATAAATGTTTACTTAAAATCAAGGGATTGACTGTTATTCAGCACCTCATAAGAAGGGTGAAAAAATCAAAATTGGCAGATGTTATTGTTCTTTGCACAACAAAATTAAAAGAAGATGATGTTCTATACAAAATAGCTAAAAAAGAAGAAATCAAGTGTTTTAGGGGAAGCGTTGCTGATAAACTGGAAAGGTGGATGGGTGCGGCGGAAAAGTTTGACGTGGAATTTTTTGTCACAGCTGACGGAGATGATATTTTTTGTGAACCTACCTTGATTGACTTAGCCTTTAAACAATACATGAAAAGAAACCCCGATTTCATTTATGGGGATGGTGTAAGAGGTGTGGACGTTCCTTGCGGTGCCTTTACATATGCGATTAAAACGAAGGCCCTAAAAAAAGTTTGTGAGATTAAAGGCACGAAAGACACTGAAATGATGTGGGTTTATTTTAAAAATACAGGGTTGTTTGATTGTCAGAAGTTAACAGGTGTTCAGGCTTATTATAAAAGACCAGAGATAAGAATGACCCTGGATTATATTGAAGATTTTGAGTTTTTTAAAAATGTAATTGAGAATTTATCAAAAGAAAAGAAAGACTTTTACTTGAAAGATATTATTAATTACTTAGATAGGCATCCAGAGGTGATTAAAATAAATCAGGGTCTTCAAAATAAATTCAGGGATAACCAGAAGAAAGAAATAAAATTGGTATTAATAAAAGAATATAATGGGTTGATAAGCAAAAATAAAAAAGGTTGAATTTTTGTAAAAACAATTATGGAAGAAATTAATAATCCATCAAAATATCTTGGCAATGAATTAAAATATATTGAAAAGGTATTAAATTCGGAAAGCTGGTCTGCTACGGGTGGTAATTGGAACCAAGCCTTAGAGCGGGCGTTTGCGAGGAAGTTCGGAAGAAAATATGGAGTAGCTTTGAATTCCGGTACTTCCACTCTTCATGCTTCTTTGGAAGCAGCCGGTGTTGGTCCGGGCGACGAAGTTATTTCCCCGGCACTTACGGTTATTATGGATACGACGGCGACCATCCATGCTAATGCTGTTCCGGTTTATTGTGACATCGAACCGGATACTTTCAATATGAACCCGAAGGATTTGGAAAAGAAAATAACTCCAAAAACTAAAGCGATTATTCCCGTGGCTCTTTATGGCCTTCCTTGCGACATGGATCCTATTATGGAAATAGCGAAAAAGTACAATCTTATCGTTATAGAAGATAATGCGCAGTGCTATCTAAGCACCTACAAGGGCAGAATGGCGGGAACGATTGGGCATATGGCAAGTTTTAGTTTTGAGAATACAAAGCATATTTCCTGCGGCGAAGGAGGAATTGTTATTACCGATAATGAAAATTATGCGGAAATGATAAGGAAGGTGGGTGGTCACGGTTTTAAAAACCTTAAAGCAGATGAGGGAAGAATCAGGTTAAATGCTGATTTATTCCAAAGTCCTCATTATAAAAGGCATGATGAAATCGGCTGGAATTATAGATTGGCTGAATTTCTTGCGGCAATTGCCCTGGGACAACTGGAAAGACTGGAAGAGTTGGTCCGCATGAGGACCGACGCGGCCAAATTATTTATTGATGTAATGACTTCGGAATGCGATTATCTTATTCCTCAAAGAACTCCCAAGGGATACACAAATTCGTATTATACACTGGCTGTGAAATACCTCGGGGAAGAAAAGAAAGGCATTAAATGGGAGGATTTCCGTAGGGAGCACATCGATGCTGGCGGAGATGGCTTTTATGGTGCATGGAGCGTTCCTTATTTAGAGCCTGTTATGGCCGAGAGAAAATTCGTGGAAAGATGCCCCGAAATTTATAAAAATATATATTATCCCCGGGGATTATGTCCTGTGGCAGAATCAATTCAACCGAAATTGATGCAATTTAAGACAAATTATCGTTCAATCGAGCTTGCCAGGCAAAAAGCTGAAAGTTTACGAGGAGTAATCAGAAGACTTAAGAAGTAACATGTTTGATATAAAATTTTACCAAAAATTCGATGAGTTATTATCTGGTTTAGATAATAAAAGAACCATAGAAAAAAAATGGCTCCTTGATAAATTGGAAGAATTCCGCGACAAAAAACCGCTTGTATACAACATTGAAACTACTAACGCTTGCAATATGCGCTGTAAAATGTGTCCAAGAACGACAATGATGACGCGAAAAATTGAGACAATCACAAAAGATTTGTTTCTTAGGATTGTAGAGCAGATTAAACCGCACAAAGAAGCGGATTGGCAAGACTGGGAGAAATTTGTACAAAAGCGTTATGGTATCCCTTCAAACAGTATGGGGGAAAATCATTTTTTCCTCTATATTATTCCGAAAGTTATACAATTACACGGTTATGGCGATCCGTTACTCGACAGGAATATGGCTGAATACGTTAAAATATTAAGAGAAAAAGGATTTCAATCATACTTTAGTTGCAATCCTGCGAATATTGATATTAACCAAACTGTGAAGATGTTTGAAAATGGCCTGGATTATATAAAATATTCCATTGAAAGCGTTGATGATGCCAGGCATAAACAAATCAGGGGAGAAGCGTCTAATTTTACAGGTAGCCATAAAAATATTTTGCAGTTGTTAGATATAAAGGCTCAAAATAAATATAAAACCGTAATTATTATTACCATGCTTGATCTTCATCGAGAGGGACAATTTGAAGAATTCGAAGGGCTAAAAGAAGCATTTAAGGGCTGCGATGTCTATATCTATTTTAAAAGTGAAGACACACAATGGTATAGAAAAGATTATCATGGGACAAAATCAATTCATTGGTCGGAATTCTGCAAACATCCGTGGATGTCAATGACTGTAAAATCTAATGGTGAAGCTGCTATGTGCATGGAAGATTATAATAATGAGATTATTTTAGGAGATATTAAAACGGAAACGCTTTACGACATTTGGAATGGAGAAAAATATAAAACATTCAGGGCGGACCATATTAATATAACCCGCGGGATAAAATGTTCGGAAAGATGCGATATTGCTTTAATCGGAACACTCTTTAACGAGAAAATAAAAAATTATTAATTATAAAATGAGTAAAATATTATTTGTTTATCCAAATAAAGAAAGCTACCCCATTATTCCAGGTGGAATAAGCATTTTAGCGGGAATATTAAAATATTACGGACATATAGTGGAAGTATTTGATATTACCTTTATGATTTCCGAGCATATTGATCACAATGCTCGTGAAAAAACAGGGGTAGTGGAAAAAGTTAATGTGGAAAAATATTGGGGAACGGGAGATAAGATTAATATTGAAGAGGAATTCAGAAAAAGAATATTATCTTTTCGACCAGATTTAATAGCCTTTTCAATTATTGAGAATAATTATGGATTCGCTAAGGGATTGTTTAAAATTGCAAAAAATATTGTTAAAGCTCCAATAATTGTAGGTGGAATATTCCCAACCATTTCTCCGGAATTTTTTATAGAAGATAATAACATTGATATTATTTGTAGAGGAGAAGGGGAATACGCCCTAATAGAATTGGCCAAAAGGATTCAAGAGGGGAAAGATTTCTCTGGAATACCAAACTGCATTATAAAAAACAACAATATGATTATCGAAGGCGATTTCGCAAAATATTATAATTGGGAACCTATAGTATTTCAAGATTGGGAAGTCTTTGACAAAAGGCACCTTTTAAAACCATTTATGGGAAAGATGTGGAAGACGGGTTTTTTTGAAATGTCACGGGGATGTCCATTTAATTGTTCATATTGTGTGAATCACGTATATCAGAGAATATTTCAATGTCTTGGTAAATATCGCAGAGAAAAACCCATTGAGTATGCAATAAAAGAAATGGAATATATGAAGAAAAAATATGAGCTGGAGCTTATATTTTTTAACGATGAAAATTTCTTAGTTATGAGTAGCGAAGATAGATTTGAGGAATTTGTCCTGAAATATCGTGAACGAGTCGGATTGCCATTTTTTATCATGACCAGTGCAGGAACTTTGCTTACCGGAAAAAAGGTTAAAAAATTGAAAGAGACAGGGTGTGTTACTATTGGGATTGGTGTTGAGTCTGGAAATAAGAAGATGAGAGAAGTCATTTTGAATAAAAGAATTCCTGATTCTGTTTTCATCGACGCCTTTGATTTGTGCAATAAATATAAAATTAGAACTACAGCCAATGTTATGATCGGTTTGCCCTTTGAAACAGAACAAGATATTTTTGCTACTGTAGAATTTTGCAAGAAATTGAAAACAGAAAGTATCGCCATATCAATATTTGCTCCATTCCACGGTACAAAACTATGGGAGACTTGTGTTAAAAATGGATTCATAGAAAAAAAATATTATGACAATATTTCTGTCAATAATTCTTCGATTTTGAATATGCCAAAATTATCAAAAGAAAAAATTGAAGAACTTTATTATAAGTTTAATGATCTTGTTTATAAGAGCAAATAAAATGACTAAAGAGTTGAAAGAAAAGTTAAAAAAAATAAGAGCCGTGGTTTTTGATGGCGATGGTGTGTTGTTTACTGGAAGAGTTATGGTTGGCACAAAAAGGGGAGAAGTACTAAAAGAAAGGAGCTATGTGGATGGTCAGGGCACCTCTTTTCTAAGAGCAATTGGAATTAAAATTGCGTTGGTCAGTGGAGAGAAAACTGGATTTGTTGAAGTGGTTGGAGAAAAATTGAATTCCCTTCCTTCGGTAAAATCAGGTAAGTGGTCCAGGATAGGGATTTTTACAGGTTTCCAATCCGGGCAAAAGGTTGAAATCGTTGAAAAGTGGCTTGAAGAAATAGGAGTAAAATGGGAAGAATGCGCTGCCATGGGTGATGACATAGCCGATTACCAGCTTCTGAGAAAGGTTGGATTTGCCGTTGCGCCGGCTCAAGCAGAAACTGTTATTAAAAACATGGTCCATTATGTAACGCCGAGAGTAGGGGGGTACGGGGCAATAAGAGATTTTTGCAATTTGATTTTGGAGATAAACAAAATTGACCCCACCTCTTTAAATTTAAGGTAAATAATAAATTAATGCCAATTGATTTTAATAATTTAAAAAAACCATACTTGATAGCCGAAATTGGGATTAATCACAACGGCGACCTTCAGTTGGCAAAAAAGCTTATTGACGCCACCCATGCTTGTCAGTGGGATTGCGTGAAGTTCCAAAAAAGAGCACCGGATATTTGCGTCCCGGAAAATCAAAAAAATGTGTTGCGCGATACTCCCTGGGGGAAGATGACTTATTTGGAATACAAAAAAAGAATTGAATTCGGCAAAAATGAATATGATTATATTGATAATTATTGTAAGGAAAAGCCGATTGACTGGACCGCTTCTGTTTGGGATATTCCGAGTTTAGAATTTATTGCTCGCTATGATGTTCCATTTATAAAAATTCCATCGGCAAAATTAGCCGACGAAAAATTACTTATGATGATTTGTCAAACCGGGAAGCCGCTGGTTGTTTCTACCGGCATGAGTACTTTAGAGGAGATTGATAGGGCGGTTGAAATAATAGAAAAATATCATGCTAATTATGTATTAATGCATTGTAATTCTGCTTATCCTACCCCCCACGATGAACTAAATATAAATTGCGTCAAAACTCTTCAAGAAAGATATAGGTGCCCTATTGGCTATAGCGGGCATGAACAGGATTTAGAGCCAACAGTTTATGCTGCTGTGTTCGGGGCGAGAATTATTGAAAGACATATAACCCTTGACCATAATATGTGGGGAACTGATCATGCCTCATCTTTAGAGGTGGTAGGAATGCAACTTTTAAGAAAGAGAGTCAAAGATATAGGTTCAATATTAGGGGATGGAATCAAAAAAGTTACCGATGCCGAAAAAGAAATGAGAAAAAAACTCCGCGGAATTTAAGTTTTATGAGGACCATTGAATAAAGGAAAAATTACATATTGGTAATAAATATCGGCAAAATCAATTTTGAAGATTACGATCAGAAAGCACTTATCTTGTTGGAGCATGAAGAGCAGGTCAAAGACTGTGCCGTCTGGCTTCATGAGCTAAAAGGGCGGAAGCAGATTATCGCCCTCTCCCCCTTCGCCATTTATGAGATGGATAGAAGGAAGATACCCTATCATATTCCCGAGGATTACTATTCCCTTGATGAATTGTACCGGATGGGTATAGACAATTTCCTAAAAGTTGAAAGCATCTGCAGCATTATTGATAAGCATATTCACAAGGCTTGCCCACATATTGCAAGGCTAAGTATTAAACCAGCCCTATTCAGTTTTTTTAACCTCAAGATACTCTATGACGCAGCTACAATCCGCCTCTTCCAATTGTTCAAAATAATCAACGCTGAAATACCTGACGTTATATTTATTTATGGAAATTCTGGTTATCCCTCCGGATTTTCCGATAGTGCGCGGTCTCTCTTCTGGGATAATCGAGAATCTATCTATGCACAGCTCCTGGCACTTGCCGGATGGAAAATACCGGTGGTGATGTTGACTCCTGTCCGGCAACCGGAAAGCGCCTATCTTCAGAGAAATGACTCTAAGGATATCTTAGGGACGGTTAAGCTAAAGGTGATGACATGGCTCGGGTTTCACCCTCAGTTATATCGTATCGCCGTATTGATTCGAAACAGGAAATGGCGCAATTTGCTTGGTGAATTTACAGGTTACACTCTTGCGAATAAGAGGGTTGCTGTGCTTCTTGCCGGTGCCGGATTAAATTGGGATGATTCCAGAGAGGCGTTGCAGGTTGCGGGCATTTCCCCCGTTTTCAAAATGGCCTACGATTGGACAAGGCGGTTGATTAAGCCAGAGTCCGGCAGAATAAATTCCAAAAATCTATTTGATGCCTGGCAGGGGTTGCAGATAGACAGTGATTTCCGGAAGTTCTTTAAGTGGGACAATGTTGATTTTTTCCCGGTGTTAGAAGAGCGGCATAGATTTTTAGTGGAGAGCCTGACCCCTGCCTGTTTGATGGCCTATGAAGAGGCCTTAGAGGTAATAAAAAATAAAAGGATTGCAGCTGTTCTTAGTTCGGGCTTTTCCACCTGCACCCTCCATTCGATAGCGCAAGCGGCATGCAATGCCGGCATACCTGTAGTCACCTGGCAGCATGGTGGCAATGGTCATTTTGACTATCTAATGAGGGCTTACATTGACCTGGTTAACTCCAATATCCATTTTACATTTGGTGAGGGTATTGTTGAGGAATTCGCTGCAAGCGCCAAAAAGCTTAACACGCAAATTATACCTGTAGGTTCAGCTTCACTGGACAAACAGAGTAAGGAAATTGCGCCCAAGTATGGGGCATCCCTGGGATTTGCCCCCGATAAGAAGACCATTTTGTATGTAACGACTAACTTTTACCAGAATAATTTATATATATCATTCCCTCTACCACACTCGGATAATTTACTATGGCAAACACAGCGAACAATTACAGATGTTTTAAAAAAACATAACCAATACAAGGTAATTATTAAAACGCGCCCCAGTCATGGTTATCGCGAGACACCCTTGCGGTCTTATGCGGAAAACCTGGGATTTAAAAACTGCCAGTATATCAGGAATGAGCGCCTTTTTACCGGCCTGCTACTGATGGCAGATATTATAGTTATCGATACTCCTGCAACAACACTATTGCAAGCGCTCGTTACGGCGAAACCCGTTTTTGCCTACTTTGGACATCTTCGTATTGATAGCAAAGCCAGAGCACTATTGGAACGGCGCGCCTATTGTTTCGATGAGCTGAGTGACTTTGTTGCTAATTTAGATGCATTTTTATCTAATGGCGTGATTAACATCAAAGTGGATCTTAATGATAGAGCATTCTTAGAGAAATACGGCCTGCATAAATCAGACGGGAAAAGCGGAGAACGGGCTGCGCGGGCGCTTAAAGCAGAATTAACTGGTTATCAAACGCGGATTTAGGTATATGACATATTACTTCTGGGACTTATCATTCAGGATCTTAATTCTAAAACTCACAGGGCGCCAAGTCTATCTTTTCAAACGGTCAGCTACCGTTTCCATCTGGGCCAATAATTTATCACGCATACCAATTCTTAACAATATTTTCGATAATTTTGCACAGGAACCGGAAGCAATCTTGGGACAATACCCGCTCCTGTGGTTCCAAATAGAAAATGAAAGCATAGAATGTTTTGACCAAATTTGTAACAAATTGAAACTCGAAGATTGCCTCTTTATTAAGATATATAACGAGAAATTCA
>Ga0247841_10007035_pt1 | contig 16943 bp, 17 predicted proteins | sample LaCruzMarch2015__2_FD_192410 | JGI IMG/M metagenome (GOLD analysis project Ga0247841, IMG submission 192410) | Freshwater microbial communities from meromictic Lake La Cruz, Castile-La Mancha, Spain - LaCruzMarch2015_18m | ecosystem: Environmental > Aquatic > Freshwater > Lake | place: Spain... | reverse complement strand
CTGAGCCATAATTCTTCATTTTCTGTAAATTCAGCAACTTTCAGGAACACATACGCCGTATTCAAACCATCCAAATTATTTTCTTTTATGATTTTATAAAAATACTCAGCAGTTGTTTTATTAATTATAAGTGACTTAAAAAGTTTCTCAAAAACTTTCAGATTATATTCAATTGCTTCCTCTTCCTTACCATCTTTATTCCGATTTTTTTTGTCCCCGTAAAGATTTATCCGACCGATAATTAAATCCAACACTTTTATAATCAATTCATCTGACTTTACAATTTGTTCTATTTCTATTGTTATATCATTAAAAATTTCAACTAATATGTCAAGAACTGTTGCATTGTAGCTTTCACCGAAAATGTCGTAATCACTTTCAGGTTCAGGAAGGTTTTGTGAACCCTCATATAGTCCCAATATTATCCTGGAAGCATCTAACAAGTTGCCTTTTTTAATATACTCAATTGCTTTGTTTTTGTGCGGATTAAATATATTCCTGATTTCGTCATACGAAGCATCAATATACCCTTCGTCGTCATAATATCCATTATCATAATAATCGTTATTTTCAACAATGTCGTCAAAATCTATTGATGTTAATTCGTTATAAATCTCTTGTTTTAACGAATCAATATTAATTCCGGTAATACTGTCAAGGTTGTCGGATTTGCTTTTTGTAAATACAATAAATTGATTTTGCAGGTCGGTATCTTTATCTAAAAGTTGTTTAAGAAAATCTATTTTTTTTTGAGTGTCAGTATTCTTAAAACATTTATTGAATAAATCGGGATTAACTTCCTGCAAACTTGTGCTTCGCAGCTCCTCAATATATTTTCCATCAAGGATTGCTAAAGCAAAAGCCACTTCATGTTTACAAATGCCTTCATAATCATAAGGACAACTACAATGAAAATTAAGTTCATCGTTGGTTATGTTGAGAGTAACGTTATATTTATAAGTGCCTGAAACAAAACCCTGAAATTTGTTTCCTGTACGTATAATTTTTCCAACACTACCACTGTTGTAATAATCTTCACCTCTTTCAAAGCTTGTATTTGAAGCAAGATTTATTATATCATCTAAATCAAATGGGTTCATAATATTTAGTTTTGAGTGTTAAATTTTTAATTTTAAGTGTTTAGTTTTAAGTTGGTTTTAGATTGAGATGTTTTATGATAGATGTCAGTATATTTATTAGTTCTTTAATTTGCTTAAATAATCCTGTTATACCAATGTCGAGAAATTTGCTTTCGTGAAGTAACTTTAACCAGTACCTGGTTTCTCTTGCTTCTTTGGATGCTGTTGACATTTTTACAATAAAATCTTTTTTACTCTGATCTGCCAATGCTTCTTCAACATTTGCCCCGATTGAAATACCATATCTCAATAACTGCTTTGAAATAATAAATTCATTATGTTTTATCATTTCTTTATAAAATTCCAAAATCATCAATGCAAACTTAAAACTTAACACTTAAAACTCACAACTTAAAACTAAGTTTATATTTCTATTTTTTTAAGCCTTTTCCCCGAAAACCCAAGCGGTTTCCAGATTAAAAACAATATTAGAATAATGTATGTAATAGCATCCATCCATTTACTGTCAATATAGTAAGCTGTAAGGTGTTGTGCTGTAGCTAATAAAAAAGCACCACCTATTAAACCCCATGTGCTGCCTACTCCTCCTATTATCATAGCCACTACACCGTAGAGTAATAAATTAAAACCCATAGTTGGCGTTAAACCTGTATCGGATGCTACCAATATTCCTGCAACTGCAGCCAAACCAGAGCCAATGCCAAATGACCATAAAATGACTTTATTGGAATTAATACCGACAATATTCGCTAATTCTGAATTTGCAGCAACAGCCCGCATTTGCCTTCCTAACTTCGTATATCTATAAAACAACAAACTTAAAACTAATAACTTAAAACTTAAAACTATTGTGATTATCTGAATATCTGTAATGTATGCTCCAAAAATTTCATTCCCGACTTTTACCTCTCCTGTTCTGATACTTTTGGTATCATCACCCCAAAGCATTGAAATGCAGTTTTGCAGAACTACATACAACCCTAAAGATGCTATAAGCATTAATAAAGGGGAAGTATTTTTTTTACGTAATTGCTTGTAAATGCCAAGCTCTATTAACATTCCTAACAAAACTGACAAAATAATTGCAGAAGGAACAGCAATCCATATAGAAAAATTTAACTGCTGAAAAAAATAGTAAGTGAAATAAGCTGAAAAGGTAATTATTGCAGCGTGAGCGAAGTGGAAGAATTTGGTAGTGTAGTAAACTAATGAAAAGGAGAATGCTATTAATAAATATATTGAAGCAGAGTAAATAATATTAATTAATATTTGATTCATCTTTGTTTGCAAATTACTAATTTAATCCCATTACTTGAATTGCAGAATCAATGTATTTTTCTTTAATAATAATAGTATCTGATGTTGAGGAGTTAAAATCCTCTTGTGGGATAAACTCACAAACAATTTTAGATAAAGCTTGGAGTTGTCTTATATTGCCTGGCCATTCAAAATAAGGTGATATTAATTTATCTAAAGCATTCAAAGTAATAAAAAGTTCTTTTTCTTTTAATAAATGTTTAATTTCACTTTTTATAAAAACATAGAATAGTATAGGTATATCATATTTTCTATCCTTTAAGTTAGGAATTTCAAATTTACCAGATCTTATCATTCTATATTTAATATCAGGTCTTAACCTCCTAATTTTCATTATTTGTTCATAAAATAAATCACCAACTAATCCACTAATGTATTCATTCTTTTTTATAAATTCAATAGCTTTTTCTCTTGATAAATCATCCGGATCTTCATTCATTATACCAATTATTAAAAAGTTATTATATTTCTTTTTAATATTTTGGAAATCTATGTTATTATCAAATAATGTTTTAAATTTATCTGCAAAATCATCCTTAATTGCACCCATTTTAATAATCTCAGAGTTTTCAATAAATCTTAACAATATTCCTTGTGATTCAATATTGAGACTATTGAATTCATCAAGTATTAATGTAGGATAAATATTAAATTTATCGGTTGAATTGAGTTGTGATTCTATTGCTTTTATTTTTATAAAAGTTTCTTTTCGGATTTCAGAAAAAATCCCTGGAAAATTTTTAGTTTTATCCATTGATCCCATCAAAATACAAGCAACTTCTGAATCAGGTTTAATCCCTGCCATGTTTATATAATACGTATTACCGTTGCAATAAAAATCGCTAAAAATTTTAATAATATTAATTAAATTATTTTTACCACTACCTGCACCACCTACAATTAAAACTGAAGGTAAAGCGTCTTCTGACATTTTTAATTTTAAAGCTTTTCTTATAATATTACATATTAAGCGAATCATTTCAGGGGAAGCAATTAGATAATCTTTAAAGACTAAACTGCTTTGATAATCTATTTCTTTGTTTTTTCTTTTTTTCCATAGATTAATGATATTATCTTCTATTAAAGAAGCCTTAAAGTATTTACTTTTTTCATTTTTGATTTTTAAAAATGGAACTTCATTAATATCAATTTTAATATTCTCAAAGTTGTGTTCGTGTATAATACATAAGGCTGGTATATAAAACTCATTAATAATATTAAACAGTTGACTTAATAATTTATCTAATTTATTATTGTTTTTAGTATCTATAAAATCAATAACACTTGGAAACCAAAAAAGTATTTCACCATAAAAAAATTGATTAGATGCAATTGGTAAAACAAATGCAGGTATTTTACCATCTCGGGGAAAAGCACTAATGAGAGATTTTACAAATCCTCCCTCTATCAAAATTGATTTTTTTGAACATTCATCTTCTTTAATTACTTTTGCCTTTTTTATATAGTTAATTATAGAACTTTTTTTATAATTTTTAACAAATCCATAAAAATAATTTTGAGCTTTTAGATTATTTAAAATTAAAGTAGTTCCTTCTATATTTTGTTTTGTTTTTTGTTTTTTATTATTTAACCAATAGGATATAAGATCATTTGAGTAAACAGAATGCTCAACGTTAATTATTATTTTCGAAAGTGCTAAATCTTTTTCTTTAAGAGCAATAATATTCTGTTTTTCTAGATATAAGGGATTAAATCCATAAGGGTTTTTATTGGCAAGACGTTGAATAAAAGGAGCTAATAAAAAATAATCATTACTTTTATTTCTTTCTTTATTGAAAGGTAAAGGTTTATTTAGTAGATATTCATAAAAGAAAAAAGTTGGATTTGCAAAGTCGGTATTGCTTTTATAATATTCATCCAAAGTGTTTTTTATTTTGTTGTTACAACCTAACAACCCAACATATAAAAGATTATAAATTTCCGAAAAATTGTTTTCATTCATAAAATATATCCTTTTCCATAAATTTAGATAATATTGCATCACCCCAAATAATTCCTTGATTACTAAATATAATTTTATTTTGTTTTTTTAACATATAACCGGACTTAATAAGGCTATTTATTGATGCAAGGGTATCTTTTTTTAAAAACACTTTATATTTTTTTTGAATAGCATCAATATTTATTCCATCTTCTGTTTTTAATCCTAATAAAAAATTTCTTGTAGCATTTTCAGTTGATGAAATATTTTTGGCATATTGAATAGGAAATTCCCCCTTTTTAGTTTTTTTAATATAATCATTTATATTTGAGTAATTCCAAAATGACTTATCTTCTATATAACTATAAGCTGATGCACCTAAGCCTAAAAATGAATTATTTCTCCATGTAAAATTATAATGTTTGCATTGATCTTTATCTTCTTTTACATACCAGGTTTGATTGTTTATCGTATAACCTAATTCTAAAAGAGAATTATTAATAACATTTCGCATCTTGAAAATTAATTCTAACGAAACTGTTTTATCTTCCCAAGAAAGGTTATCAATTTTAATAGGAGAAGCATACCATAGTTGGTAATATGTAATCGAAGGAGGATGTAGCTTTTTAATTATTTCAATAGAACCATTAACATCCTCAATTGTTTGGTTTAATAATCCAAACATTAAATCAATATTGAAAGTTTTAAAATTAAATTTCTCTATTTGTTTAATTGCGTTTAAAGCATCCTCCGCGGTATGTTTTCTTCGATAATATTTCAGAATTGAATTATTGAAACTTTGTAACCCTATACTAATCCTTGTAACTCCATTGTCTTTAAGGCATCTCAGTTTATTTGGATTAATTGTTTCTGGTTCAACTTCAAATGTAATTTCTTCAACTTCTGAAACATCAAAGCTTTTAAAAATAATTTTAAATAAAAAATTTATTTCCTCTACACTTAAAAAAGAAGGACTTCCACCTCCAATATATATGGTTTTTATTTTATCAATATATTTGTTTTTGTTATACATCAAAGCCTCTGCTTCTATTGCTTTTAAGTAATTAGAAATTAAAAGCACTTCTGGATTTATTCTTTTTTTATAAAAACAAAAAAGACAAGAAGATGAGCAAAAAGGTATATGAATATATAATGAGATTTTATTATTATTCCGTTGAAATTTAATCTTACTTTCATCATAAGCTGGTAAACATTGTAGTGTAGGAAAATAATGGACAAAGTTATAATATCCAGGGAAAATATTATAACCTGCTTTTAATAAACTTTGGTATTGGTTATTGTGAATCAAAGATTATTGTTGTTTAGATTCAAAATTCAAAGGTATTTCTTTTCCGTTTTTTATTGATTTAAGAGCTAAGGGGAAATACACATCACCATTTTGATTAATATTTAAACATCCTGTTAATCCATCATAATTATTAATAGCAGATTTAACAACCACTTCAATGCTATCAATATCGTTTGCAAAGAAAACACTTTTTTTCAATAATATTGATTTGCAAATAATACCCGCTTCGTCATAACCTAAATATGAATCTAATGATGGGTTAATTTTATACTCTTTTAAATAAATCGAATGAAATTTTTTAAAAATATCTGTTTCATTATCAATTTTCATGGAAATATAATAAATATTATCATAGGTTTCGCCTGCAATTGTTTTTACATCTGGATATGAGATTTCTGGTGTTCCAAATATTTTACCTACATAACCCAGTTCTCTAAATTGTTTAATTATTGTACCTAAATCTTTACCATAGCCAACTAAAAATATTGAGATTGGCTTTTTATTTATTATTTTAGTAATTTCTGAACGATAATCCATTTTATTTTTTTCGTAACTATTAGAAATAACTATTTCACCGTTATCTAGTATATATACTTCTTTAAATGCTTCTTTTAACGAATTTCCGAAATCATCATTTGAAAATAATATTCCTATTGATGGTTTATTGAAAAAATTTGATACATAAAATGACAATTTTTTTGCATAATAACTTGATGTGGGCAACATTCTAATTACCTTGGCTTTATTTGTGGTCAATTCAGGATGAGCAGCAATTGTAAAAAACAGATTATTATTTTTTTTGATCAAAGGCTGAATAGCCATACTAACATTACTTAATGTTGAAAAAAATATTTTAATATTTTGTGAAATAAGTTTATTATATGCATTAATACCATCTTTAGAATTACTTTTTGAATCTTCAAATACTATTTCTAACTGAACATTTTTATTGTTCAATGAATCTTTATAATGCTTTAATGCTATTTCTATACCCCTTTTTTGATCGTTACCATATTCTGAAGCATCACCCGTTAAGGGTATAATTACTCCAATTTTAATAATTTCTTTCTTATTATTCCCACAACCAAATCCAATGATTGCAATAATAAATATTACCAATATTGATTTAAATATTCTCATATCTTTAAGTTTTTAAATTAATTTTCCTAAATACATTTTTAATTCTTTATCAGCAAAAGTATTAAAAGTTTGTTTATGTTCAACAATTAGCATTGCAATTTTTTGCTGTTTTAATTTTAATAACTCATCAATCATAATTTTAGTATTTGCTTCATCAAGCCCGGCAAAAGGTTCATCAAAAAGAATAAGTTTTGGTTTGTGCATTAAAGCGTTGCCTAAAGCTAATAATTGTCTTTCACCACCACTAAGATTAAAAGGTGTACGATTTCGGTATTCGTAAAGTTTTGGTAGCCGGTAAACATCTTGTTCTCTTTGCTTAATTACATCATTAGAATATGTGGAACCGCTTACAATAAGGTTTTCATGTACGGTTAATGATTCAAAATAATTGTTTTTTTGAGGAATATAAACAATGCCCTGTTTCACCATTTCAGAGGTACGAAATTTTGTGAGGTCTGTTCCATCAAAGGTCATACTTCCGTAGTTGTGAGTTTTGAGTGCTAAATTTTGAGTGCTAAGTTGTGAGTTGTGAGTGTTAAGTGTTAAGTGTTGAGTTTTAAGTTGTAAGTGCCAAAGGGGGAGTAAGCCGTAAATACATCTCAAAACCGTACTCTTTCCACTGCCATTCCCTCCTGTTAATAATACAATTTCGTTGTCGCCTACAGTAAATGAAACATCGAAAAGCACTTGCTTTTTTCCGTAACCTGATGATATGTTTTTTACTTCCAACATTTTTTTAGTTTTAAGTGTTTAGTTATGAGTTATTTTTAATTGAGAAGTTTTTACAATTGAGGTAAGGATTTTGATAATTTCTTCGGTTTCTTTTAAAATGGTTTCAATGTCTGTATTTATAAGATTACTTTCTTTTATTAACCGCAACCAATAATGGGTTTCTCTTGCCTCTTTTGATGCAATGGTCATTTTGGCAATAAAATCTTTTTTACTCTGACCTGCCAGCGCTTCTTCAACATTTGCCCCGATTGAAGTACCACATCTCAATAACTGCTTTGAAATAATAAATTCATTATGTTTTATCATTTCTTTATAAAATTCCAAAATCATCAATGCAAACTTAAAACTTTTTTTCTGTATTATACTTTCACTCATAACTTTAAAATAATTTTAAATTTTAAGTTTTTAGTTGGCAATTTTGTATTAAATTATTTAAAACTAAACACTCATAACTCAAAACTAAACACTAAACACTTACAACTTAAAATTCATAATTCAAACTTTTTTTGCAAATATAATATTTTATCACTCGTACTTTTAATGTATTCGATGTCGTGTTCTACTTGCAGTATGGTTATTCCTTCATTTTTGAGAGATAAAATAATTTCCTTAATTTTTTCTTTGTTATCCTTGTCTATTCCTGCAATTGGTTCATCTAAAAGCATAAGTTTAGGATTATTGGCAAGGCAGCAACCTAAAGTGAGCAGTTTTTGCTGACCGTAAGAAAGGTCGCTACCCAAATGTTCAGCATGGTTTAAAAGAGAAACTCTATCCAGAATACCATCAACTTTTTTATACTCTTCATTTGTGGCAATGTGAAACATTTTCTTTTCCATTACCATCAATACATTATCTCTTACTGAAAGTCCGTTTATTAATCTTAAATCCTGAAAAGTTCTTGCAATTCCAAGTTTATTTATTTCTGCTGGTGATTTTGAGTTTATCTCTATGTTATTGAAAAGAATTTTACCACTATCTGCTTTTACAAAACCTGTTAAAATATTAAACAAAGTAGTTTTTCCGGAACCATTGGCACCCATCAGAGAATAAATTTCACCTGCTTCAAGCTCCAAAGAGAGATTTGTAAAGAGTTTTCGTTCTCCAAATGATTTGCTTATATTTTCTAATGATAATACCACTTTCTTTTTTTCTGCTAAATTAATTATTTATGTGGTAAGTAATGCAAACTCTTTCCTATTTTTTAGGCAAGTCGGTTTGTATTGTAAAAAACAAAAGTAACTACTCAGTCGGTTTAAATGTTTTATTATTAACACTTTAAAAGAAATATTTTTAACGCAAAGCCCCCAAAGGAAATTTCGCAAAGTTCGCAAAGGATTGCATATCAAATTTTTATAACTTTGTGCTCTTTGTGCCATCTTTGCGTCCTTTGCGGTTAAAGAATTAAATATCATACAAATAACCATATTGAATAATTACAAACAAAATGTACTTGCTGTGTAAATATTTTTGTGTTCAAAACCATAAGTCTATACCATTTTCAAGCAAATGGATAGTAAAATTATTGTTAATTATTATTTTATCCAAAAAAATTTATATTTTTGAAAAAAGAATAGGTATTTTTCCAAATAAAAATATTAAAATTGCCACGAGCTGAAGGTCGTGGCAACCGAAAGTTTAATATCGCATAAAAATAAAAGTAGAAAAGAATGAAACAGACTATCTTATATAAAATATATCTTTTTTATAAAGATGGTTTTGCTTCAATGACAGTCGGAAAAACTTTGTGGATCATAATATTAGTTAAACTTTTTGTTATTTTTATAATTCTTAAATTATTCTTTTTTCATGATGTTAATAAATCTAAATATTTAACTGAAAAAGAAAAGAGTGATTATATTTTGAATCAAATAACAAACATAAATTCAAAATAAATGATAAACAATATTGATTATTCATTGGTTGACTGGTCAAGGGCACAATTTGCATTAACTGCAATATATCATTGGCTATTTGTCCCGTTAACATTAGGATTGTCTTTCATTATAGCAATAATGGAAAGTATTTATGTAAAAACCGGCAATCCCGAATGGAAACAAATCACAAAATTCTGGATGACATTATTTGGAATTAACTTCGCTATTGGTGTAGCAACGGGCATTATTCTTGAATTTGAATTCGGCACAAACTGGTCTAATTATTCATGGTTAGTCGGAGATATTTTTGGTGCTCCTCTTGCTATCGAAGGAATAATGGCATTCTTTCTTGAAACAACTTTCGTTGCAGTAATGTTTTTTGGCTGGGAAAAAGTATCAAAAAGATTTCATCTTACATCTACATGGCTTGTTGCTGTTGGCTCAAATTTATCTGCTTTATGGATATTAGTTGCAAATAGCTGGATGCAATATCCTGTTGGTATGCACTTTAACCCTGACACAGTAAGAAACGAAATGATAAATTTCTGGGAAATATTATTTTCTCCTGTTGCAATAAATAAGTTTTTGCACACTGTAACTTCAGGTTATGTACTTGCTGCTGTATTTGTACTCGGTATCAGTTCATGGCAAGTTATTCACAAAAAAAATATTTTATTTGCTAAAAGAAGTATGTTTATAGCTTCGCTTTTTGGTCTGCTTTCATCTGTTTTTTTAGCATTTACCGGCGATGGCTCCGCATACAATGTAGCACAAAAACAGCCAATGAAGTTAGCTGCTATGGAAGGGCTTTACACAGGTAAAAAAGGTGCAGGTCTTGTTGCATTGGGAATACTTAGACCAGGGCATGAAACAGAAAGAGATAATTTTATATTTAAAATTGAAATACCTAAACTATTATCAATTTTAGGGCATAGAAAAACAGATGCTTTTGTTCCGGGTATTAACGATCTTGTAAATGGTAATGAATCACAAAAAATAATGTCTTGTGAACAAAAAATAGAAAAAGGAAAGCTGGCAATTTCAGCTTTAGCAAATTATAAAAAAGCAATGAGGCAAAATAACAATGATTCTGCAAAAAAACATTTATCCGTACTTAATGAAAATTATAAGTATTTTGGTTATGGATATTTAAAAGATAAAAACAGTATTATTCCTAATATCTCATTATCTTTTTATAGTTTCAGGTTAATGGTTGTTCTCGGTTTTTATTTTATAGCATTGTTTGCGCTACTTTTATACCTGTCTATAAAAAATAAGATCGAAAAGTACAAAATAGTACTAAGAATTTCTTTATTATCAATACCTCTGGCATATTTTGCTTCTGTATCGGGATGGATTGTTGCAGAAATGGGCAGACAACCTTGGGTAATTCAGGATATTCTTCCTACAGTCGCTGCTGTATCAAATATAAAAACAAATTCAGTTATAATTACTTTTATTTTATTCGCAATAATATTCACAGCACTACTGATAGCCGAGCTTAAAATAATGTTAAAACAAATTAAAATTGGTTATAAAGAAGGAGGAAATGAAAATGTTTGAAAGTTTATCTTTATTAGCATTACAGCATTACTGGTGGATAATAATTTCTGTTTTAGGCAGCATTCTTGTTTTTCTTATGTTTGTTCAGGGAGGGCAAACTTTAATCAATACTTTATCCAATACCGAAGATGAAAAATTGATAATTATAAATACAATAGGTAGAAAATGGGAATTTACTTTTACTACTTTAGTAACTTTTGGAGGAGCTTTTTTTGCCTCTTTTCCATTATTTTATTCAACAAGTTTTGGTGGAGCTTACTGGGTTTGGATTATAATTCTTTTTGCCTTTATTATTCAGGCAGTATCTTATGAATTTCGCACTAAACCAAACAATTTTTTAGGTAAAAAAAACTACGAATGGTTTTTATATCTTAATGGTTTAATTAGTACAATATTTATTGGAGTTGCTGTTGCTACTTTTTTTACAGGTTCAGAATTTTATATCAGTGAATTAAAGGAATCTGAATGGAAAACAACATTTAACGGACTGGAGGCAATTCTTAATTTTCAAAATATCTTTTTAGGACTTACAACATTATTTTTGTCAAGAATTCTGGCAAACCTTTATTTTATTAAAAATATTGATAATGATAATATTATAATTAAAGCTAGAAAAAGTCTGATTTATAATACTATTCCTTTTTTGATTTTTTTCCTGTCTTTTGTTATAGGTCTTTTATTCATTGATGGTTATGGAGTAAATCCTGTTACAAAATCAGTTTTTATTCAAAAATTCAAATATCTGCATAATTTCATTGAAATGCCTTTTAATACAGCAATATTTCTTTTAGGAGTTGTGCTTGTTTTATATGGAATCCTGAGAACAATTTTCAGTTTTGAAAAATTCAGGGAAAAAGGTATTTGGTTCTCAGGTATAGGAACTATTTTAACAATTTTTTCTTTATTCATACTTGCAGGATTTAATAATACTGCTTATTATCCTTCAACTTACGATTTGCAAAGTTCTCTGACTATTGAAAACAGTTCTTCAAGTCATTATACTCTTACTGCAATGAGTTATGTTTCATTATTGGTTCCATTTGTTTTTGCATACATTTATTATGCATGGAAAGCAATAAACAATAAAAAAATCAATATAAAAGAGATAAATGAAAGTTCTCATAAATATTAACTAATAGCTTTATAATTATTTATATCAAAAAATAATTTGGTAATTAAATGATAAGCATTGCATCTCCGTAAGAGCCAAAACGATATTTTTCTTTTACAGCTACTCTGTATGCTTCAAAAAGAAAATCGTAACCGGCAAACGCAGAAACCATCATCAATAATGTAGTTAGCGGTAAATGAAAATTTGTAATCATTTTAGTAGCTACACTAAAATCATAAGGAGGAAAAATAAATTTATTCGTCCAACCTTCAAAAGGTGTTAAGTAACCTTCGGTTGTTACAGAACTCTCTAAAGTACGCATTACAGTTGTTCCAACCGCACAAATATCTTTTTTCAAATCTTTTGCTTTATTCACAATGTCTACAGCTTCATTTGAAATATATATCTGTTCTGAATCCATCTTATGTTTTGTAAGATCCTCTACCTCTACGGTTCTAAAATTTCCCAAACCAGCATGTAAAGTTATTTCAGCAAAATTTACCCCTTTAATTTCAAAACGTTTTAACAGTTCTCTGCTAAAGTGCATCCCTGCCGTAGGTGCTGCAACAGCTCCTTCATGTTTTGCATATATGGTTTGATATCTTTCAGAATCTTCAGGTGTAACTTCTCTTTTAATAAATTTTGGTAATGGAGTTTCTCCCAAATCATAAAGAGTTTTTTTAAATTCATCATATTCCCCATCAAACAAAAATCTTAAGGTTCTTCCTCTTGAAGTAGTATTATCAATTACTTCGGCTACCAAAACATCATTCTTGCCAAAATATAATTTATTACCAATCCTTATTTTTCTTGCAGGATCAACCAATACGTCCCATAGTTTCTGATCTTTATTTAGCTCTCTTAATAAAAATACTTCTATTTTAGCACCAGTTTTTTCCTTATTCCCATATAAACGAGCTGGAAATACTTTTGTATTATTAAATACCAATACATCCTGATCTCCAAAATAATCTATTACTTCTTTAAATACTTTATGCTCAATTTCTTTTGTCTTCCTGTTAATAACCATTAATCTAGACTCATCCCTATTATCAGCCGGATGCATTGCAATCAGATCATCTGGAAATTTATACCTAAACTGTGATAATTTCATAATTATTTATAAACGATTATTTTTAACTACCCTTTGTACGTTAAAATTTTAATTTTGTTGTATATTTTTTAATATATTTTCAAATTCTTCAATTTTCAATGATTTTTCAACATTAAATTCACCAATAGCTACTCTCTGTAATTCAATAAGATGAGCACCAGAATTTAGCTTTTCTCCAATATCTCTGGCTAAAGATCTTATATATGTACCTTTACTGCATTTTACCTTTATTTTTAGTATTGGTAGTTCAAATTCCAGAATTTGTATTTCTGATATATTAATTAATGAAGGTTTTAAAACAATATTTTCACCATTTCTTGCAAACTTATATGCTCTTTTACCATCAACCTGTTTGGCAGAATATATTGGGGGAATTTGTTGAATATCTCCAATAAAATCTTTAATTGTATTTTCAACTAATTCATAAGTAATGTGTTCGTAATCATATAATTTATCTATAGGAGTCTCCAAATCAAAAGAAGGAGTTGTTGAACCGAGTTTTATATAAGCTATATATTCTTTTTCTTTATCCTGAAATTCAGCAATTTTTTTTGTTGCTTTTCCTGTACAAATAATTATTAAACCAGTAGCCATAGGATCAAGCGTTCCTGCATGACCAACCTTAATTTTATTAATGCGTAAAATCTTTTTTAATAAAAACTTGACTTTACCAACAACATTAAATGATGTCCATAAATAAGGTTTATCAAATAATAAAATTTCTCCTTCTAAAAAGTTAAATGACATTAGTCTAAAATAGATAAATTGTAACCGGAAAATAGTAGTATTAAAATAGTTAATCCCAAAATTATTCTGTAATAACCAAATATTCTGAAACCATGTTTCTGAAGAAAAGTAATAAATATTTTAATAACAATCAATGCAACAATTAATGATACAATATTGCCAACAATTAATACTTTAATATTTGAAGTATTTATTACTGAATAATTCTTAAAAAGTTCTAATGTTGTTGCGCCTAACATTGTAGGAATTGCAAGAAAAAATGAAAATTCAGCTGCTGCTTTTCTGGTTAGCTTTTGAGTCATCCCTCCTATTATTGTTGCTGCTGATCTTGATACACCCGGAATCATTGCTATTACCTGGAATAACCCTATTTTAAAAGCAGATTTATAAGAAATATCATTATCATTAGTATTGTTTTTAAACCATTTATCTACAAAAAGTAATATTATTCCTCCTAAAAAAAGTGAAATAGCTACTACCATTACATTACCCAATAACGAACTTAATTGTTCTTCAAACAAAAATCCTAAAATAGCTGCAGGAAAAAAAGCAACTATTAATTTATAATAAAAATTAAAGGATTGAAAAAACTTTTTCCAATACAAAATAAATACTGATAAAATAGTTCCTAAATGAATTGAAACAATAAAAAGTTTTGTAAAATCATCATTGTTTATTCCAAGTAATGATTGAGCAATTATCATATGCCCGGTAGAAGAAATAGGAAGAAATTCAGTTATTCCCTGAACTATTCCTATAATAATAGCATTAATATAAGACATTGTTATTCTTTTGGTTTTTTCATAATAGCAATTATGCCCAGAATCCAACCAATCAAAATTACAATTGGTGCTAATGTTAGCCTTCTAAAACTAAAAATATCCGTACTAAATACTTTCGGATCATCAGATCCGCCACCAATCATCAGCAAGTAGCCTATAATAATTACAACAAATGAAATTGCTAAATATAAATAATTAGTTCTTCCTATAGGAAAACCAAACTTTTTGTTTTGTAAATCATCTTTAATTATTGCCATAATCTTGTTTATTAATAATATAAATCATCTGTTTTTATTCTTAAATATCTGTTAACTGCAAAAAATGTTGATGTTAATGTGATAAAAATTCCCACAATAATAACCGACAAAAATAATACAATTAATAATTTATTATCCTGTAAACTAATAATTTCCTGAAGTTCGTTTTGTGAAATATAAATTACTAAAACTAATAATATAATAGCTATTAACGAACCAACAATGCCTTGAATAATACTTTTGATTAAAAAAGGACTCCTTATAAAACCACGAGTTGCACCTACAAGTCTCATTGTGTTTATAATAAATCTTTTGGAATAAACAGCAAGTCTTATAGTATTATTAATCAGAGCTAAAGAAATTATCAAAAGTAACCCGCTAAAGACTAAAATAATTAAACTTATTTTTCTAATATTTTCGTTAACAAGGTGAACCAAAGACTTTTGATAAAATATTTCTTTGATTTGCGGATAATTTTTGAATTCACGTTCAATTTTGGATATACAATCAGTATTTGCAAACTCTGCATATAGGTGTACATCTATTGAAGCTAATAATGGATTATATCCCAAAAAATTTATAAAATCTTCTCCTAAATCTTTTTGTAAATCTTTTGCGGCTTTATCTTTTGTAATAAATTCAGTTGATTTTACATATTTATTAGCATCTAATTCTTTTTGTAACCGTATAATATCTGCCTGCCTGACATTTTCATTTAGTATAACAGTAAAACCTATATTTTCTTTTACATAATCAGATAACTTCTTGGAATTTAATACCAATAACCCTACTAATCCCAATAAAAATAAAACTAAGGAAATACTTACTATTGAAGTAAAATTCGAACTCCTTAATTGTCTTACAGTTACCTTATCTTTATTATGTGACATTCGGTTTTAAATTTATTCTGCTAAAGTAAAGTGTATTATTAATATTTCAAAATTGATAACGTTTTTATCTATTTTTTTATTTGATACCTTTATAAATAAATTAAAAATGAGTAATTCTCACTTTAATTACATGGATTTGATTGAATAATACGTATTAATGTTTTAACATCCGCAACATCTGTTAGATATTTTTTACAGTCAGATGCTTCCATTTTCAGTTGTCCGATTTTTTCGGACAACTGCTCAAAACCCTCTTGTAAAATCTTCTTCTTTAAGTTCCCCAAATATTTTCTATTGCTCATAAATTAAATTTATTACATATAAAAGTATAATATATTTTTCGTTTCTGAAAGTAAAATTAAAGTAATGATTTGTTTTGAAATTTTTGCATAAAAATAAAGCGATTTAAGCAATAAATCTAATTTGTTTAAGCGGACGAAGAGTGCTACATAAACAAGCGTAGTTAAAGAAACTACGCTTATCAGGGACAGTGGCGGAATAAATTCCAATTTCCTGTCTAGCCACAACAAAGTTATTTAATTTAGTTGAATTTCCAATTTATGTCAAACTCGTCATTGTTCTAAGCCGCTGTTATCGGTTCACCCTTATTTTTCGGTCTTTGTAAGCCAATCTATTGCGTTTATTTTTTTTATTCCGTTATATGTACCAGTGTCGTAGTCCATTGTGATTAAAAGTTTTTCGTGATGATCTGCAATACTGTCAAATGGTGCTAACTCACGTTCTAAAGTCGTTGCGTTTTGTACTGTTTGCGAAACTTGTATGTATTGTGTAAAACCTTCGTTGTTGCGAACAATAAAATCAACTTCTAAATTGTTGGTTTTTCCTATCCATACTTGGTTGTTTCTGCGTTTTAGCTCAAGAAAAATTATATTTTCAAGTAAATGTCCTGCATCGCTTGCCAATTCTTTTCCAAGTAATGCGTTGCGAAAACCTAAATCCACCAAATAGTATTTTTCTTGCGTTGCCAAATGTTGTTTGCCTTTGATGTCATAGCGGTTTACTTTGTAAAACAAATAGGCTTCAACCAAAGTGTCAATGTACTTT
>Ga0247841_10007034_pt1 | contig 16943 bp, 10 predicted proteins | sample LaCruzMarch2015__2_FD_192410 | JGI IMG/M metagenome (GOLD analysis project Ga0247841, IMG submission 192410) | Freshwater microbial communities from meromictic Lake La Cruz, Castile-La Mancha, Spain - LaCruzMarch2015_18m | ecosystem: Environmental > Aquatic > Freshwater > Lake | place: Spain... | reverse complement strand
GCCGAACCGCCCGCTGAGGAGCCGCCGGTAGTCGAGCCGCCCGACGCCCCTCCCGCCGCTCCTCCCGTTGTGGAAGAGCCCGCCCCTGAGGCCGCTGCCCCTCCGGCAGCTCCCGCACCGCCCGCTGAGGGCGACGAGTAGAGATCTGCCCCCGCTTTCCGATGTACAAGATGTACTGGGAAGCGGGGGATTTTTTTGTTTAAAAACGAAGCTTACTAATTGAAAAATGCCTGAAACTAAAAGTACTTGCGCACCATTGGCTCTTTATTCTATAATGAATTTATACATGATAACTGTGGCGAAAATACAGAAATTTTTCTAGTTCGATTTGCATCGAAACTATGTTTTGTTAAAAAGATTTAAATAAAAAATAATAGTCACTAGGAGGTGGGATGGCAACTACAGATGATAAGTTAAAAGCACTCGATGAGCACAATGTTAAAGCTGCGGCGATCTTTAGCGCTTTTTCGGTTGACGAAATGGAGAAGGTACTTGAAACAAACATTTTTGATCTTATGGGAGTACAAGATTCTCTATCACAAGAACAGAAAGATGATCTACTGCGAGTTTTTCAGGATACAATTCAAAATAGGGTTTCTGCCAGAATACTAGATTCACTATCGGATGATGATGCCGCGGCCTTTGGTAAGTTAATTGAAGAAGACATGGAGAAAGCGGAACAATTCTTGGTTGATAAGGGAATTAATAAAGATCAAATTGCCGTGGTTGAGATCGTTCTCTACAAACTCGAACTGGCCAAAGGCAAGAAAGAGGTAGAATGACAGCTGAGGGATTAAATCCAGGTGAAGCAGAAGCTAATGTGGATCAAGTTCGAGCGCAATCAGTCGATACTTTAGCTGCGCGCATTTCAGAGATCAATAAAGCTAAAATGGCTCTTGAAGTTGTTCGGGGAAAAAAGCGTGCGTGGGGTCTGCTAAAAACTGATACCTCAAACGAGGAAAAAGCATTGGAAGCGGCCAAAACTGCTGCCTATAACGATGGGTACAAAGCGGCCGAAGCTGCTGGTGGCACTTACGATCCTGTCACTGAGGCTTTTTTGCGAATGAAACAATCTGATCCGGCTGCCGCAGCAATGTCGGATATTGATTACATCAAAAAAAATGAACCACTTATTGCTGAGATTCAGAGGGATATGGGTGCTATAGCGGCTACAGACCCTGACAATCGACCTGAGACTAATCCAGTTTCTGAAACTGGTGAAACCAGTGATTCGATTGAACCAGCTGCTGCTGGCACGCCTTCAATCGGTCAGGCAGTTAAAGGTGGTTTTGCAGAAGGAGTGAATCAGGCCTTTGAGTCGGCTGGTTACCAAGGTCCAATATCTGGCAACTCGACTGAACAGACTGCGGCTGCCACTACGCCAGCGCCAGCTGAGCCATTTACGCCAGAAGAAATAAAACTTGGTGAAGATTATAAAAAATTTAGCGAAGAAGGTGACGCCCTTGATAGTTCAGGAGAGAGAACTGCAGTTATGCCAGCAGCTCCCGCTAAGGAGCCAGCTGTTTTATCTCCAGGGTCCGAAGGCCCAACAGAACTTCTGCGTCCAGTTTTGGCTCCTGAAACTCGTGGAGCTGGTGAGCCGCCAAAGGAGCCTCCTGTTGATGGCGGGATAAAAGATAAAGCTAAGGGTCTAGTCAAAGAACTTATTAGCGATGAATCAACTGGCGGACCAGCTAAGGCTGCTGGCGGCGGTGCAGGAAAACCACCAGAAGGTCCCGGTGGGCCAACTCCTCCAGAAGAACCAAAGTCGCCTGAAGCACCAAAAGCACCGACAGAAAAAATTGAGGATGTCGTTGCTAGGGTAGAAAAATCTCTTGAAAAAATTACTGATGAAAAGACTAGAAAGCAAGTTGAATCCGCCCTTGGGGTTAATAGGCGCGAAACTGAAGATTCAGAGAAGCGTTACGGCAAAGGACTTTGGGGAGCTATTAAAAAATGGACTGGTGAAACAGCTGTTGGTCGCATGGTTTGGGGTGGTGGAAAATTATTAGCCGGAGCGGGCTTACTCGCTTTGTCTGAATCTGCATTAATGACCGGCGCCGTAGGTGCATTGGTAGCACCATCGTTATTTGCTCACGGTGCCAGACTGGGTGGAGAAGGCATATTGCAACTAATAGAAGGAGCTAGCTCACTTAAACTTGATAAGAAGCTCAATGTAACTAGAAAAGAAGTCAACGGCTTGACCGCAGAAATAGCCGCAGAACTGGCTAAGCCAGAACCAGATTCTAAAATTTTATCTGAAAGAGCAAGAGCAATCCGTGGACTTGAAGCTGAAATTTTGGACAGCAAGGCCACAATGTTGGAGAAGCGAGCTAAGTGGAGTATGGCTGGTTTGTGGGGCGGTGGGGTAACAGCACTTACAGGTGCGGCACTGGCTGGACTTCCTACTGGAATTCAAGCAATGGGTGGAATTAAAATAGCTGGGCAGTTAGCTGCTCAGCCTGGTCATGCTACTTTTCTTGATCCTTTAAAGGGTTGGATGTTTGGATATCATCCTGGTGGCGAGTTAGCGCATGTTTCGGCTGCTGCCCAAAATGCTGGTTGGGCTCTGGACGGCACTAAGAGTGTTGGTGCAGTTGGTTTTAATGGCGTTGGTCATTCTTTAGGCCATGTTTTCTGGCCTGGGGTTGCCGGTGTTGCAATTGCTGGAGCGACAATGATGGTTGCAATGAAAAAGGAAGGCGCCTATGTAGAAGAGTTAAAGAAACAAGCAAAAACAATGAGGGGTGAGTCAGAAGCCATTAAAGATGATCCATTTGGAGAAGAAGCGGCTGACAAAAAAGCCAAAGAAGAAGCAGGCAAAACTCTGACTGATGCGAAACCAGAGACACCGCCAGATAGTCCAGACGGTGGTAAACCGGGTGGTGGTAAGGCAGATGCTGGAGCTCCAGATACAGGCACGCCAGACGCGGAAGAGCCAGGAAAACCTGATGAAGCACCTGGTGTGGATGATGGCAAACCGAAAACTGGTGAGCCTGGTGCGGATGATGAGGGACCAAAACCTGACGAACCTGGTGCGGAGAAAGATGAGGAAGAAGAAAAGAAAACTGGTTTTGAGAATGGCAAAATATATCCGGCAAAAATTGGCAAACATGACCATGAAAATACATATCATGGTGAGATTGATGGCAAAAAGGTCCTTTACGTTATTATCGATGACCTGGAAAAAGACGAAGATGTTGCCGATAAAGCAATGGATGTAAAAGTCGTAAAATCAAAAATGGTTACAAAAAAAGGCGCCGAAGTTCATGTGACTATTCATCATGAAAAAGAAGAGCCCGCCGAGACTCCAGCAGACACAAAGAAAGAAAAGGCAGTTCAAGCTGTAGAAAAAGCCTTTGAAAAAGGTGCTGCTTGGAAAATCCGCCCGGGGATGGAAACTGACAAGCCTCTAAGTGGCATGGACCCAAATACCGAATATCATATTGAAGGATTCGAAATTAATAAGCCGAAGATTGACAAATATTACGAGAGAGAAGGTGCAGATCGATTGTATGTCAAGCTGAGCGAGCCAGACAAAGATGGACAGCCAATTTCACTCGAAGCAAATTATTTGGTGTCGCACTTCGACTCGAAGGTAATTGGCAGCAAGAAAGATATTATTGCTGCAATCGGTGGCGTCTTGAACAAAAAGTTCAATGATTTGAAAACACCTGAAGCGCCTGCGGATACTGAAGAACCAGCAGATGGAGACGAAGAGCCACCAGCACCATCCCCAGAAGAGCCATCAACAGAGGAGCCGCCGCTTGCCTACAAAGAAGGGGACAAGGTTGTTGTCAAAGGTACTGACGATAAACAATATACCATCCAAGAATTTGCCGAATTAGCAGGCACAGTCACTCTGAAGCCTGATGACTCCGAAGAGACAATAACTAAGTTTGTTGAAGAAATTGAACCAGTTAAATCTCCAGAGCCAGCACCAGTAGTTGAAGAACCAAAAGCTGGTAGTTACGAGATGGTCCTTAGCGACGATTCGAAGGTTAAATTTGAAGCCGGGAAGCAGCTAACAACTACAAGGGTTTCAGGAGAAATCGAAGATGTTGAAGACGCACCAATGGGACTCTCAGAAAAACTTGCGGTTAAGTTTGTCGGTAACCCGGATTGGCAAACATTTGAAAAAGCTGAGTTACAAGCCAACTTGGAAGCAAAAACAGCTAATGTGGAATAATGATGCAAGGTAAAAGTCAACCAACAGGAAGAAATTATGTTGGCGTTAGCTTAGGAGCTCCAGATTTTGGGCGACGCTATGTTGACGTTAGTTTGGATGTCTCCGAATCATCAGACTCTCCAAGAAAATATGTTGATGTCAAACTTGATTTGCCTACACAGCCAGTATTATCCGAGGCGACCATAGACAAGCAACCTGAAGAAAATGTTGACGTGGTGGATGAAACTCATGAATCTGCGACTGCTCAACAATTAATTAAGGACCTTCAGTCTGACGAGCATGCAAGGGCGACATTGGCACAGGTGAAGCTAAAACAAGGTGTCCAATGGTCTCAAGTGGCTGAGCCAACTGATGAAAATCAAGCAAGCACAAAAATGGTGCCGCTTGAACCGCCGATAACCCCGGCAACATATAAGATCCCTGGTGACGAGACTGAGCTGCCGGAACCGACTGCAACTCATACGCCTATTACTGATTCTGAGGTTGACAAAGGTTTGCACGATGAGTTAGTCAAAGGAGTTGATCAATTGTCAGCGGAAGAAGGAGATATTGGGGTTCTCCCAGAATTAACTGAAAATCAGTGGACGCCAGTGGCATCTTACACGTTTAAGCGTTCGAATGGAGAAATTTTTGATATTTCGTTAAATGATCACTGGAAATTTAAAACACAATCTGGTGATGAGATTGGCAAAGAGTCTGATGGTTATACAGACTTCCAAATAAATGAAATTTACCGATCAGCTGATGGGTCAAAATTAAGAATACTGTTTGATTCTCAGCAACCCGCTGAGCGGAACATCGCTGAATGGGCTGAAATATTTGCGGCAGGGTCACCCAGCAATCAAAACAAAACATCGTCGGAACGATCCACCGAAGCGGAAGTATCCAAATATGAAGCTCGCAAGGAAAAATCACCGAAGCTTAGTGATGTTGTAGAATCATATTCAGCTAGTCCAAAGGAAGTGGCTGGGGTAGTCTACGACAAAGGCAAGGTTGTTCCAGAAAAATCACACATTCCAGCCATTCCAACGATTGAGGCTCAGGATACCAACGTGGTACCAGTTGAGGCTGCAGGTGAAACGGAAAAAGAGAAGTTAGCTGATCAAGCGAGGACACAAATAGAAGAAGTGGTTGTTAAAGCTGTGCCGTCGGCAGCCGCTGAAGAGAAAGTAGAAGCCGAAGGTGAAGATGGTAACTTGCCTGGTGAAAAATTACCAGCAGATGCACAGGCTGCTTACGATGTGTTGGCAGCTGGCAATCAAGATAAAATCGACGCAAAAGTTGCCGGACAAGCTGAAGAGATAAAGTTTGGTGGCGGCAGTACTGAAGGATAGAACACACCGCAATAAGGAGGGGATTGAATAGCTACAATTATAGTTCAACGACGACAAATACCAACAATAATATTTGGTGGTGGGTTTTAATTATTGTTGCGCTAGGAGTTGGAATATTTTTTCTTTATAAATATTTGTATCGGGTAATCTTGTATTACTACCAACTACGAAAAACTGATAACTGGACAATGCTGAAAATTTCTATTCCCAAAGAGCGGTTTGCTGAGGAGAATGATCAAAAAATGGATTTTCGTGAAATGGCAGCCGTAATTGAACCATTTTTGGCTAATATTGAATCTCTGTTCGACCCAAATATTAAAAAGAAAATTTCTGGCCAAGATCATGTCAGCCTCGAGATTATTTCTAAAAAAGGCTTAGTATTTTTTTACATTGGTGCGCCAGAAGTTTTTCGCGATTCAATTGAAAAAAATGTTTTAGCTCAATATCCAGATGCAATAGTTGAGACTGATAAAGATAGGGGATTCTCGGTGTTCAAAGATATGGAAGGCGAGGTTGCTGCAGGAAACTTGAGATTGCTTAAAAAATTCTTTTTTCCAATTAAAACTTATCGTTATCTTGAATATGATCCATTAAACGGTATTGTGAACGCGCTGTCTAAACTTGGACCAGAGCAAAATGCTGGAATGCAGATTTTGATACGCCCCACAGATAATACTTGGAGATTTGCTCTTGATAAAGTAGCAAAAAATATCCAGGCTGGAAAATCAGGCAGCTACTATGCTTCGTCATTTAATCGCAGGATGGGGGAGAACTTCTTTAAGTTTTTGGGCGATGTGGGGAAAACTGCAGCTGGTAAGTCTTTAATGGAGGAAGAAAAAGACAAACAAATGCAAAACCAGTTTAGATTGAATCCAATTCAGGAGCAGCAATTGAAGCTGTTGGCTGAAAAAGGCTCAAAAACTGGTTTTGATACCCAGGTTCGATTGGTGGCAGTAGCTCCAACAGCAGAGCTAGCTCGTGAAACACTAAAAACAATTTTTTCATCATTTTCGCAGTTCTTTGCACCCGATAATAACGGTTTTAAATTTAAAAAAGCTAAGCGTTTGCGAGAAACGGTTGCTAATTACATTTATCGAATTTACGGCCGAGAGCCACGGATGCTTTTGAACACCGAAGAAATAGCTTCACTTTTCCATCTGCCAAATAGATTTACTGAAACACCGAATATTGCTTGGGTTTATTCAAAGAAAGAATCACCACCACCTCAAATGCCTACTGAAGGTGTCATCATTGGCGAAACCAATTTTAGAGGCCAGAAACAAGCGATTAGAATTAAGGACGCTGATCGAATGCGTCATGTATATATGGTTGGTAAAACCGGTGTGGGTAAAACAGTTTTATTTGAAAATATGATCATGCAGGATATTCTTGCTGGAAAGGGTGTTTGTTATTTGGATCCAAATGGTGATGCTGCTGATTTTATTCTTGCACATATTCCAAAAGAGCGCGCTGAAGATGTTATTTTATTTGACCCGTCAGACATTGAGCGACCAATGGGATTGAACCTTCTTGAATGGAAAACTAATGAGCAGCGCGATTTCTTGGTTCAGGAAGCAATCCAAATCTTTTATAAATTGTTTGACCCGAATCAAACTGGTATTGTTGGTCCGCAATTTGAGCACTGGATGAGAAATGCCGCTCTAACATTAATGGCTCACCCAGATGGTGGAACATTGGTTGATATTCCAAGACTATTTACTGACCCAGAATTTGAAAAAGATCGAGTCAAATATGTTAAGGATCCAGTCGTTCGGTCTTTCTGGGAAAAACAAATGGCTAAAACTTCTGATTTTCATAAATCAGAAATGCTAAACTACTTCACTTCAAAATTTGGTCGTTTTATGACTAACGACATGATGCGAAATATTATTGGTCAACCAAAATCAGCTTTCGATTTTCGCGATGTAATGGATGGCAAAAAAATTCTCATTTGCAAATTGTCCAAAGGTTTGATCGGTGAAATTAACGCATTTTTGCTCGGTATGATTATTGTTTCTAAAATTGCTATTGGAGCTTTTTCGCGCCAGGACCAAACCGAAGAAGAAAGAACGCCGTTCTATTTGTATGTTGATGAGTTTCAGAACTTTATAACTGATGTTTTTGCAACAATTTTATCTGAATCACGCAAATATAAACTATCACTACAAATTACCAACCAATATATTGCTCAGCTTGATGAAAAGACTAGAGATTCAGTAATCGGTAATGCTGGCAACTTGATAGCTTTTCGTGTAGGTGCTGCTGACGCTGAATTTTTAGTCAAAGAATTTGCACCACTGGCAATTGATGATTTAACTAATGTCGATAAATTTAATTTTTACATTCGAGAATTAATCGACAATGCGCCGATGCCAGCATTTAACGGTCAAAGTATTGCTCCGGATCAGAACGGAAATGTTGAGTTAGCCGAAGCAATACGGCAGCTTTCTCGTTTGAAATACGGGAATTCTAAACAAGTTGTTGAGTCTGAAATTAACGAACGATCACAAATTCACACAATTGATCTTCCAGGAATAGGCGAGGGGAATTCCAAAGGTGCTCAGGGATAGGTTTTTTATATGAAGAAATACTGAGTCGACAAAGGCTCTTTTTTTTGTAAAAAACTGTTGACAAAAAAAATCTTTTATTGTATTATCTTAAAAGACAGATAAATAATAATAAAAATGGCAAAATCAAACAAAAGTCTCCAAGATTCTCCAACTGAAGAAGACCTAGTAACAGTTAAACAACTTCTTGATAGCGCTGAGAATCAAATCCGTAAGGCAAAAGCTTTAATTTTCAAAACAGAAATTGAAGAAAAAGCTAAGGAAATCGCCGAAGTTCAATTTTCCGATAATATTACTGAAGGAATATTTGACGGCGAGAGTTTCGTGTCGCCTGAAGGAACAAGCTATCCAGTGCCAGCAAATTATGCCAGTAAATCAAAATTAGTTACCGGAGATTTACTAAAATTGACTATTATGCCGGACGGAAGTTTTGTTTATAAGCAAATAAATCCTGTTGGCCGAAAGAAAGCTGTTGGGGTTCTGGAAGAGTTTGGTGATGGATGGAGAATAAATGTTGATGGTCAACTATTCAACGTTTTAACCGCATCTGTTACTTATTACAAAGCTAAAATGGGCGATAAAATTGTTGGGCTGATTCCTGAAGACGGTAAGAGCGAATGGGCTGCTATAGAAAATGTAATGACTGAGGAAATATAGGGGCGGCTATCTTTTTTACGCTTTGTCCCTCTGTCGGGCATAAATATATTGTGAAATAAATAATAATTCTTAGGGTGAGAAAAATGTTAGAAGCAAATGAAAATTCAGCTCGAGGGAAAAATTTGGTCGAAATTGTTCGTGACCTGATGTTAGTGTTGAACGAGAAAGAAAAAAGAGCCATTACTGGTCGCTTTGGTTTTACTGGTAAAAAAGAGACTTTGTCTGCCATCGGTCGAGAATTGCGCTTATCGAGAGAAAGAGTTCGACAGATCGAAAAGAATGCCTTACGCAAAATGTCGGTACTAATGGAAAAAAATTATTCTTCAATGACGGAACAATTTATCAAAATTTTTGGTTTGGTTGGTGGTGTCATTATTGAAAATATGATTCCAGAAGAGTTTTCAAAGCTTGCTGATGATCAAAAATTCGCCAAAAATTATGTATTACTAACTTGCACTATTATCCCAGGTGTTGAAAAAATTAATGAAAGCGATAAATTCTTCAGCGGCTGGAAATTGTCAAGCTTAAAAAACGAAAAAATTGACTCAACAATTGAAAAAATCGTCAGTTATTTTAAAAAAGAAGAAATCCCTCAAACAATAGAAGGCCTTCAAACCGAACTTTCAGAGCTAGCCAAGACTGACAAAAATTTTATTTTGTCCAGTGTTGCTATGTCCAAGAAGTTAGTTGTTGCCAAGAATGGAATGATTGGCCTGACTGTTTGGCCTTCTGTTAATCCACGAAACGTACGCGATAAAATTTATTATGTCCTTAAAACTTCAGGTTCTCCGCTCCACTTTACTGAAATTACTTCTTCAATTACTTCACTTGAATTTGATAAAAAAAGAGTCGTTAGAGCAACGGTTCATAATGAATTGATTGCTGATAATCGATTTGTCCTTATTGGCCGCGGAATTTATGCTTTGCGTGAATGGGGATATAGCGACGGTACTGTTTACGAAGTAATTAAAAATATTTTATCCAACAGCAAGAAACCAATATCAGCATCTGAAGTTATTGAACTCGTTAACAGATCTCGTAAAGTGAAGAAAAATACAATTATTATAAATTTGCAGACAAAGAAGGAATTCAAAAAAGTCGCAGATGGATATGTTTTTCAGAAGCTATAAAGACTTTTTTCAGTTGGACTTTTTATAGCGCTTAGATGTATAATTGGACTAGAGAGGGAATTTTTAATGACGTTTTTACTCTATATAATCTATGCTGTACTAATTCTAGGGCCGGTATATTTTTTGTATTTGTGGTGGAAGGTTACCGAAGAAAAAAAGAAAATTGTTTGGGCTGATAAACAAGAATACGAAACATTACTAATTGAAGTCCCTAAGAATAATGAAAAGGCTCCGCTAGCTGCTGAGCAAATGTTTGCATCTCTCCACGGGATATATGCCGATTCAGCCGCATTCCAACCGCATTTAAGTTTTGAAATCGTTTCAATCGATAAGTTTGTTCAATTTTACTTGCATGTCCCAAAACAACTAGTTGACTTTATTGAGGGTCAAGTTTATGCCCAGTACCCGACAGTTGAGATTGGCAAAGTTGAAGATTATACGGCTAAAACCAACTTGGCTGGCAGATTTTCAGCAGGATGTGAACTTGTTCTGACTAAACAAGACGTGTTTCCAATCAAAATGTTCTCAGATTTTGAGGTAGATCCGCTTTCTGGTATTACTTCTGTAATGTCAAAGATCCATCCTGGAGAAGAGATCTGGCTGCAATTTATTATCCGACCAGTTGGTGATGAGTGGCAAGAGCGGGGAATTGATTACATAGATAAAGTTAAAAAAGGTCATGACAAAAAGAAAGTAACTTTTGCAGCTTTGCCAGCAATTGTGATGACAAAAATATTTGAATTTGCTGGTAATTTTTTGCGAGTTTTAATGGATGCTGGTAAAGAAGTTGAGATTAAAGATACCGGTGGCAGTGATGAAGTAAAGCTTTCTGGTCCAGTCGAAGAGGCATTAAAAAGTATTGAGTTTAAAATTGTTAAACTTGGTTTTGAAACCAAGGTTAGAATGGTTGCAGTTTCGGGTGATTTAACCTCATCGAGAATGAAAGCTCAAGGGTTGGCTGCAGCATTCAAACAGTTTAACACAACTAATGGTAATGGATTTAAGCACTCTGAAATTGTAATTAACGATGAATCATTCATTGAAAGTTATAAAGCAAGAGAATTTGAAGATAGGGGATACGTCTTGAATATTTCGGAATTGGCAGCGATTTACCATTTGCCTCATCAAACCGTTGAAACACCGCATATTGTTTGGGCTGGGAGCAAAAAAGGTGAACCGCCATCCAATCTGCCTCTATCCGAAAATGTTGATCCTAAGTCGTTAACTGTTTTGGGTGAAACCAATTTCAGAAACGTTTATCGGAAATTTGGTATTAAACTAGAGGACAGGCGTCGGCATTGTTACATAATTGGAAAGTCAGGCACAGGCAAATCTACCTTAATAGAAAATATGGCTATTGACGATGTTGTTGAGGGCAGGGGAGTCGTCGTAGTTGATCCGCATGGAGATTTGGTGGACAAAGTTTTGGCTTGTGTTCCAGGCAACCGAGTCGACGATGTTATCGTTTTTGATCCTGCAGATCGATCTTTCCCAATTGCTTTCAATCTTCTGGACAAAGTTGAAGATGATTTTAAGGGCATGGTTGCCTCTGGGTTTGTTGGTATTTTTAAGAAAATATTTGGCGAATCATGGGGCCCCCGACTAGAGCATATTTTGCGAAACACTGTTTTGGCTCTTTTGGATTTTCCTGAATCAACGATGCTTGATATTCCTAGAATGTTGACGGAGAAACGTTTTAGAGAAAAAGTTGTTAGTTTTGTTACTGACACAGTTATTAAGGAATTCTGGATTAACGAATTTGCTCAATATGATGCTAAGTTCCGAACTGAAGCGGTTTCTCCAATCTTGAATAAAGTTGGTCAGTTCTTATCCACTGCGACCATACGTAATATTGTTGGACAGCCACATTCAAGGATCAATATCCGCGACATCATGGATACAGAGAAAATTCTCTTAATCAACCTTTCACGCGGAAAAATAGGTGAGGACAATTCGGCACTATTGGGCGCTATGATGATTACCAAAATTCAATTATCGGCCATGAGCCGAGCCGATGTAACAATGGACCATCGTCCAGATTGCTATCTGTATGTTGATGAGTTTCAGAATTTTGCCACAGAATCTTTCGCGGTTATTTTATCTGAGGCTAGAAAATATAATTTGAATTTAACCATTGCTAACCAGTATATTACACAGATGCCGGAAATTGTCAGGGACGCAGTTTTTGGTAATGCCGGAACAATTATTGCATTTCGTGTTGGCGGGGCAGACGCTGATTTTCTGGTTAAGGAATTTGAGCCGATATTTGAAGCCAATGATTTAGTTAATCTTGATCGATATCAAATATATACTAAATTGTTGATTGATGGTATTACTAAACCAGCTTTCTCGGCCAGAACCTTGCCGCCAGTCCAAAAACTTTCTGGTAATCGGGACAAAATTATCGAGACATCAAGGGCAAACTACGCCGCTGATCGGGGAGAAGTTGAGGCAATGATTACAAATAAATCCAGGGAGCTAGAAGAAGAACTAAAGGCTGAATCTGAAGATTATTTCGCTAATCGACCAAACCCGTCGGCATCAGTTGATAGAGTGCCAGACAGACAATTTCAGCCAGTCAACAAACCGCAACCTGTTGCTGTGGCTCCTATCACACCGTCAACTCCAGTATCGGCGCCAATTGATCAGCCTGAACCAGCAGCTGTTGAATCAGTTGAAGAAAAAAAACCAGATTTGGCTGTTGATACACTAAGAGAAAAGAAACCGCGGTATTTAAAATGGCAGAATATGGTTGGAGATAAAATTTACAAAGAGCAAACTGCTCGGGGCGGAGTAAAGTGGTTTGTTGGCCAAAAAATTACCCCTGAAATGTTTATTGAGCAGGGGATTTCGATAGATGATTCTGGCAAGGAAATGATTAAAACTATGGAAAAAGCATATGGTCTAAGAATAGAAACGGGAGAAGGGGAAAGTAAACCAGAAAAAAAGGATGATGATATGCTGCCTAAAAGTGGAGGACACGATAAAACTGGAGAAGTTTCAGAGGTTATTTCGGACAAGAAAATAGAAATTGAACCAGAAAAGAAAGACGATGAGGTCCTGGATGCTAAAGTGCCAGAAGTTGATAGAAAGCCAGACGAGGATCGTCAGCCGGTAGTGGCGATGGCGGCGACTCCAGATGAAAATCATCTTCAAGAGGGTGTTGCTATTAGCCTAGATTAGAAAACTGAAGGTAATTTGAGAGTAAAAAGCGCCACTCCCCGGCGTTTTTTTGATGTCGATAGGGGACCGCGAACAATTTGCACTTTTATATTTGCGTTTATTTCTAGAAAATATTTTTAAAAAAAAACTAGGATATGTCAGAACATAAAAGTACCAATAAAAGAGAATTATTTCAGGGAATTTTTTCGGAAGCTTATTAGGTGTTTAAATTCACTTAGTTCGACGTTTGGCTGAGCGTCGACGGTAAGAGGATCCTAAAAAGCTCATATAATGTCGCATAAGATACATTATGCGACATATAACATATTTATCTAAACTACTATTGATTTGAAAACCTCCAGAAGATACTATCGCTTTGTAGTTTTGCTTTAGCCATCTCTTCGAGCCTTATGCTGCTCTGTCTGAGCGTGTTTTCTGCCTCAAAAAGCCCTAGAATGCCCCAGTTTGAAAGTTTATATTTTAGCTGATAAATTGTTCATCTAACTAAAACAATTAATGCTGTTTGTAAGTCCTGGACAGCCTAAATTAAAATAATACTGCAAATCGACGGATGCGCAATGAACCGGTCGTCAATGATTTTTTATCAGCAAAAAAACAACAGAATATTTTTCATTATATTCTGTTGCCTAACTAACTTTATTTGATTGTGCTATTCGTCGGAAAATAAAAAGCTGAGAAAGAGGACTCCCTACTCCCCTGCTTTGCGGCGCTCGATTGATTTCTGCCAGCTGATTAGCAGCATGGTAGCAATAAAGATTGATGAATACGTTCCAAAGGTAATGCCAGCGATCAATACTAAGACGAAGTGGCTTATTGATGACCCACCAATCAAGAACAGCGCCAGAAGAACCATAATAGTTGTCAATGATGTATTGATAGACCTAGAAATAGTTTGTAGTATGCTGTCGTTGGCCAGTGTTTCAATGTCAGATCCTGGATGACGAACCATGTTTTCACGTAGTCGGTCGAAAACAACAATTGTGTCATGAACTGAAAAACCCATAACCGTTAGAAGCGCAGTAATGAACAGGGCGTCGACTTGCATGAATGAATAATAGTGGCCGATAACGGATACAAATCCGGTGGTAACAATCAAATCATGAATAAGCGCGGCAACAGCGGTTACGCCAAAGCGCCATGAGCTCGCCGGTTTTGGGACCTTTCGAAACGCGTAGGCAACATACAAGATTATGGCAATAGAAGCGACCACAATAGCCCAAATTGCCTTAGTAGTAATATCTCGGCTAACTACTGGTCCTATTGTCTGATAGCTTGATTCAGTGGCTCCAGGATTGGCTTTGGTTACAGCTGATATTAGCTTTTGATGTTCGTCAGTTGTTAAGTTTTTAGTCCTCAAAATTACTTTGTCAGCACCAGAGGAACTGGCGGAATCGATTGTGATTCCGATACTTGCACTTTCTGATTTTATCGACTCGACTTGATCGGCAATGCCACTATTTGATAATTCAATGACTGATCCGCCTTTAAAATCAATGCCAAGATTTAGTTTCCAAATAAAAATTGAAAGAACGCTCAGTATAATTAAGGCCGAGGAAAAGATATAAAAATAAGTTCGTTTTTTGACTAAATTATACATTTAAGTATTTCCTTAAGCCGGTTTTTGTTAAAAGTAACAGGAATGTTCGACTGACAGTTACAGCTGTAAATATTGATACCAGAACACCGACTGCGAGGGTAAGAGCAAAACCCTTAATAATTCCAGTGCCGAAATAGAAAAGGATTAAGCAAGTCAAAAGTGTTGAAAAATTGGAGTCACGGATGCTGTTCCATGCCCGCTTGAATCCCTCTTCGATCGCCACAACAATATCTTTACCCGAGCGTAGTTCTTCTCTGGTTCGCTCGAAGATTAAAATATTAGCATCAACAGCCATACCAATGGAAAGTATAAAACCAGCGATTCCGGCCAGGGTCATAGTGACTGGAATTATTTTAAATAGTGCCAGTGCAATTAAACTGTAGATAGCCAAAGCTATAACGGCGATAAATCCAGGCAGCTTGTAATGAATAAGCATAAATAGACCAACCAAAATCAGTCCAATAATACCGGCTGTTAAGCTCTTCTTTATTGAGTCAGCGCCGAGAGTGGCGCCAACATTTTGCTGAGCAATAACCTTGGCTGGGATTGGTAGCATTCCCTCATTTAATCTATCTGATAACTTTTTTGCTTCTTTGATGTCTTTCTGACCGGTAATGATTGCTTTGCCATCAGTAATTTCAGACTGAACCGTTGGAGCGGAAACGATACGGTTATCAAGAACTATGGCAATTTGCTTGTTTAAATTTGCCTTAGTCATAGCTGCAAATTTTGCTTTTCCAGCGTCATTAAATGTTAATGAAACTACGGGGGTGCTAGTGCTTGCGCCAGATGAACTATTCTGATAAGTGACATCGGAGGAGACAAGATCCTTTCCCGTTAATTCGGATGGAGCCCAATATCCAGGATAAGAATAGTCTGTTTGGTAATAATCTTGTAATTGCGCTCCAGTAGCTGCATCAGCAGATGCAGTCATAAATGCCAACTCGTAGGTTTGGCCGATAGTAGCAATTGCCTGATCGATATCTTTAATACCTGGGAGTTGAATTAAAACTTGATCGCTCCCCTGCTGCTGAATTGTTGGTTCTGCCACGCCAAGACGGTCAATGCGCTGTCTAAAAACACTGATTAAGTTTGTCAGATCTTTTGATTTATCTGTAGATTTCGACAGGTCTGCAAGGTATGTTAGCTCAGTGCCACCCTGAAGATCGAGCCCCAGATGAGTTTTGATATCTTTTCCAAATAAGTTCGGCCCCTTTGGAATGTCAATTAAGACTGCCAGTGCCAGTACGACTATGATAGTTCCAAATATGTACCAAATTCTTTTCATGCTATTAATTATCTTAGTTTATCTTGGGTCAGAAGTCAATTCAATTAATTATTGGGAATATAAGTAGTTTGCCTTCAGTAATAAGTTTGGGGAAAACATCTTCTTCGAGCATAGAAAAGCCTTTAGGGATATAATTGAATATTTCTGGCTCGAGCAGATAAAAGCCTTTCAATAATTTTGAATCATTGCTAGCGACAGTAGCCAACGGCTGATGATTAAAATGAAAATCAACAAGATTAACAATATTTAATTCTATTGATTGGTCTAGATTTACAACCAAAAAAGTTTTTTTATACTTATTCTTTAACAGGCCCAGAGCACCAGCAGTCCCCTCTCCTCCTTCAATATAGGAAATTTTTACATCATATTTTTCGCCGTTGCCAATTTCTTGTTTAATCTTTTCGCCTAGAAAACCAATTGCGATAGTAATATCTTTTAGGCCATAGTTTTTTAGCGTCTTAATTGCATTTTCTATTGTTGGAATAAGACGCAATGCTCCCTTGCCACCAGCCATAATGATTGCACTTTCGATTTTTGCGATTCCAAGCGAATCTGAGATTAATGATTCGATCGCATGAGAACGATTGCGCATTTTAATACCATCGATACGCTGATCGATTTTTTCCAAAACTTCTTTTTTGATAGAGATGGTAATTCTTTCGCGTTCCATGGTAATAAAATAAAAAAGTATATGCAATCCGAACTTAGCATATACTTTTTCGTCTTGTCAAATATTATATGAACCTATCATAAAATGTATGAATTATTGTTCTATGATGTCCAAAACGTTTTGAAAATCAGCTGGTAGTTTTGATTCGACAGTAATTATTTTGTTATTGTTTGGGTGATAAAAAACAATTTTACTTGCATGGAGTAATTGCCTTTTGATACCAATTTGATCAGATATTCGTTTACTATCTTTGGAAAAATATGTTTGGTCACCAATTACTGGGAACCCTATGCTTTTCATTTGAACTCTGATTTGGTGCGTTCTTCCA
>Ga0247841_10007029_pt1 | contig 16949 bp, 19 predicted proteins | sample LaCruzMarch2015__2_FD_192410 | JGI IMG/M metagenome (GOLD analysis project Ga0247841, IMG submission 192410) | Freshwater microbial communities from meromictic Lake La Cruz, Castile-La Mancha, Spain - LaCruzMarch2015_18m | ecosystem: Environmental > Aquatic > Freshwater > Lake | place: Spain... | reverse complement strand
AAATCTAAATTTGTAATTTCCGATAAGCCAAAAGCATTAGGTGATTTATCGCTAGCGAATATAGCTACAGTAATAAAATCATTAAGCAACAAATTAGAAGAAAAAAGAGCTGGTAGAATATGCAGTTGGATGTTATTACATTTAGATACTCCTGAATTTGGAGAATACTCAAAATCCGAGATTAAAAAATATCTAGAACTGCTTGATAGGAGCGATGTCTTGAAATGCCATCCAATGGGAGGGGTAGTTCAAAGATTGTTAGCACGTTGGTTAGGCAAAGAACATTTTGATAGTTTTCTTGATGACCATACATATAATGGTAATATTTCTCCTTTGTTAATTGGACACGTGGGTGGAATTTTAACAAAAATGTTAGCTTTGAATATGTTCTCTTGGAAGCAGATAGAAGAAGAAAATGAGATACTTCCAACTATAAATCCTAAAATAGTTGGTGATTATCTAAGCTAGCTACTTCCAGGATTTATACCGAAATAAGAGAAAATATAGTAACTTTCTTATTCGTAAATAAGGTGTGAATCAAGATGAATAAAAAACAATTAATAGTTGTTGGGGGCATATTCTCTATTCTGATTTTTCTTTGCTTCAATTTTAGCTTAGCCCAAACAAGCTTAGAAGTTTCTGGTATTTTTTATGAAGAAAAAGGACAGTCCTATGCAATAGTAAACGGTAAAATTATTAAAGTTGGAGATAAAATAGAAGAAGCTGAAGTAACCGAAATCAATAAAGATTCTGTAAAATTTAGAAATAATGATAAAGTGTTTATTAAGAATGTTGAATATAGTTCTAGCAAGCAAGTTAAAAATGTTACTTCTGATAAAGAAGGGCAAAGTTGCTGGGGGGCATTTGCTGGTACTAAACATTACGACAAAGCCCTTGAGCTTTATAAAAAAGGAGATGGTTTAAGAGGAATTAATAATGAAAAGGCATTTAAGATTTTGGATGAATCATTAGCAGAAGCCAACTCTTCACTTAAATACGATTGCATAACCTCTTCTATGAGGAAAGAGCTTGATTACATAATTGCTATTTGTAATCAGTATAATCATAATGCGTTAATAAGTGAACAGAAAATTCGCGAGGAAGAACTAGAGAGGGTTGCAGAAACTAGTAGACAAGCTAATTCTAGCTGGAAATTTTCGGGCTCTTCTTCATCCAGAGGAATACGATTAAGTGAACAAGAGATTCAAAGACGAAATAATGAGCAACCGCCACCACCCCAAGTGTGTCAAGGCGGTATCTGTCATCAAGCTACTCCTAAAGAAATAGAATATTTTGAGAATAAAATAAAAAATAAAAAATGATAACCTTAACTATTGTTTCCTTATCGGTAGGTATATTAACAAGTATAACAGGAGCTGTTATCGCAGTTCTTAAATACCTAAAAGAAAGAGATAAAAGGGAAAACTTTGAAAAACTGTATATTGACATAAAAACTAAATTTGAAATAACTCAACAAAACACCCAACAAGTTAAAAACGATGTTACTCAAGCAGTAAATCTTACTACCCAGATAAACATTTCCGAAGAGGATAGAAAAAAAATTGCAGAATTGTTATTAGGTGCGGTAACTTTATCAAGAGGTACTCTTGCTATTGACCCAGCTCCTCCAATTGCTCTTGTTGACCCAGTACTCGAAGCAACGAAAAGAATAATGCGTGGCAAATACCCTTGGCATAAAGTAGCGGTAGAAGAGAAAGAAAAAGATGAAAAAGTTAACAAGTAAAACAATAGCAATCGTAGGTATAGTAATGTACTTGTTATCTGTTCTGCTATCCATTGAAGTGCGAGGTAATTATCTCTTTCCGCCAGCCCTCAGATTAATACCTGATACGGGAATTTTGGTATTTATCATTATGACAATAATTCGTTTCTGGAAAATATTTAGACTTGAAGCACTAGCTTTATTAGTACTAACTATTTTATTTTTTGTATTAGGAGTCATTCAAGAAGCCGGAATACTAAATGTAATTATTTTATTAAATTTAACTAAGGTTGTTTATTTTTTAGTTGCACTTTATGCTGTAATGCTTTTGTTTAAAGTGAGAGATACTAAATAAAAACATTTAAATGTGCATTAAGGAGAAAGAATGAAAAAAATACTATCTATAATCTTAATGTTAATATTCCTAACTTCCCTCTCTGGCTGTGTAAGTGCAAGTAGAAAACAAGCAAGAGCAGAAAAAAGAGCAAGAAAGATACAGGCACAAGAACAGAGAAAAGCAGAAGAAGAACGGATAAGAATAGAAGAATCAAAACCCGAAAATAGAAGAATTGGTTTTAGTTGTATAAGTTGTAAAAGGAGATGGATATTAAGGGCTTATGAGATTAAAAAGGAATGCCCTGTAGCTGAGAATTGTAATGTAAAATGTCCCTTTTGCGGGAAAAAGCAAGATGCAGAAATGGCATCAAAAAGATTTGAGTATGATAACTTAAAAGAAATGAACGACCGTGCCGAAAGAATGATGATGCACGACCAACCAAATATTGTTATTGATAATCGACATAACTGAATCTGCTCTATAAGGAGAAAAATTATGACTATTGGACAACAAATATTATCTTCTTTTATAGGAACACTTTTCGGTTTTCTTTTTGCTATCGTACTTTTTTTGCTTACAGATTGGCTTTATAAGAAAAAGGTAAGAAAAGAATTTAGAAAAAACCTTAAAAGAGAATTTCAATACAACATTACATTGTTACAAGATTGGATTGATAAAATTGACGTGATTTTAAGACAGATTACTGCAAAAGATAGAGAGGTTTATCAGTATCTAAAGTATTCTGATTTAGCCCGATATTTCTTAGATGAGTCATTTAAATTAGGCTTAATTTATCATTCGTTCACAAATGAACAGATTTTCGATTTAAACAAATTAGTAACCCATTGTTCTTTTGGTGTAGAGCAGTTTGTTAATAATAAGATTAGTTTATGGAAAACCTGTACAGTATTGGCAGAAAATAATTTTCAAAAAATATTGTTGGTAGATTTCGATTTCCAAAAGAGTGAACTTAAAAGATTTAAGAAACTTCTTGAAGAATTAATTAAGAAAGTTTAATAGTGCCTACAATCAAATCCCTTATTTCAAAAAACTCGATTTAAAGCCCTTTTCTAAGCCCAAAGATACCCCTTAAAGCCCAGATAATTACAAAATCGCACCTTTCTTGATTGATTTAACCATAAAATCTATAACATCCTCCCGAAATGCCATTTTTAAGCTCCCGTTATCCATACCCGAAACGCTCCCGTTGAGCTCACCCGACTTTGAGCACAAAAAATATTTTATGCAAAAAATTAAGTTACGAGCAGATTGACATAAAAAATTAATTAAATCGAACGATAAAAACAGTCGGGTATTCTTTCATAAAAAGCCCTTTTTTTGCTAAAAAGAACCCTGTATCCCATTTATTCTCAATGATTAACTCATAATCACATATAATTGAAATTGTGTGTCGATTTTTCCTCACAAATTCCAAAATTGTAAGCAATTTATTCATCTTTTTAAAGAGTGAAATTAAATAATTATGTGCAATTAAAATTTCTGCAATATACAAATCTACAAGTGTAACTCCTCTTTTAAGTTATTTTATTCCATTTTATTTGATTTTAACTTGTTTTATGGAGAGACCTTGACATTATGCCGGAATGTGTTATACTTTTCATAGGATAGGCAAGGCATGGCAAGTCAATAAAACAGGAAGGAGAAAACAATAATGGGAGAGAGATTTAATTATTCATTTAGTATCAAGCCAGATTTGAATGATAGGTTAGCCCGATTAAGAGAAAAAGGTGTAAAAATAACTGAAATACTACTTAAAGGTATAGAGGCATACGAAAAGGGAGTGGGGAAATGCTCACGAGAAAAAAAGCATTAATCAAACTTAAAACCTATTTAGAGCAGACAAAACAAAATAAAACGACTGCTACTGCTTACATAAGTTGTTTGAAGATTCTGTCTAAATCTCTACCACATCCATTTGCTTATACAAAGAAAGAGGAATTGCTGAATTTCTTTGATAGCAAAAAGTACAGTATTAATACTCGTAACCTTTATATTGCTTCAATCAAGTTTTACTGCAAATATTATAAGATAAATAGCCCTTTATTAGACATGGAAAGCACAAAACCAGATGTAAGAGTCAAAACTAATTTATTGAGCGAAGGAGAGATTGAAAGTGTATTATCGAAGCTTCCTTATAAACAAAGAATAATTTTATCCTTAATGCTTCAAACGGGAATGAGAAAAGCGGAAGCGGTGTCACTTCGTAAGGAAGACTTTAATCTTTCTGAAAGAGAGATTAAGATTTTTGGAAAAAGACGCAAAGAAAGGCTTGTATATATAACTCATAAATTAGCTCAAGATTTAAAAGAATATTTTCATAAAGAGCCACAAATGCAATGCACAGCAGGCCTTATAAGAGGTATAGCAAATAAGGTTTCCCAATTAAGTGGTAAGAAAATTCACCCTCACGATTTTAGGAAAATGTTCGCTACTCATTTTTATAATAGAAATAAGGATTTTTATACTCTGATGACAATTCTAGGGCATGAAAAAGCCGATACTACTCGTATTTATATCCAAAACTCAGACGCAACAAAAGAGATTTATACTAGAACAATGGAAGGGTAAAAAATGGATAACTTTACTGAGCTAATTCGTAAATATAAAAAGGAAATTGAGCCAAAAATTAAAAATAAGATATTTAGGGAAGAAATTTATAAGTTACTTGAAACGACGGTAAAAGAAAAAGCAGACTATATTTATTATCACGAATGGTATCCGTGGAATTTATATCATAAATGTAAATCTTGTAGAGTGTGCACTAAATTAAATAATGTGCCAAAGAGTGAATATAAGATTATTTGTGAGGATTGTGAAATATGTAAATGTATTAAGGGCTGTTTTAATTTATATAATAATGGATTGTGTGAGTGGAAAGATGTATTCAATGATATTTGGTTTGAAATTAATAGAATAATTAACAATTATGATATTATAGAAGATTTTAATAAATACCTTTTCGGTAGTCTCTGGGTATACAGACCAACTTTTTTAACAAAAAAATTTCTACATATTACATCTAAAACAGTCTCTCAAGTAATCATTTTCAATGATGGGGTAGAAAAGATTAAAGATATTATTGACCCAAATCCTAACGCAATAGAAAATTTAGAGAAAGATGAGAAAAGCAAGATAGAGAAATTAGCATTTGCTAAATTAACTTATAAGGAAAAGAAATTAGTTATTTATTTTATAAGAAAAAAACTAACTGCGGAGGAGATTGCAAAAAAAGAAGAAGTATCTAAACGCACGATTGAAAGAAGAATAAAAAAGATAATAGAAAAATTAAAGTATTGGGTTGAACATTATTATAAAGTGGGAATAACTGCGATTACAATTGTAACTACCGTGCTCATCGTTAACCAGTGGATTACTAAGTTAGGGAGAGTGAACTTTCCGCAAAAAGCAGTTTACCTAAAATACGAAGAGAAAAAACAACCCGAAAACAAATTTATTCAATGGGTAAAGGAATTTATTAAACAGTTTAAAAAAGAGCCTAAAGAAACTAATAATTGGCAAGAAAAGAAATAGGGGAGACTTTATTTAACTTCTTTATTTGCAACGAGGTAGATGCGATAGTTTTAAATCTACCTTTTTAAAAGGTAGATATTGGCAGAAGCAGTTAAAAAAGGTAACTAAAAAATCTGAAAGTTTGTTATTTTATCCCATTTTAAGTTATTTTGAGCTATTTTTTAGAGAAAACTCTTTCGAGGGTGTGAGTAAAACCAGAATTCCAAAGGTTTTTAGACCATTTTTTTATCTCAAGTTAATTATTTATTATTCTTATGAGTATTTACGTAGTAAATACGAATATAATAAATAATTTAATGTTTTATCTTAATTGTTAATGTAAATGTTATTGATACTATAAATCAATCTATAATGTAATTGATATTAATAATAAGACAAACAATAGAATAAAACACGCTTAATGGCTTAATTTAGGCTATTTAAAAAAAAATTAACTATTTTTGTCGCTGTTGACCAAATTGGAACATACTTAGTGTAGACAAGGGCAGAGAATAGCCCGCAACGCTTATTAAAGGTTGCATAGTTAATTAAGTTTTGGGCTTCTATTCTTAGCCCAGAAACGATAATCTAATCCGTTTCTGATGAAGTTGATGTTATTCAGAAGCAGGTTAGATTTTTTTTATTCTCAAATGCTCTTTAAAATAAATACGGTTGCAACCGTTATCTCAGTAATGAGGTGCGAATCCCCAGACTGGTATTCCATTACCAGAACCTTTTTAACGCATTAGCCTGCCCTCTGGGAGCTGTCGGGCTATAACGACTGAGTAGGAAACCTTATGCTCCTACTCTTGATTTGGGTGAGTAGAAATTAGCCTTTCGCTCACCCCCAAATAATTGAACCAAGAGAACTGATACCAAGTAGACGAGTCTACGTTGAAACGAAAACTCTCGCAGAAATCGATTAGAACAAAAATAAAAAATGAATAGACAGGAACCTATTGTCTAAGTTTTAAAATGAGGAAATTAAAAATGGCATTAAGACCGATAGAACGTGCATATCAATTAATAAATGAACCAGTCAATCCCAATTTAAAGTGCCCTGTCGAATTAGTTGACATTGTAAACTTTAAAGAGAGCGAAGCTGGCGAGATAGTTGAATATTTCGCAAGTCCGGCTCAGGATAGAGCTGTTAGTGGCATTTATTCAGCAGACGCAGATGGTAGTTTAACCTATGTTAAGATTGACCTCGCTACAACGCTACCGCTTACCTTCACAGGTTTACAAACAAAATTAGAAACAATTTTAATTGAAGATATTTTAAATAGCCATGACCAGACCGCTATGGCAGTAAAAAAATCGTCTCTGATTTATCAGCTTGATTCAAAAGAAATTCAAAATTGTTTGAATCTAGTTTTAGGTGCTTCTACTCAAGAAGTAATAAAAAATACCGGAGAAGACCTTCTTGATGTGATTATAGCTTTGAAGCAAAAAGTTGCCGATTATTGTTCTGATTATATTCTTCTCGTAGCTCCTGATGTTATGGACGAAATTGAAAAATACGATAAAGAGAACGTTAGTCATTTCAATTATAAAATGAACATCATGGAAGAGATTGCAAAGTACGGTATCAAGAAATTGGTAAAAGTTGTAGGGGAAGTAAATTACAACGGTGCTACTACACCCGTTCTAGCAAATGGTACTGCAATTTTGATTGGTAGATTTTCTGATATTTCTACAAACGGTAGACCTATTACCCTTTTTCGTAGAAAATTTTCCAAGCCAGTTGCAGAATCAGTTGGTTGTCCAGAAGGTGCTTCAAGATTATGTGAAATAGTGCCTACGCCTATTCCAGTAAATCTATCTGGTAAACAGACGTTAGGTTATTCTATTTTTGCATACGAATCTATTATACAGGTGCTTACTAATTACAGAGCTTGTTCTTGGTCAACGGAGATTATTGCCTAGTTAAAAATAGAGGGGAAGATTAATTTCTTCCCTTCTCCAAACTTGTGAAAGGAAAATAACCTTGCCTAATCAATACAAAGTCAGTAGAAATACCTACGAAGAAATAGTGTTCAGGTTTATTGTTTTAAGGACGAATTTTAAACAAATCGCAAAACAATTAAGACTAAATAAAAAGACAGTTAGAGATACTATCCGCAAGTATTGGCTTACAGGATACCCAGAAACTAAGAATGAATAAACAATATATTTTTAACCCTCTGATGAGTGTTGCTTAAAGCTCGCTCCCGTAAAAGGGGGGTTAAAATGGAAGAAAAAAAGTATCTTTCACCTGTGGAGCTTTCCAAGATGTTAGGCGTATCTGTTTTTACCGTGTATGGGTGGACATCGGATAGAACGATTCCTTTTTTGCGTTTGGGTAGACTTGTTCGATTTGATGTTGCTAAGATTGAAAAATGGTTAAAACAAAAGAGCGTTAATTCGCTTGGAGATTACACTTGTCAATAACGATTATTTAGACTATAATTAAACATTCCAAAAAGGAGCTGTAAGAAATGAAGGGAATTTATAAGAGGGGCGATGTCTACTACATAAGCTACAGCCTTAATGGCAAACGTATTCAGAAGGCTATTAGCACAGACAGGAAGCTTGCAGAAGCAGTATTGCAGAAACATAAGGTTGAGATAGCGGAAAATAGACATCTTGACGTAAAGCGAGAGAAGAAGATTAAATTTGAAGATTTTGTTAATGAGTATTTGGAGCTCCATTCTAAACTTAAGAAATCATACAATACAGATTGTAAGATTGCAGGTTTACTTAAGAAATTCTTCGGTGGTAAGTATCTCTACGAAATAACCTCATTAGACATTGAGAAGTTTAAATCTGTCAGAGCTAAAGAAGTAAGCCCTGCAACAGTCAATAGAGCCTTAGCAGTCTTAAAGTCAATGTTTAATAGGGCGATTGTATGGAATAAAGCGGAGCATAATCCTTGTAGGGCTGTTAAGATGTTTAAGGAAAATAATCAAAGACTTCGTTTCTTAGAAAAAGAGGAGATAAACGGATTGTTAGAAAACTGCTCTGAGCATTTACGGCCAATAGTTATTACAGCATTAAATACGGGTATGCGTAAAAGCGAAATCCTCAAGCTTAAATGGAGAGATATAGATATTAAACGAGGCATTATCCACCTACTTGATACCAAGAACGGTGAAAAAAGAGAAGTGCCTATGAATGAGATTACTCAGAAGACAATCATAGGTGTTTTGAAGCATTTGGATTCGCAGTATGTTTTTTGCGATAAAAATGGTAAGCCCTATGGAGATGTTCGTAAATCCTTTGCTACGGCTCTTAAAAATTCGAAAATTGACGATTTTCATTTTCACGATTTGAGACATACTTTCGCCTCACAGCTTGTGATGTCAGGAGTTGACCTGAACACAACCCGTGAGCTTCTGGGGCATAAATCCCTTGAAATGACGCTTAGGTATAGTCATCTAAGTTGCAACCATAAGAAGAGGGCTGTTGATGTTTTAGAACAGCGATTAGCCATTGAAACCCCTAAAATCGGTTACAAATCGGTTACAGAGGCTAAAGACGGTAATACGGTAACAAAAAATAATTCTTTTAACTCTTTGAAAGATAATGTATTATAGCAATACGGGCCATTAGCTCAATTGGCAGAGCAGGACACTCTTAATGTCAAGGTCGTAGGTTCGACTCCTACATGGCCCAATTTTTAACCTAAGCTTCAAGTTCAATCCTTCCATGCTTAAGAATTATGAAGTCTTTGATCATACTGCAGATATAGGAATCCGCGTCAAAGGAAAAACCCTGGAGGAATTGTTCAAGAATTCAGGACTTGCAATTTTTGAAATTTCTACCCGTAAACAATTCACCAAGAATAAAAAACACACCCAAATAATCATTAAACAAAAGGCAGATAGCTTAAAAGATTTGTTTATAAACTGGTTAAACGAATTACTGTCTTTATCTTATGCCAAAGGATTAATTTTCCACGCTATAAAGATTATTAAACTCGAAAATAACAGCCTTGAGGCGTCTTGTACTGCAAGCGATATTTTAAATTATAAAGTAAATACCGAAATTAAAGCTGCTACATATCACCAGTTAAAATTAGAAGAGACTAAAGATGGCTGGCTTGCTGAGGTGATCTTGGATGTCTGAAATATTGTTAGAGAAGATTGATGATTTCCGTTGGCGTATACCTAAAAGCTATAAACCCGGGATGCGCGTGCCGGGAATAATTTATGCCGATGAGAAATTATTAAAAGATATCAGGCAGGATAAAGCTTTAGAACAGGTAGCAAATGTTGCATTCTTGCCTGGAATTGTAAATGCATCTTTGGCAATGCCGGATATACACTGGGGATATGGTTTCCCAATAGGAGGGGTGGCAGCAACTGATATTGAAGAAGGAGGGGTAGTCTCTCCCGGGGGAGTAGGTTTTGATATAAACTGCGGTGTGCGTATCTTAAAGACCAATCTTGAATACAAAGATATTAAAGATAAAATTCGCGATTTAGTTTATACTTTATTTTCCGATGTTCCTTCGGGCGTTGGCTCTAAGGGAGACATAAAGGTCGGAACAAAAGAAGAAAAAGAAATCTTAATCAAAGGTGCAAAATGGGCAGTGGGTAAAGGCTATGGCACAGAAGATGACCTAGATTGTACTGAAGAAAATGGAGCTATTGCCGGTGCTGATCCTGATGTAGTTTCTGAGAGAGCCTATGAAAGAGGCAAAGCCCAGTCAGGAACCTTAGGAAGCGGAAATCATTTCCTGGAAATTCAGGTTATCGACCAGGTTTATGACCGCCAGGTCTGCGATACATTAAATCTTAATTTAGGCCAGATTACCGTAATGATCCATTCTGGTTCGCGAGGGCTAGGCTATCAGGTTTGTGAAGATTATTCGCGGAACATGGTGCATTGTTTAACAAAATATAATATCAATGTTCCGGATAGGCAACTTGCTTGCGCTCCGGTTAATTCCAGTGAAGGGAAAGCTTATTTAGGGGCAATGAAATGCGCAGCAAATTATGCCTGGGCGAATCGCCAGTGTTTAATGCATCTTACCCGTAAGGTATTCGAGAAAGTTTTGGGATCAAGCTGGCAAGAGTTAGGTTTATTTCTAATTTATGATGTGGCGCATAATATCGCAAAGATTGAGAAGTATAATATAAACGGAAAAGAAAAGAAATTATGTGTTCATCGAAAAGGAGCAACTCGTGCTTTTGGTCCCGGGAATCCGGAATTACCTGATCGCTATAAGAAAATAGGTCAACCCGTAATCATCCCCGGAGATATGGGAAGAAATTCATATCTACTTGTAGGAACTCAAAAAGCCACAGATGAAACTTTTGGTTCGTGCTGTCACGGAGCCGGTAGGGTTAAATCCCGCACTGCTGCACTTCGCTCCATAAATCCAGATACTTTATTGAAAGAATTAGAATCTCAGGGTATAATAGTAAAAGCTTCAGGAAGGGCAACGATTGTAGAGGAAGCGCCCGAAGCTTATAAAAATGTTAATGATGTGGTTAGTGTCGTGCATAATGCAGGTATAGCAAAACGTGTATGTAGGATGCGGCCACTTGGAGTAATCAAGGGATAAAAATGTTAGATATAAAATTTATTCGTGAAAATTTGGAAATCGTTAGGACTGCTCTAAGAAACCGGAATTCAAAGTTGGATTTAGATAGCTTAATAAGAATTGATGATTCTCGAAGAGAAATCCTAACTAAATTAGAAGATCTGCGCTCTAAAAGAAATAAGGCAAATGATGAAATAGGCGCTTTACTAAAGGCAAAGAAAGACGCTAAAGAAATAATCAATTCTATGAAGTCTATCTCTGAAGATATTGATTCTTTAGCCGATAAGCTAAAATTAGCGGATACCGAATTAGGCAGGATTTTATTAACTATTCCTAATATTCCACATTCCACAATCCCCGTAGGCGCTCCTAGCGAAAATAAAGTTGTACGCACCTGGGGAGAGCCAAAGAAATTAGGATTCAAGGCTGCCACGCATATTGATATTGCTCAAAATTTAGACATTATTGATTTTAACCGGGCAACAAAAATTACCGGTTCAAATTTTATTCTTTATAAAGGAATGGGTGCAAAATTAGAGCGGGCCTTAATTAATTTTATGCTGGATTTACATACTTCAAAACACGGGTTCACTGAAATATTTCCGCCATTCTTGGTAAATCGGGCTTCAATGACCGGAACCGGGCAATTACCGAAATTAGAAGAAGATATGTATAAGCTTAAAGATGATGATTTATTCCTTATCCCGACTGCTGAAGTTCCGGTTACAAATATGTTTCGTGATGAAATATTGGAAGAGGAAAAATTACCGGTTTATTATGCTGCCTATACCGCATGTTTTAGAAGAGAGGCAGGTACTTACGGAAAAGACACCAGAGGGCTTATCCGCGTGCATCAGTTTGATAAAGTTGAAATGGTTAAGTTTGTTAAACCTGAAGATTCATACGCCGAATTAGAGAAATTAGTCAATAATGCAGAAGAGGTCTTGCAATTATTAGAAATTCCATATCGGGTACTTATGCTTGCTACACAGGATTTAAGTTTTGCTGCCAGCAAATGCTATGATTTAGAGGCGTATGCTTTGGGAACAGATAAGTGGCTGGAGGTATCCAGCTGTTCAAATTTTGAGGGTTTTCAGGCGCGTCGGGCAAACATTCGTTTTAGAAGAAAAGATACAAACAAAGTCGATTTTGTGCATACTTTAAATGGTTCGGGCATTGCTTTGGCGCGTACAGTAGTCGCCATATTAGAAAATTACCAGCAAGAGGACGGTTCGGTTATTATACCAAAAGTCTTGCGGCCTTATTTAGATGGCAAGGAGAAAATAAATTAACAAATAGTATGGTCCCTCGCTTAAGCACTCGAAAATTTCTATGAAATTTTCGAGTAAGCTCGGGATAAATTCGGACCAACAACTTACGTTCATGGCGAGCGTAAGCGATCATTCCGTAAGTTGTGGCCTCATTTAGTGGAAAAGAAAGAATTTCCTAAAAAACAAGCAGATCAGAAGAAGAATCCAGATTCAAAATCTAAAACTGAATCCAAGATTTCAGGAAAGTTAAAATGGATTTCTGACCGGGCAGCGGATATTATTAAGCTGATATTAGGGATCTGTTTATTGCCTTTTGTTTATTCATCGGCCAAGTCATTTTTAATACAGATTTCTAATGTTAATAATTCGCTTCAAAATTGTTTTTGGACAGGTGTATTAACACTTATTCTTATTCATTTATTTATCTGGGAGCCGGCAGCTATATATAATGGAGGCCATAAGCTCCTTGAGATAGTGTTTAATTTTTTCCAACCCTTGGTTAAAGTAGCGCCTTATTTACTGCCTATCTATACGATAGTAGCCTTTATTGTTTATGGATTATTGTCGCTTTTTATAAAAGAAAATTGGTTAATCCAATATGCTATGTTTATCTTTGGTTTAAGTATAGCGCTGCATTTGATTTTTGCCTCCAGGACATTGCGGTCTAAGAAAGGCGATATACTAATGAGCAATTATATATTTGGTTTTTCTTTTATTTTTATTATTAATCTAGGGTTATTATCGTTTTTATTAAGCCTTATGCTTAATGATTATTCTTTTATTAAATACTCAAATTACACCTATTCTCTAGCTGTAGAAATATTTAGAGCTTTTTTCTCTCAGTTATTTCTGGTTTAATCTTTTTAGGAGGAGTGGCAGAGTGGTTGAATGCGGCGGTCTTGAAAACCGTTGAGGCCGCAAGGTCTCCGAGGGTTCGAATCCTTCCTCCTCCGGTTTGGTTTTCATTAATGAAAACCAAACCGGATGTCGGATTAATGTAATCCGACGCCGAATAAATTTCTTTGTATTAATAATACACCGGATGCAAAAACAATGTGTTTTGGCTCCGAGGAAAAACTAACATAAGATAAAAATATGGATACATGTCATTATTGCGGAAAAGGTTTAGAAGATAAAAATAATATTTGCCCTAATTGCGGTATAACCCAAAGACGGATACCCTAACGCCTTCTTTTGTAAAACAGGAGAGTGCGGATAAGAATATTAAGAGAAAAAGTTTGGCTAGTGCGAGAATTAGGATTTTTATATTTATTTTTATTGCTTTAGTGATTTCATTCTTTGTTTTTAAATATCATGCTAAACTTGGAGATGCCATTTTTAAAGCCAAGAAATCTTTTTCAAGGAAGCAAGATAATAAAGCCAAAAAAGTCAATCACCCTGTTAATAATGATAACGAAAATAAAATTACTGGATTATCAGACGTAAGAGCATTCAAGGCGCCAGCGGAGAAATTGCAACGTAAGGATAAATTGGTTGAAGGTATATTTTATGACGCTGCAAAGAAGAGTTATTGCGTTATTAACGGCCAGTTGCTTTCCGAAGGGGATAACTTTCAAAATATACTTATAAAAAAGATTAGTAAAGATTCGGTGGAAGTTCTTGAGGATGGCAAAAGAAAGATCCTTAGGGTAGAAAGGGGCAGTTCTTAGTTTATGTCTGCTTTTGGTGTTTCCCTCCTAGAAATCTTAGATTGTAAAATTGGTAAATTTACGGTAAAATAATCAGATACTAAACTAATTAAATACGACTATGAAAAAAGATGCTTTATTGCAGGAATTTATTTCCTTAGTAGATATCGAGGGATTTAATGAGAATTATTCCCAAGATATCGGTAACGGCAAATATTTTGGAATGCCGCTTGAGCCTATTATCGCTGCTGAGAAGAGGCTGCGTGATGCTAATGAGCGCTGCATAGCCTATTTCTCCATGGAATATGGTCTGGCTACAAGCTTTTATAATTCTTTTAAGTCCCAAAATCCCATTGATTTACAAAATAAGATCCCAGAAAATACCGCTTTCTCTAATTATAGGTTAGCTGATTATTTTTTTGATGTAAAGATCGACAATATCATTGATCTTCCCATATATAGCGGCGGCCTTGGGGTATTGGCAGGGGATACAGTAAAAACCATGGCTGATTATAAATTGCCAGCTGTAGGCGTGGGTATACTTTGGCATTTTGGATATTTCCGTCAGAGATTTTGGTTTAAATACGGACAGATACCGGAAAAAATGTATTGGAATTCCAATAAATATCCCGGTCTTATCCCGCTCAAGAATACGGTTACAATCAAGATTAAGAATTCAGAGATAGTCTTAAGATTATGGAAATATTACGTCTATAGTTATAAGAAAGATTATGCCGTACCTTTAATTTTGCTTGATGCAGAGTTACCCCAGAATAGCGAGAGAAAGAAAACATTAACTGAGCAATTGTATCGTAGTGATGACTCCTGGATAAAGTTAATGCAAAGGGCTCTACTCGGGTTCGGCGGAGTAGCTTCACTTGAAGAGCTTGGCTATAATATCGATATTTTTCATTTAAATGAAGGGCATGCTGCTTTTGCTTTTATTGAAAAAGCCCGCGGTCTTTCAGATAACCAGATAGAAGCTTTAAAAGGTAAATTTTATTATACCTGTCATACTCCTGTTCAGGCAGGACATGATCGTTTTTCTGAATATGATGTGCAACAGGCTTTGATTGAAGAAGACGCGCAGCTGATCAGTAAATTCGGTACAGAAAGGCCTGGCTTAATTAATCTTACGCTTTTATCAATGAATATAGCCTCGTCTATTAACGCGGTTTCTAAAAGGCATCAGGAAGTTATGCAGTTACAATTCCCGGAATATAAAGATAGGATCCGCTATGTTACAAATGGAGTTCATCCTTATACCTGGATTTCAGATAATTTCCTTGATTGTTATAAGAAATTCGATTCTGTTATTCATAACATAGAAGCAAACCCCATGGCTCTCTTAAAGGCGCGTTCTTTAAAGGGTAATCAGGATTTTCGTAGCCAAATCTGGCAGGCACATCAGAAAAATAAACTTAAACTTTGCACCCTGCTTAATAAATGGCAGCTAAAAGAAGATGTTTTTACTATTTGTTGGGCGCGCAGGATTGCAGCTTACAAAAGGCCAAGCTTGATCTTAGAGGACGCCCAAAGACTTATGCAAATAGCCAAGAAAGTGGGGCCTTTGCAAATAATCTTAGCAGGAAAAGCCCATCCTAATGACAATCTTGCTTTTACTTTTATCAATGAATTGTTGGATAAGATCGATTCCCTAAAAGATAATTATGATTTACTAAAGATAATTCTCCTTGAGAATTACGATATTTACTTAGGTAAACTCCTTACTTCAAGTGTTGATCTCTGGTTAAATAATCCTTATCCTCCTTTTGAGGCTTCAGGGACTAGCGGGATGAAAGCTTTACTTAATGGAGTAGTACAAATGTCTACTTTAGATGGTTGGGTGGTTGAGGCAGAAGACATGGGAATAGGAAAGATATTCGGATATCGTTATGTCGAGGGAAAGCTAGGAGCTGAATTTGATAGCCAAATGAAAAATGATGCCGAAGAGCTATATAGTTCTTTGGAGGAAATAGCCGGTAAATATTATTCTACATTTAAGAATGGCGATTTAAACGTTTCTTCCGGCTGGATAGATATGATGATTGATTGCATTGCCGCTGGTTCGCATTTTAATACCTATAGAATGCTCGATGAATATAAAGATTCAATTTGGGAAATCAAAAAGAAAAAAGAAAGCATTATAAGGGTATAGGGTAAAGCCACTTTTCTCATAAAATATTCTTGGAGAGTTGGCAGAGCGGTTGAATGCGGCGGTTTCGAAAACCGTTATCGTCGTAAGGCGATCGGAGGTTCAAATCCTCCACTCTCCGCCATTTTGCCGCCTCTGGCGGCAAAAGGCGGATGCCGAAGCAAATGGCTTCGGCGCCGAAACAGCTTTATGAATAAAACTATTTACAAGAATCCCTGGTTTGTTTACATAGTAGAATGTTCTGACAAAACTCTTTATGTTGGTATTGCGATTGATGTAGCCAGACGTATAAAAGAACACAATAATACTAAAAAATGTAGATATACAAGGATACGTCAGCCAGTAAGGCTTGTTTATTGCGAGAAATACAAGAATCATGAGCTTGCCATAAAACGAGAGATAGAAATAAAAAGTTTCCCAAGAAAAAAGAAGCTAAAATTAATTAAAGATAAATAATTTTGGAGAGGTGGCTGAGCGGTCTAAGGCGCACGCCTGGAGAGCGTGAGAGCCGCAAGGTTCCCAGGGTTCGAATCCCTGCCTCTCCGCCAATGCAATCAATTCGAACCTTTTTTCTCCTCATTCAGGAGAGCGAGGGTTCGAATTTTGCTATGCGTGACACAGTAGCGTTATTACGGATTGATTCTACGGATTTATAAAGTAGTTGTGTAATGGAGATTAGCACTTTAAAATAAAGAATTAATAAAGTTGAAATAAAAACCAAACGTAAATGAAAATATTTAAAGAAATCTCAAT
>Ga0247841_10007027_pt1 | contig 16950 bp, 14 predicted proteins | sample LaCruzMarch2015__2_FD_192410 | JGI IMG/M metagenome (GOLD analysis project Ga0247841, IMG submission 192410) | Freshwater microbial communities from meromictic Lake La Cruz, Castile-La Mancha, Spain - LaCruzMarch2015_18m | ecosystem: Environmental > Aquatic > Freshwater > Lake | place: Spain... | reverse complement strand
ACCTGTATGCCATATACTGTTTCATCGAAACCGGTATAAGCATTCACCTCAGGTCCAAACTTCATCCCAATTGATTCAAGGTAGTTAACCAGTTCGTGCTTGGGGAAATTTTTTGTTCCATTAAAAGCCATGTGCTCATTAAAATGTGCAAAACCTTGCTGGTCGTCATCTTCCATAACTGAGCCTGTCTTTACTGCAAGAGTTAGTTCAGCACGGTTTTCAGGCATTTCGTTATGCAGAATATAATATGTGAGTCCGTTGGCCAACTTTCCGTAAATAACATCAGGATTAAGAGGGATTTGTGAATTAAGGTCGAAATTTACTTTCTGGCCAAAAGAGAAAACAACACTTATTACAAGAAATAATAAGCTGAAGATAATTTTTCCAAATTTAATCATAAGGTTAAAAATTAATTGATAAAAAGTATCTGCAAAAATAGTATTATATTAAATTATAATATAATAGGATCCTGTATTTTAACAACTTTTATGAAATATTAGTTCAAAACACAGCTTTACCCGGTGAATCTTTAAATCCAATCGCTAAATTCCTTAATAAAGTTTATTAATTCGTCGACTGCATTTTCACTCGAGATATTTTTTTTAATGATCTCCTTTCCTTTATACAGGGTTACCCTTCCATGTCCTGCACCAACGTAACCATAATCTGCATCAGCCATTTCCCCCGGACCGTTTACCATACAGCCCATAATTGCTATCTTCAGGTTTTTAAGATGACTGGTTTTTTCACGTATTTCCCTGGTAATGTTTTGAATATCAAAGAGTGTCCTTCCACAGGACGGACATGAAATATACTCGGTTTTGGAAAATCGTACCCTGCATGCCTGAAGCAGGCTGAAAGAAGTACTATTAATATCTTTGTAACTTATAGATTTGTTGGATGATGACAGCCATATACCATCGCAGAGACCGTCGATAAAAAGAAAGCCTGTATCACATGAAGAATTGATCTGTAATTCCATAAGTTCAGTTTCGCTGCAGTAACGGTAAATAATAACAGGTGTTTTACAACCTGCCAAAAACAGCCTGTCAAAAAAGGAACGGGCAGAAATAATTGCATTAGTGCCTCTGGTCTCCAAAACCAGAACCGCAGTAGTGTCATTTCTGATCTTTCCGATCAGTTGATCGTTCAGTTGATCATATTTTAACCTGATGAAATTAATAATTTGGGATAATTCACCGGCAGTTAAATATTCATCATATGAAAATAAAGGGAAGGTATTACCGGAAATATTTTTAAAGTTTTTCCATGTTCCGTAATTGCAAATAAACTGTAAATTGCTAAAGTGCTTTGTATCAGGAGCATGATCACCGGTATAAATGTAATCGGCTCCATTATCTGTTTTATCCCATTTATTTTGTCCTTTCATGTAACGGTAACCGGATTCTTCAATCTGACTGGTCAACAATTCCTTTTCCATGCTAAGATCTGCAATTACAATAGTGGTATGATCATTTCCTGTATCATTTATGCTGATTGTGTCACGCTTTACATATTCAAAAGGATTAAATGATTTTGAATAAAATGTTTTATAATCAGTCTGGATATTGCGACCCGGACTATTTCCGGCTAAAATCACTGCAGCCGGAATTTCCTGTTCAGGAGACCCCGTAAGGGAAACACGTAAAGTATCACCGATACCTTCAGCAAGTAATGAACCAATTCCCACCGCTGATTTTATAATGCCATCTTCCGCGTCACCGGCTTCAGTAACTCCAAGGTGTATGGGGTAGTTCATTTTTTCCTGCATCATACGAAATACCATTAGACGGTTTGCCTGAACCATTATACGGGTGTTGCTTGATTTTAACGAAATAACAAGGTCATGAAAATCAGAATTATGAAAGATATGCAAAAATTCCATGGTTGCTTCCACCATCCCTTCCCTGGAATCGCCATACCGGTCAACAATTCTTGCCGATAATGAACCATGATTTGTGCCTATACGAACAGAGGTATGACAGCGACGGCAAATATCTATCAACCGTAATAATCTCGATTTGATAAGATCTAGCTCCATTTCATACTCCTGCCTTGTATATTCTTTCTTTACCGATATCCTTTTATCAGAATAATTACCAGGGTTAATCCGTACCTTGTCAACATATTGTGCTGCCACTTCTGCAACATCAGGATTGAAATGAATATCAGCAATAATCGGCCCTTTGTAACCATTCCTGTGTAACTCATTCCTGATCTTTTCGAGATTAGCAGCATCCTTCAGGCCTGGAACTGTCATCCTTACAAAATCGGCACCTGCATCAAATATCCGCATAGCCTGGGCTACTGTTGCTTTTATGTCGGACGTGGGAGTATTGGTCATAGATTGGATACGTACCGGATTATTATACCCGATGGCTATATTACCAATCATCACCTCACGCGTAATGAAGCAACCCGTAACTGACAGGCATACTCTGCTGATCATAATGCAAAATTACTGTTTTTTTCATATTATAATAGCTTGTCTTACTAATATGTAGAAGTTTTTATGCTAATTTCCCAGGATTAAAATAGTGTTCGTCATCCTGAAAATCATTTGACACTAAAAAATTATCCGGCGAACAGTCTTAAAATGATGGATTTTTCTACATTTGCCAGAGTTTTTCATACTGATTATGACATTTAATTCACTTGGATTTGCTATCTTTCTTCCTATTGTGTTTGTGTTGTACTGGTTTGTATTCAACAGAAAACTTAAAGTACAGAATGCATTTCTTATTGTAGCAAGTTATTTTTTTTATGGCTGGTGGGACTGGCGTTTTCTTTCACTAATTGTTTTCAGCTCACTTGTTGATTTTACGATTGGTGTTCAGCTCGACAAGACTGAAGATAAACGAACAAGAAAGCATATTATTCTTTTCAGCCTGATCGTAAATCTTGGACTGCTGGGTTTTTTCAAATATTATAATTTCTTTACCGATTCGTTTATTTACGCATTTTCTCATTTTGGGATTAATCTTTCTGCAAGAACACTCAATGTGATTCTTCCCATTGGCATCAGCTTTTATACGTTCCAGTCTTTAAGTTATACTTTACTTGTATACCAGCATAAATTAAAAGCCACCCGTGACATTGTTTCGTTCATGGCCTATGTTTGTTTTTTCCCGCAGTTGGTTGCCGGTCCTATTGAAAGAGCGACAAACCTGCTCCCTCAGTTCCTTAAGCCCCGTGAATTTGACCTTGAGAAGGCTAAAGATGGTATGCGGCAGATTCTTTGGGGATTATTTAAAAAAATTGTGATTGCCGATAATATTGCAGTGTATGTAAATGAAATCTTTGAAAAATCAGAACATCTCAGTGGCAGCGTACTGCTTGTTGGTGCCATTTATTTTGCATTTCAGATTTACGCTGATTTTTCAGGTTATTCCGATATAGCAATCGGGACTGCACGACTGTTTGGTATTAATCTGATGCGAAACTTTGCCTGTCCATATTTTTCCGTTGATATCGGTGAATTCTGGCGACGCTGGCATATTTCCCTGTCATCATGGTTCAGGGATTTCCTGTTCCTGCCCCTTGCCTGGTCGTTTAACCGTAAATTGTATAAACCGTGTTATTTTGGTGTCAGGGCTGAAACATGGGTCTATGCACTGGCAATATTTTTAACATGGTTCCTGGTCGGTTTGTGGCATGGTGCAAACTGGACTTTTGTTACCTGGGGTGCACTTCATGGATTATTTCTGATACTTTTCCATATCCAGAAAAAACCAAGGCAATTGCTTTTCAAGCGTTTACATATAAATAATAAATGGAAAGCTTTAGTATTTGGGGAAGTACTCTTCACTTTTTTTCTCACACTGATTGCCTGGATATTCTTCCGCGCACAAAGCATGGATCAGGCATTTAAAATATTTGGAAGTATTTTTTCCTCCAGCCTGTTCACTATCCCTGACAGGATAAACTACCTGCCATTAATCCTGCTACTTGTTATTGTTGAATGGATACAACGCGGTAAACAGCATGCCCTGCAAATTGAAGGAATGAAGTTATATTACCGCTGGGCAGTTTATTACATCGTGATCTTCTTTACAGTTTTTGCAGGCAACTTTAATCAGAATGAGTTTATTTATTTTCAATTTTAATATGAAAATATTTATCAGAAAAATTTTCCTTTTCCTGTCAGGGGCAATTGTTCTTCTTAATATCCTTGCCTGGCTGGTATTGCTGACCCCGAACCCTGTATCACGCCAATTTAGCTGGTTCAGAATATATGAGAGGATACTCAGGGCACAATCAGGTATCCGTTCCGATACTATTTACATTGGCGACAGTGTGGGAAACCAGTTCTTCAGATTCGAAAATACCCCAAACTCACTTACTGCCAACGGGGCTATTCTTATGGCAGGACATTATATGCTTGCATCAATAGCTGTGGAAAATAACCCGGGCATTAAAAAAATTGTTCTTGCCACTGTTCCTACAGAACTATTCCGTGACTTTGAAAAGCAAGCAACATATAATAACCTGCTTAAACCATTTTTTTCTTTCAGTAACCTTAAGTATTTCAGTCCTCTTGTTTACAGAAAGATGAGAAAAAAACCCCTGTCTTTTCTTTGCATCTTTAAAGCAGTCAAGGTACTTCCATTTTCCGATATTAACTTTTCGAACAATGTTGAGGATCATTTCGGCATGTCAGACATTTCGTTGGAATATCTTGTAAAACTGAAAAATATGTGTGATGAAAAAAATATCGAACTGAAACTTGTTTCTCTGCCCGTGCCTGCTTTCAGACTGAAAGAATCAAACGACTGGGAAAAACTCCGGAGATTGATCAATGAAAAACACATGGAAGAAATATTCGGCGATTACCTTGATAAAGTAATTTATATCGATCCACAGTGTTTCAAGGACAGGCTTCACCTTAAAAATCAATATATCGGTATGTATAAAAAAATGATCCGGACATAATATTATATTTATTTTTCTTATCTTTACATCTGATTAACTACAATTAATTACTTAACTAAATTAAATATTCCACAATATGTTAGTAAAAACATACGGTTGTGCTGTATATGGAATAAAAGCCCAGACTATAACAATTGAAGTAACTATTTCGCAGGGTATAAACTTTTTTATGGTAGGGTTACCTGACAGTGCAGTGAAAGAAAGCCAGCAGAGGATCGAATCCGCACTAAGGACACATGGATTTAAAATACCGGGCAAGAAAGTTGTTATTAATATGGCGCCGGCCGACATTAAAAAAGAAGGTTCATCATATGATCTTCCCCTTGCAATTGGAATCATGGCTGCATCAGAACAATTAAAAAGTGATGAGCTTTGCAAATTTGTAATCATGGGTGAATTGTCACTCGATGGAAGTCTTCAGCCGATAAAAGGTGTGCTGCCGATTGCTATACAGGCAAGACAGGAAGGCTTTAAAGGGCTAATCCTTCCCAGGCAGAATGCAAGTGAAGCAGCAGTTGTCAATAAACTTGATGTTTACGGAGTTGATAACATAAGCGAAGTGATTGATTTTTTCAGTGAAAAGATAAAACTGGAACCGGTGGTAGTAAACACACGTGAAATGTTCATGAAGAATATCAACCGTTACGATATTGATTTTTCAGAGGTGAAGGGCCAGGAAAACGTAAAGCGCGCTCTTGAGATTGCTGCTGCAGGTGGTCATAACATCATCATGATAGGGCCACCGGGTGCAGGAAAGACAATGCTCGCCAAACGCATGCCGACAATAATACCTCCTCTCACATTGCAGGAGGCGCTTGAAACAACCAAGATTCATTCGGTTGCTGGTAAAATGCTTCGCAATAGTTCACTGATGACAACCCGCCCCTTCCGGTCGCCGCACCATACAATTTCGGATGTTGCGCTTGTTGGCGGAGGCACTTACCCGCAGCCTGGTGAGATATCTCTGGCTCACAACGGTGTGTTGTTTCTCGATGAACTGCCGGAATTCAAAAGAACCGTTCTCGAAGTAATGCGTCAACCGCTCGAAGACAGAATGATTACTATTTCGAGGGCAAAATTTTCAATAGAATACCCGGCCAGTTTTATGCTCGTTGCTTCAATGAATCCGTGAAGTTGTGTTGCTTATTTCCCTGATTTCCAATTCCAGCAGGAATATATGCTAGTTTGATTGCAATGTCTTCTTTTCCAATAGTTAAGTTGTCGGTAATGACTTCAATGATTGTTCTTTTTTCTTCAAACGGCATTTGAGGCCATCTTTCATAGAGGTCTTTGGCATCTCTTAATATGGTATCCGAAGAAAGGATTTGAATCTTTAAGAAATCAACTTCAGCCATCAACTCCGGCAACTGATTTTCAATTTGGTTTAACCTTTCTTCTAAAGGTTTGTAGTGCTTCGGAAAGCTTTCTTTTGAAATCTCACCTGATAATCTCATGGCAACCAATTCATTCATTTCTTTTCCAATCTTCTCTGCATCATTTGTCTGTCGATTGAGCAGATTATTTTTTTCATGAATAACCGAGTCTGTTTTTGATAAATAACTTTTTATGTCTTGATCGGTGAGCAAAAAAGATTTTAATTGTTCATGATAGATTGCATCAATGTCTGAGACTGGAATTCTGTTTTTACAGGTTTTGCAAATGTAAATATTCGAAGAATGAAAGACATACATTTTTTTGCCACAGGAACAATTTATTAACCCTGAAAGCAAATGGGCTGGTCTTGGTCCTGGCTTCCTTCTTTTTGTTTCTTGTTCCGTCAGTATTCGATTGCACTCATTCCATAATTCTTCAGAAACAACAGCCGGACAGCTTGTGACAACCCATTCGTTCTGTGGTTTTAAAGCCCATTGTTTGCCTTCTCCCAGGCTTTTGGTGTAATTAGCTCTATGTTCACCTTTGGCTGTAGGGTCTTTAATTAACCGATCAACTGTTGTATCGGAAAACTTCGAACCATTCCGAGTTCTGTATCCTAAGCTATTTAATTCATTAGCTGTTGTTTTCTTTCGTTTGTGTTTTAAAAATATTTCATATATTAGTTTTCTTATTGGGGCTTCCTTTTCCTCAATGACCAGCTCTTTACCTTCCCAACGATAACCAAATGTTGCAGCTCCACCAAGGGGTTTACCAAGTTTCGCTCTAACAGGTACAGAGGCAGCAACTCGACTGGAAATCTCTTCTCTTTCCCACTGGGCCATGGCTGCGATCATGGTATAAAAGAGCCTACCGGCTGGTGTACTGGTGTCTATGGCTTCCTGAAGAGAAATTAAATCAGCACTGCTTTCTCTGAAAAGATCAGCGAAATCTAAAAGTTCTCTAGTATTTCTGGCTAGTCTGGCAAGCTTTGAAAATATGAGTCCGGTAATGTTCCCATTTTTAATATCACTGAGCATCCGCTTTGTTTCAGGATGTGCCATCACAGATTTGCCTGAGACAGCTTCCAAGTGATAGACCTCAACTACATTCCATCCTTTTGCTTCAGCATATAGCCGAGCCCTTTTTTCATGATGTTCCGGAGATTCACCTTTGGCCTGATCTTCAGTGGATACCCTGATCCAAATACCCACATCTTTATTGTGTTCCATTACTTCAATTTTTCTTCGCAAATTTACTTCTTTACAACAAAATACTAAACAACGTCTTTGTTTTATTGCATTTGCTTTATAGTATTTTACATATGAGATCATTAATCAATATATATTGAAAGTTAACCTTGCGGTTGTTTAATTTTCTTTACAATACATGTTGTCAAACATTCAATTGTTTAACAATTAATCAAAATATATTTGCTTTACTTTGTATAAGGATTTTAACTAGCAATAATTATTTTTAAAATTATAGATATGAAAAATATTAAACTTCTTAATCTGACTTTTGTCATAATACTTACTTTTTGTAATTTTATTTATTCACAATCAGATAGTTTATTTCAGCCTATTTCTGATAGTTTAATCTTTATTGATTCAACAAATGTCAATATTATTACTACTTCAGGTAACATTGGTATAGGGACTAATTTCCCAACAGAAAAACTTGAAGTCGTTGGAAATAGCATATTTAGTGGCAAAATGAGGATTGATAGCACTGTACTTATTAAAGCAAATCTTGAAGTTGATGGTAATACTTGGCTTAAGCAAAGACTTGATGTAGACAGCACAACTCGATTTAATGATACTGTGTTTTTTTCCAAATCGGCATACTTTAAGAATTTGTTTGATTCAGAGAACCCTGTTATTGATGAAACAGAAGCTTTAGGTCTATTGTATCAAGCTGATGGTGCATTATATTCAACTGAGTGCGAAGAAGGTCCTGGTCCTAGTATTGACCAATGGGTTTATGGTCATGGAGTTATTTATGCAAACCAGTGTGGAAAACTAACAAATATTGGAATAGGGACAAAAACACCAACAACTAACCTTGATGTAATGGGAACGCAATATATATCTGGTGGTCTTAGTATTGGAGATGGAAATAATTCACTTTGGACCAAATTACAAATTAGAACTAATGGCACTGACCAAAATGCTGCACATTTTTATTACGAAGATCAAAGTGTATCACAAAATATGTTTTTTGTACCCAAACCAGATGCTGCTTATAATGGTTTAGTTAATACTGGTGATCATGGTATATTTTGGTCAGATGTACATCAGAACTATAATTCAAATTCGGGTTTTGTTATCTGTCCATACAGTACAAATTCAAAAGGTATAAAAATAGCATCTAATGGGCATGTTGGGATATGTAATAGTTCAATATCTGATGATGCAAGTTTAGTAATATCTGCACCATCTACATCCTCAGACAATTATTTTATTAAACTAGTTGATGGAACAAATTCACAAGTATTAATCCGGAAGGACGGAAAAATATTTGCTAAAGAAGTTGAAATAAAAACAAGTTTGCCCGATTTTGTCTTTGATAATGATTATTCATTAATGACTCTTAAAGATTTAGAAAGATATATTAATATAAACAAACATTTACCAGATGTTCCTTCGTCAATAGAAGCAGAAACTAATGGAGTTGGTGTTGGTGAAATGAATCAAATTCTCCTCAAAAAGATCGAGGAATTAACTTTATATATTATTAAACAGCAGGCAAGTATCGAAGAGTTGCAAAATAAAATTAATAATTTATGCCAGAATCAAAATGAAAAATAAATATCAAGTTATTTTTTTATTATTTCTTTTGGATCTATTTTTTCTAAGTCCGAAAAGTGCGAATTGTGGAAATATTTACCTTTTAAAAACTAAATTGTTATATTTCAATAATTTTCATTATAAAAACAGATTATTTTTAGATAAAGAAAAAGATATTATTTTTTTAACGTCTTATCATACTGTAAGACCGACACTCGTTACTCTCAAGATACCATCAATAATTTCAACATTTAATATTACTTCTCAATATCCAAAACAGGAATCTATAAATTCAAAGAGATTCAACCGTGTAAAAGATAGCACCAATATTATATTAAAAACTTCGCCTTTTGTATTATTTGGTGGAGACTATATTACTAATAGTTTAGGTGCCGGACTATCATTTGAAAAAAACCTTTCGGACCATCTTAGTTTGAATTTTGGACTTTTTTATATTTTTTCCGATAAAATTTTTGATGAAAAAGTAAAGTTTTTAATAGCCGTTGATAAACTTAACGGGATACAATCTGAGATTGAAATTAGAAGGTATTTGAATGTGGATATTGATAAAAAACAAGGAATTTATTTATCTGGATGTTTTAAATTATTATATACAAAAGCGACTTTAAAATTATCACAGGAAGTTGTCGAGCGTTATACGATGTCTCCATATATAAATATAGGATATGAAGGTAAATCAATTAAATCAAATTTTATTTATGATTTTACATTTGGTATAGGACCTAAATATGTTACCTCAGAACTTTTATCAAATAGACTTGAAGCTACAGTAATAGAGCACAATATAGCTGATCGTTGGAAAGATTATAGTAAGGGAAGCATACTATTTACTTCTTTTAATGTTGGATTTAATATTGGGTACATTATTAATTAATTAATATATTATGAAACTGGATGTTAAAACCTTGTTAGTAATCTTATTTTTTGTACTTACTATACCAAGAATACATGGTCAATATTATGTGGATTGGAAACAACAGGTTGTTCAGTATGTTAATATTGCCTCAACACCAAGTTCTCCAGACCAATATATTTGGCAGGAAGAAACAATTCTTGGGCAAGGAGTTCATATAAACATTGTTCCAACTAAAATTTCTAAAATTTATTTAGAAAGCAGTAATGCAAAAATTTGTTTCGGCAGCTTTATTAATGATTCTGTTTGTTTTACTTATTTTTATCGCCTAGATATAAATATTGATAATCAGGGATATAATACAATTTATAATGATGATCTTGTGCAAACATTTGTTTGGGATGTCTCTTCAATTTTTACAAGTGTTGGAACTTATGATTTAAAAATTCGTTATTATTGTGTTGTCCCTGCAGTAACATATAGCCGAGAATATAAAATCTTTGTGGTTCCTCCATCAGATGCATTGTTTCGTGACCAATATCATAATTCGATTAGATTGTGGAAAAGCCCTAATACAAATGCAACACCATTATTATTAAGTCCTGGTTTTGATGCATACAACGTTAAAACCGAACAATATTATAGATATGCTGGCTCAAAACTAATAGAATGTCTTAATAACAATGGATTTGATATTTACATTCTATATTATAAGTACAATCCTCAAGATATGAGAAACAATGCTGCCGTATATTCATCAGCAGTAAATTATATTTCTACCAATTTCTATAATTCAGGAAATATTGTAGCCGCAGGCATAAGTATGGGAGGTGTTATTACTAGATATGCACTTTCAAAAGCAGAAGATGATGAAACTCCATTACCTGTTGATCGATGGATTTCTTTAGACGGGCCACATCAAGGTGCATTTATAGATAGTTCATTACAAGAATGGTTACATGTTCATAAAAACAATCCGTTTGACAATTATGCTAATGATAATGATGCAGCTAAAGAACTATTATTGTGGGATAGGTATGATTATTCTCAATATATGCGCACTACATTTTATAATGAGTTAAATTCTTTAAACGGAGACGGATATCCACATTTAACACATAATATTGGAGTTTCATTTTCATCAAGCGATCCAAACCCTTACTCAGGCGTTTGGCTTAATATTACGGCTCAGGGGTGGGATTCATGGGACTTTACGATAGGTGGCTATGAGACCTTAGCAGGGTCCTTTCTTCCCAAAATAGAATCTGATACTGTAACCTCGAGAGTGTTTTATGGATTATTATTATGGACAGATGTTATAGTGACTAATTATAAATATCCAACATTTATTTCTCATAACAGTTCATTGGATATAGTTAATAATCAATCGAAATTTGAAACAACAATACAACCAAGTTTTACAAGCTTTCACGATGTTGTACCTACGGACATAATCCAACCATTAGTAAATGAACTGATTTCCGATATTTACCAACAAAATAAAACAATAACAACATCTTTACAATCAAATGCAACACAATCAATTATTTCTGGATTTTCTGTTACTAATATTGAGCCTTATGGGAATTTCATATGTGACAATGGATCAGATGTAACTTTTCAGTCCGAAGGAAATATTCTTCTTAAGCCTGGATTTTGGGCAAAAAACGGTTCAAATTTTATTGCAAAAATTGAATCTATCCCAACTTGTTCATCTTATAACAATAAGAGTCTACTCATTAATAATGAAAGTAATGAAAGTCATAATAGCAATAATAACGATCCTCAGATCCTAAACAATCGACAATATTTCCAAAATTATCCAAATCCATTTAGAGATATCACAAAAATCATATATAAAATTGACAAACAAAGCGCAGTAAATATTTCTATATATGATATCTATGGTATGAAAATAATAGATTTATTGAATAATAAAATTGAGGATTCCGGTATTCATTTTATAGATTTCGATTTTTCATTTATGCCCAGTGGAATTTATTTCTGTGAATTTACAAATCAATCTTTTCATAAAGTAAATAAAATGATTAAAATCAACTAATAACATTATAATCAGTTAAATACAAATATCATAGAAGTGATATGTAAATAATCATTCTTAATTCTGTTAAAAGCCCCCCAACCAGGTAAAGCGGTGTTCACCTCAATCCTATAATCAAAAGGCACGCCAAGCCAAAGCCCTCCGGGTTCGTACCTCAGCTTGTCATGTCTTTTGCTTTTTATAGTCTTTCGGCTCACTATAGCCTATTTTGTCTTTTCGCCTTTGATATTTGAAACAGTAAAACAAATCAAAAGCTCAATCCACCGGCTAATCATATTATTGCTCGCCTGCTGGCTCATTCGGCTTCAGAATTGATATGCCATTTATTACACCCCACTATCTTTCACTCAAAATGACAATATCAATTCTTCGTGTAGACATACTCATCCCACGCCCTTCGGGCTCTCAGTCTAAGACCTCATTCGCACTCGCAGCGGCTCGCTGTTTGAAAACTGGCTCAAGGCTGTTTTACCTTTGGTTGGGGGGCTTTTAGGAAATGTGTCTCAGGGACAAGTAATTACTAAATGGGAAAGGGACAGCAAACTTTGCTGCCCCTTTCGTGCGGAGGGATGGGGATTCGAACCCCAGAATCCCGGAGGATTAACAGGTTTTCAATCTGTCGCATTAGACCACTCTGCCATCCCCGACAAGAACTTAAATCCTTCTCGGGAATGTCAGGTAATGTTATTTGATTCTATATATCTTCTGTAATTCGCTTTGTAAATCTTTATTCACTGTCATAGTTGCACTCTTATTAATATTTTTATCCCCCTCAGATGTTTTAACTGCCCTATAATCAGGGTAATCGTCACCCTTTGACTGGTTATTTTCCCAATGCATTGGCCTTAAGTTAATTATATTTTCATTGCCCCCCTTAGATTGGGGGTAAACATGATCAATCTCCCAACCAAAAGGCTCATCTTTTTTACCATATTGATCACGTTTAATCCATGCATCTGCAACATCTTTACGAAATACATTTTGATCATTATTTTTATCAACGACTCCTTTTTCCCAAACTTTTTGGATTTGTACTTCATTAAAATCTGCCATAATTTTTAATTTTTTAAATTATGATCAAATCAAATACCAATGAATCAAATCTGACATTCTGTCATTAAATATTTTATTAATTTGATGTTTAATCATTTGACGCGATATTTGGTAAAAAATGATGTCTTAAAAAATATTTACATAATCGTTACGCCAATAGCCTCATATTGTCGCAATTGATTTTTTAATGTTTTCAATGACTGATTAATATTCAACTCCGGATATTTTGCTGTTAAATATTGAACCATCTCAATCTTATTCCCTGATCCTGAGCAATTTAATTTTATCTCTTCAATATCAATTTCTTTCAATTCTATTTTCCTTTCTAAACAGCACTTCTCAATAAGCAAATAGATCATTTCCAGATTGTGAGACACTTGTGTTGTTTTATTTATCTTAACCCTTATGCTATTTATCTGATAATCTTCTACAAATCTTTCAAGTAGAGTTAAAATCTTCTTTTTTCGCGAATTTGTCCATTTCCCCTTGAAACTCTTTAAGCCCCAATCAATAAGCTCGCCATCAGACATGACGGCAAAGCCAATTGATCTGGTACCAGGGCTAATTCCGAGGATAATATTTGGCTTTTGCTGCATGTTGTTGAATAAGATAGTTGAATAATGCTCCACGAGTTTTCCTGATCTTGCTATCCGGCACCGACAAAACTTTTGTTAAGATTTCCCGAAGTAAGGATTCGGAAAATCTATGAACATATGATATATACATCTGAATTGCTTCTCTGTCATTTAAAGCATCGGCCAATTCATATGCGAATAGTGTTTCTTCTGTTTGATTCATATTTTGATTTAAAATTATTTTGTTAATAAGCCCATCGATATCGTATTTATTATTAATCGAATAGTCGATTCGATAGGGACCCGACTTTTCTTTCATTTTTCCCCAGAGTTTTCCCCAGGGAGGAACCCATAATAGCTGATACATTTTTGTTCTCCCGACAATTGGCTCTGACCTGATCAAATGAAAATCTTCCAGGAGGTGTAGTGCTCGAATTGCTTCTGAATTGGTACAACCAAGTTTCTGACTGATTTTCGGGAATGTAAGTCGAGTCTTGTAATGATTATCGGCATATGCTGCGAGGAGACAATAAACAGCAACCGTATTTATGCCAAGCACTGATGTAAATTGTTTGAAAAGTGACCGGGGCATAGTGAACCACTTGTCGTTATTGCCTTCACTTTTTCTTTTTCTCATTTTGTTTTAGATGCATCTGGACTAATTTCTTTTCCCTTGGCTCAATTTCAAATCGTACTTGTTTGTAATATTCCCTATAGAGTTCTTCGGCTAAAGTGCGATAGATGTAAGCCAAGCGAATGACGTTGTCTATTCCAGGAACAGTAAGCCCTTTTTCCCAGCGGGATATTTCAGTTTTACTGTTTAGTCCAAGCAAGTAGGCAACGTCATCTTGGGTATAGCCCATGAGTCTGCGATGTTTACGTAATCTATTAATAAATATTCGACCATGTTTTTTCATACCACTAAACTTATCAATAGAGGGCATAAATAAATAGAAGGTAAAAATTATCAAGAATGATATTTTTTCAAAGAACTAATAATAAAATGTACTCGATCTAAATACATATTGATTTATTATAAAATGGATTTAGATATTATTTTCGGAAATAAATTACCTAATTAGGTAATTTTCCTGTCCTTACCTATAATTTTATCAGGCTTACAATGAAAGAAAATGTAAAAGTTCTTTCACAATTTAAAATTAGTAAGCTATGACAACTAAAGAAAATGGCAAAGGAGTATATCAAATCCTTACCGATCAGATTATCAGTCTCCTTGAAAAAGGAACGATTCCATGGAAGCAACCATGGAATAAAAAGGAAGTGCCCCAGAATCTACTTAATCGTATTCCTTATAAAGGGATTAACATGATTCTGCTTTCAGGTTTCAATTTCGAACGCAATTTATTCCTGACATTCAACCAAATCAAAAGTATTTCGGCATCAATTGAAAAAGGTACCAAGCCAATACCAGTTGTATTCTGGAAATGGCCAAAACCTGAAAAGATTGAAGATGAAACACTGTATGAGACAGAAGAAGACAAAAAGATTAAACCAATCTTGCGTTATTATTCTGTCTTCAACATTTCTCAGATCAAGAACATTCCGGAAAGGCTCATTCCACCGATTGAAATTGTGGAAAATGATCCAATCGAAAGCTGTTCCTTGATTGTTGAGAAGATGCAAAATAGGCCGGAGATTCAATTTATTGATCAGGAAGCCTATTACAGTCCTTCCCTGGATGTCGTAAATGTACCAGAGATTAAACATTTTGATTCCAGTGAGAGCTATTACGCCACTTTATTCCATGAACTTATCCATTCCACCGGACACCAGAAAAGATTGAACCGGAAAGAAGGGATGGAAAGTATTTCATTTGGTTCAGAGGCATATTCAAATGAAGAACTGGTAGCCGAAATTGGAGCCTGTTTTCTGCAAGCTCATGCCGGGATATCAGCCAAAAACATTGAAAACAACGCCGCCTATGTCAATGGCTGGCTACAGAGACTCAAGAAAGATAGCCGGTTCATTGTATTTGCCAGTTCAAATGCTCAAAAGGCCGCTGACTATATTCTGAGTACCCAGGTAATTTAATGTTGGATTCCAAAATTCAGAGTATATGAAAGAATCAGGAATTCAATTGAAAGACTTCACCATAAGCGATGAATTATCTGAGGTAATGGTAAGGTATCGGACAAAACAGAAGCTGAAAGTTAAGATTGTGCAATCAAGAGATGCCTTTGATATCCTTTATGGTCTGTACGATAAAGACTTGATCGAATATCAAGAACAATTTTACTTACTCTTTCTTAATCGAGCAAATTTTGTTTTGGGCTGGCTTAAACTGAGTCAGGGTGGAACCGCTGGTACAGTGGTTGATCCTAAAATCATCTTCACTCTAGCACTAAAGACCAATGCTAAATCCATTGTGCTTTGTCATAATCACCCTTCCGGTAATTTGATCCCTAGTGAAGAGGATATTTCAATAACAAGGAAAATCAAAAACGCTAGTGAACTAATTGAAATCAATTTACTTGATCATCTGATTATTGTGTCGGAAGGGGGTTATTATAGCTTTGCTGATGAAGGGATTATGTGATGATGAGATAAAAAAAGTTTTAAAAAGCTCGATCAAATTTGTATCGGGCTTTTATTTTTGTTTTAATTCCATTTTGCAAGATGTATGGAAGTTCATTACGATTTTTAAATCTTTATTCTTCCGATTTATATTATTGGCGATTAGACCTTAATGGCACTATCAATGACTTGTTTAATATGTGATTTCGAGATCAGTTCATAAATAACATTATCTTTTTACTTTTGGTAAAGTCTCCTCTTTTTTAAGTATATTCGCTACCTAGTTTGCTTGCTATTATTTATCATTATAGCTAGAGTATATATTACCATTTATAAACTAAACCACTATGGATTAAAAATCCATAGGTTTGAAACCAAGGTAAAAAATGAAATTTTTTAACATATCTAGTTATCCGTCTGGGTATTGGGTTTATCCCGATGATGCTCCAAATATTCTTGTACCATCTCATCCCTTATATTTCCTGTACTCCATGCTCCCCCACTGCCCAGAAGTGCTGTCCCCAATATCGTTTCTTCAAATCAGGAAATTCCTGTTGAAGATGATGTGAGGTTCTCCCTTTCAACTTCTTTGCCAACACACTTACGCTCAAGGACGGCGGATACTCAACATGGATATGCACATGATCACTGCTTATCACCCCTTTCAGTATATGTACATTCTCGGAATTGCATATCTGAACTATCAGATCCCGACAGCGAACCTTTATGTCTCCTTTCAAAACATGGTACCTGTACTTT
>Ga0247841_10007026_pt1 | contig 16951 bp, 15 predicted proteins | sample LaCruzMarch2015__2_FD_192410 | JGI IMG/M metagenome (GOLD analysis project Ga0247841, IMG submission 192410) | Freshwater microbial communities from meromictic Lake La Cruz, Castile-La Mancha, Spain - LaCruzMarch2015_18m | ecosystem: Environmental > Aquatic > Freshwater > Lake | place: Spain... | reverse complement strand
CTTATCTGGACAAGCTGATCTTCCGGGTGATCCCGGAGAATTCGGTCCGCTTCCTGGAGCTCAAGGCGGGCAACATCACCATGATGGATTTTCCCAACCCCGCCGACATCGAGATGGCAAGGAAGGATCCCAAGCTCCAGATCATCAGCCAGCCGGGGATGAACATCGGTTATCTGGGGTTCAACCACAAGAAGGAGCTCTGGAAAAATCTCAAGCTGCGCCTGGCCGTGGCCCATGCGATCAACCGCAAGGCGATCGTCGACAAGATCTACCAGGGGATGGGCGAAGTGGCCAAAAACGGCATCCCGCCGACGATGTGGGGATACAACAAGGATGTTCCCGGATATGCTTATGACGTCGCACTCGCCAAGAAGCTTCTGGCCGAGGCGGGCTATCCCGACGGCAAGGGGCTTCCGGAGATCACCCTCTGGTCCATGCCGGTGGCCCGGCCCTACAATCCGGAAGGGCTGAAGGTCGGTGTGGCAATGATCGGCGACCTGGGAAAGATCGGCATTGTTGCCCGGATCGTCAGCTACGACTGGGGAACCTATCTCAAACGCCAGCGGGATCAACCCCAGGACATGGATCTCTTCCAGCTCGGCTGGACGGGTGACAACGGCGATCCGGACAATTTCCTGGCGGTTCTCTTCGACGGCATGGAATCCGCCGCCGTCCGCACCCAGTGGCAAAACGAGGCCTTCCACAAGCTGATGGAGGACGGGCGGATGACCGTTGATCAGGGCAAGCGCGCCGAGATTTATAAGAAGGCGCAGCAACTCATGTACGACGAGTGCCCGGTCCTCCTGATCGCCCACTCGATCGTGATTTCTCCAGCTGTCAAGAAGGTCCAGAACTTCATGCTCCACCCCACAAACTCGGTCCGCATGAAGAGCGTGTGGCTGCAGTAAAGTTAATCGTAGGGGATGGGGACAGATTTCAAATCTGTCCCCATCCCCCTGTCCCCGTTCCCCGAAGAGCGTGTGGCGGCATTAAAAAGGGCGCATTATGACCGGTTTCATCATTCGGCGGATCCTGGCGGTCATCCCAACCCTCTTAGGGGTGACCGTCGTCATCTTCCTGATGCTGGCAATCACCCCCGGCGATCCGGCGGAACTCCTCCTCGGCGAGCGGGCAACGAAGGAATCGCTGGACGCCATGCGGGATTATCTCGGCCTCAAGGAGCCGCTCCAAGTCCAGTACGGCCTGTTCCTCAAGCGGGTCGTCAAGTTCGACCTGGGGGAGACGATCTGGACCCGGGAGAAGGTCTCCACGGAGATCAAGGAGCGGTTCCCCGCGACCATTGAACTGGCCGTGGCCGCCATGCTGATCAGCAGTTTCTTCGGAATTATCCTCGGATTGATTTCTGCGACCCGGCAGTACTCCTGGTTCGACTACATCAGCATGGTGGGCTCCCTGATCGGCGTGAGCATGCCCGTGTTCTGGCTGGCGCTGGTGCTGATGCTCGTCTTCTCCCTGACCCTCGGCTGGTTCCCCATGTCCGGCCGCCTGGGAGTCGACACGGAGCTCACGGTGATTACGAATTTCTATCTTCTCGATTCCATTCTCACCGGGAACTGGGAGGCTTTCTGGGACGCGCTGCGACACCTCGCCCTCCCCGCCATAGCCTTGAGCACGATCCCGCTCGCCATAGTGGCCCGGATGACCCGCTCCTCCATGCTCGAGGTGTTCCGGCAGGATTACATCAAAACCGCCCGGGCGAAAGGCTTAAGCGAGTTCAAGATCGTCATGAAGCATGCGCTTAGAAACGGCCTCATCCCCGTCATCACCGTCGTCGGCCTCCAGTTCGGGATCCTCATGGGCGGGGCGATCCTGACGGAGACGGTCTTTGCCTGGCCAGGCGTCGGAAAATGGCTCTTCGACGGGGTGGTGAAGCGGGATTACATGGTCATCCAGGGGGGGACGCTGCTCGTGGCAACCACGTTCGTTCTGGTCAACCTCATCGTCGACCTGCTCTACGCCGTCATAAACCCCCGGATCAGCGTGAGGTAGACCGTGAAAGAGACCGCACCCGCCAAAATGGGATGGGGACACCTTGCGGCAAGGTGGGCAAGGAGAGGGACACCTTGCGGCAAGGTGTCCCCACGCCACCCCGAAGAGCGCCACCCCCTCTTCGATCAGCTCGAAAAGTTCCTGAAGAACAAAACCGGCGTCGCGGGGCTCATCCTTGTCTTCTTTTTCACACTGGCCGCAATCTTCGCGCCGCTCCTCACCCCGTACGACCCGAACGAAAACGCGCTCTACGACCAGCTCAAGCCCCCCGTCTGGGCCGAGGGGGGGGCGGTGAAGAACCTCCTGGGGACGGACGACATGGGCCGGGACCTGCTGACGCGGATGATCTACGGGGCCCGGGTTTCGCTGACCCTGGGGGTGGTGAGCGTGGGAATCGCGTTCCTCATCGGCTCGTTCCTGGGCGCCATCGCCGGCTATTACAAGGGCTGGCCGGACAACCTGATTATGCGGATCATGGACATCATCCTGGCCTTCCCCCACATCCCCCTGGCCATCGTGATCGTCGCCTACCTGGGGCCGGGGCTCCGGAACGCGATGATCGCGATCGGGATCATCAACATCCCCCGCTTCGCCCGGATCGTCCGGGCGTCGGTCATGGAGGAGTACGATAAGGACTACGTCACGGCCGCCCGGGCGGTGGGTTCCGGCAACCGCCGGATTATCTTCAATGCGATCCTCCCGAACTGCCTGGCCCCGATCATCGTCCAGGCGAGCCTTGGCTTCGGTGCGGCGATTCTCGACGCGGCGGGCTTGAGTTTTCTGGGGCTCGGGGCCCAGCCCCCGATGTCGGAGTGGGGGGCGATGATCGCCCAGGGACGGCAGCTCATCCTGCGGGCCTGGTGGGTGATGACCCTCCCCGGAATCGCGATTCTCTTTGCCGTCCTCGGCTTCAACCTTTTCGGCGACGGCCTGCGCGACGCCCTGGACCCGCGGTTGAGGGACTGACATGACGACAAACGGACACCTCCTCGAAATTCGGAATCTCAAGACTTTTTTCGACGTCCGCGGCGGCGTCCTGAAGGCGGTCGACGACGTGAGCATATCGATCGACGCGGGCGAAACCCTGGGACTCGTCGGGGAATCCGCCTGCGGAAAGAGCGTAACCGCCTCGTCCGTGATGCGTCTCGTCCCCATTCCGCCGGGCCGGATCGCCGGGGGAGAGATCCTCTTCGAAGGAACGGACCTCCTTCAGCTCCGGGAATCGGAGATGAGGAAGATCCGGGGAAAGTCGATCTCGATGATCTTCCAGGAGCCGATGACCTCCCTGAATCCCGTCTTTCCGGTGGGCGATCAGGTCTCCGAGATCATCACGCTTCACGAAAAACTCTCCGCCCGCGAGGCGCGCGACCGGGTGATCGAGGCCTTCCGCCTGGTGCGCATCCCGGCCCCCGAGTCGCGGATCGACGATTACCCCCACCAGATGAGCGGCGGGATGCGCCAGCGCGTGATGATCGCGATGGCTCTCGCCTGCAATCCCCGGCTGATGATCGCCGACGAGCCGACCACGGCCCTTGACGTGACGATCCAGGCGCAGATCCTGGAGCTGATGAACCAGCTCAAGACGGAGACCGGCGCCTCCATCCTTTTTATCACCCACGACCTCGGGGTGATCGCCGAGATGGCCCAGAAGGTCGCGGTCATGTACGCCGGGAAGATCATGGAGGTGGCGGACGTGGACACTCTCTTCGCCGACCCGAAGCATCCCTACACGGTCGGCCTGATGAGCTCGATCCCGGTCCTGGGGATCGGCAAGAGGCAGCAGCGGCTGAGCACCATCCCCGGCGTCGTACCGTCGCTCTTCAGCCTCGGGGAGGGCTGCCTTTTTCACGACCGCTGCGTGGATGTTTTTGAGCCGTGCGACCGGGTCGCACCCCCCATGGTCGATTTTGGCAACGGTCATATCGTTCGGTGCCACAAATATGAAAAAGGGGACAGATTTATTTTTCCCGGGGAAAAATAAATCTGTCCCCTTTTTCACTTTTTGGGTGCGAATATGGATAACGGAAACGGAAAAAACGGAAAACCGCTGTTGGAGGTCCGGGATGTGGTGAAATACTACCCGGTCACCGGCGGGATCCTCCTGCGCCGGATCGGCTCCGTGAAGGCGGTGGACGGGGTCAGCCTGGGGATCCTCTCCGGCGAGACCATGGGCCTCGTGGGGGAGTCGGGCTGCGGCAAATCGACCCTCGGCCGGATCATCCTCCGCCTGGAGGAGCCAACCCGCGGCGATGTCCTCTTCCAGGGCAAGAGCATACTCGGCTACGATGCGGAGAAGATGAGGTTGCTCCGCCGGGAGATGCAGATCATCTTCCAGGATCCGTTCTCTTCACTCAACCCCCGCAAGAACGTCGCCCACATCGTCGGGGAGCCCCTCTTCGTCCATGGTATGACGGACCGGCAGGAGCGGGAGACCCGGGTCCTCGAACTGCTCCGGGTCGTGGGTCTGAAGCGGGAGCACATGCGGCGTTACCCGCACCAGTTCTCGGGGGGACAGCGCCAGCGGATCGGCGTCGCCCGCGCCCTCGCCCTGAACCCGAAGCTGATCATCTGCGACGAGGCGGTCTCCGCGCTCGACGTCTCGATCCGGGGGCAGGTGATCAACCTGCTGCAGGACCTCCAGCAGGAGTTCGGCCTAACCTACCTGTTCATCTCCCACGACCTGAGCGTCGTGGAGCACATCAGCGACCGCGTGGCCGTGATGTACCTGGGAAAGCTCGCAGAACTGACCGACTCCGAAACCCTTTACAAGACCCCGCTCCACCCCTATTCCCAGGCGCTCCTGTCGGCATCACCCGTCCCCGATCCCCGGCGAAAGAAGACGCGCGTGATCCTGACGGGGGACGTCCCCAGCCCCATCGCCCCGCCGCCGGGCTGCCGCTTCCATACCCGTTGCATCTATACAAAGGAAATCTGCATGCGGGATGAGCCGCTGCTCCGCGAGGTGAGAACAAATCATTTCGCGGCCTGCCATTTCGCGGAGGAACTGCCGGCCGCAAACGGATCGATTTGAACGGCTGGAATGACAGGCTACGCCACAACCACCCGGTTTTTCCCCTGTGCCTTGGCCCGGTACATGGCTGCGTCGGCCTGAGACAGCAGCTCTCCGGTATTTAAGGCCCCGTTGATTTCGATGAGGCCGATGCTGATACTGAAAGGGAATACCCGACCTTCCAGCTCAAAGTTATGCGCTTCTACGGTAGCACGAAGACGTCCCGCCGCGGGAAGAGCCTCTCTGCCGGCCATCCCATCGAGTAGGACGGCGAATTCATCGCCCCCCAATCGAAAGACGATGTCCTCGGTCCTGACTGCTTCTCTGAGGATGCCGGCAAGGGTGATCAGCACCCCATCCCCGGCGCTGTGGCCAACCGAATCGTTTATGTCCTTAAAGTTATCGAGATCCATATAGAGGAGGGAACTGACCGCTCCGCGCTTCGCCTTCGCAATGGTTCGGTTCAGCATGTCTTCAAGGGAACGCCTGTTCAAAAGCCCCGTAAGCTGGTCGTGGATAGCGAAATGTTCCAGTTTCTCCTCGTAGCGCTTGCGCTCGGTCATGTCGCTCAGCACGACGCGGCACACGGCCGCGCCTCCGGCGTCCCACGCGGCGGTCGCCTCCAGACGCGCCCAGAATGCCGGCCCGTCTTTTTTCACCATCCGCAGTTCGCACGCCTGCGGTTCACCGGCCGGCCCTGAGCTTGTAGAATGGGTTTCAAAGAGTTGTTTGCGGTGCCGGTAGTAGATGTCCTGGTCCTCTTTGAGGATGAACCTAGAGATCGGCTGCTGGACCAGTGCGCCTCGGTCCACGCCCAGCAGGGTGGCGGCAGTGAGGTTGGCCTCCAAGATCAGCCCTTTTTCGCTGACGGTGCAATAGCCCACCGGGGCCAGATCGTACAGGTCGAAATAGCGCGCCCGGGAGGCGTCCAGTTCCGCCTGTGTCCGGCGCAGTTCCTCGTTCTGCATCTCCAGCTCGATCTGGTGCACCCGCAGCTCGTGAAGCGTCTGCCGTACCTCGTCGGGGGACAGGGCCTCCATGTTTTCAGACATCCGGGCGGCTTTTCCCCGGTCAGTCTCCTCCGCCCGCTTGCGTAAATCAGATGCCCGGCCTGAACGGTTCTTTTTTTCAGCCATGGGGTTTTTCCTCCCGTGTGACTGCACCACTTTCAGATAAGACGGTTTCCCGCTCCGGCTCCAGGATATTGGCGATGAGGCAGAAATGGGGCCGGAAGTCCCTTCTCAGATGACCTGGCTGATATGCATCGCCTTGAATCGGCCGCCGGAGGCCTTCGCCGCCTTTGCGAGCTGAATCAGGCAGCCGGGACAGCCGGTCACCACAACCGCCGCCCCCGTCTTTTCAATGTTGAGTCGCTTCTTCTCCAGAATCTGCGCCGCTGCATCGGGATAATCGATGTGGAAGGAGCCGGCGCCGCCGCAGCACACGTCGGCCTCTTTCATCTCGACGAAACGTCCCGCCGCCTTGAGGAGCTCCCGCGGCGGCTTCGTGATCCCCTGGCCCCGCACCAGATGGCAGGGATCGTGATAGGTGAAAACGGCATTCGCTTTCTGCCGCGGCTCGTAACCGACCTTGGCCAGATATTCCGTCAGATCCATCACCTTGCCGCTGAAGACCGTAGCCTTGTCCCGCCACACCGGATCGTCCGCAAAAAACGAGCTTAGGTGCTTGAGGGTGGCGCCGCAGCTTGCGCAGTCGCTGACGACGACCTCGGCGTCCTCGAAAAGCCGGATGTTCTTCCGGGCCAGGGCAAGGAATTCACCGCGCAGGCCGTGGGCGAGATGGGGCAGGCCGCAGCAGACGTTGTCTTTCATCAAAAGGGGGGTGTTTTTTTTAAGAATATCACGGGTCTGAGCGGCGGCCTCCGGAAACATCATCTCCATCCCGCAGCCCCGGAAGGCGGCCACCCTGGTCTTTCCGGTCACGGCCACGCCGGAGGGGGGCGCCTGCCGGCCGAGGGCGGCGGGTCCCGCAAACGCGGTCAGAAAATGGGCCCGGGTGTACTCTTCCGGCGCCATGCCGTACGGAAACAGGTTGTTGAGACCGGACCGGCGCAGGATCGACAACGCCGCGGCGGCGGCCTTCACGACGCCCGGCCGCTTCAGGACGCCGCCGATCAGCCTGTATTTCACGTCCGCCCCGCCGACAATATCCGTCAGGTGCTGGCGGACGTCGACCATCGCCTCGTCGGTCGGAACCTTGGCCGGACAGGTATCGACGCAGGCCCGGCACAGCAGGCAGAAGTTGACGACGTTGAGCGCCTCCCGCGACGGCTCGATGCCTCCCCCGGCCAGGGCGCGGGCAATTGTATTTTTGCCCCGGGCGCTCGTCGCCTCGACGCCCTTCACCCCGAAGAGGGGGCAGACCGGCAGGCAAGTGCCGCAGCGGTCGCAGCGGCTGACCATGTTTCCGGCCTCCCGGAGTAGATCGTGATCCATCCCTTTATCCATTCAAAGTTTCCTTTTTCAACACTCATGGCCCCGTAAAAAGTCCTCCAAACGGTCATGCCGGCGAAAGCCGATATCCAGAACTACTGAACAACACTGGATTCCGGGTCAAGCCCGGAATGACAAAAGAGGCAAATTACGACTTTTTCCGCAGCCGTCGCCACTCCTCACCAGATCTTCCCCGGGTTCATGATCCCCTTCGGGTCGAGTGCCGCCTTCACCGCCTTGAGGGTCCGGATGCCGATGTCGCCCAGGGCGCCTGCGATGTAGGGCCGCTTGGTGATGCCGATGCCGTGCTCGCCTGAGAGGGTCCCGCCGACGCTGAGGGCCGCGGCAAAGATGTCGTCGACCGCATGATGAGCCCGCTCCTCCTCGCCCGGCTTGTCCAGATCGCACAGGAGGGAGGGGTGAAGGTTACCGTCACCGGCGTGGCCATACACGGCGATCGTGAATCCGTGCTTCTCGGAGATCTCCCGGATGCGGCGCACCACCTCCGGAAAGGCGTCGCGGGGAACCGAGATGTCCTCGCCGATGCGGTTGGGCGCAAGGGCGGCCACGGCGGAGCTGATGCCCCGCCGGACGGCCCAGATGTCGTCCGCCTCCTGCTGCGACCGGGCCTTCCGAAATTCTATGGCGCCGCACGCCTTTGCCGTCTTTTCGATGCGGCCGGCCTGGGTTTCGAGGGCCGCATCGTCGTCGCCGTCGATTTCGATGATGATGCAGGCGCCGACGGCCGGGTCCAGCTCCGTCTTGCGGTGGCGCGCAACGACCTCCAGGCAGGTCCGGTCCATGATCTCCGCCGCCGCCGGTACGACGCCCGACTGGAGCATAGTGTGGATCATCCGGCAGCCGTCGTCGAGGGTGCGGAACATCACCTGCAACGTGCCGCGCCGCTTCGGCATGGGGATCAACCGGAAGAGGGCTTGGGTGATTACGCCGAGCGTCCCCTCGGAGCCGGTGAAGAGGCTCGTCATATCGTAGCCGGTGACGTTCTTGACCGCTTTGCCGCCGGTCCGGAGGATGGCGCCATCGGCCAGAACCACCTCCAGCCCCATGACGTAGTTCTTCGTCACACCGTACTTGACGGCCCGCATTCCCCCGGCGTTTTCCGCCACGTTGCCGCCGATGGTGGAGAATTTCCAGCTTGCCGGGTCGGGCGGAAAGAAGAGTCCTTTTGCGGCGCAGTGGTCGTAGAGGTCGATCGTGCGCACCCCGGACTCCGCCGTCACCATCATGTTGCGTTCGTCGAGTTCGACGATCCGCGTCATGCGGTCGAGGCAGAGGGAGATCCCCCCTTTTAGCGGGATGCTGCCGCCGGTGCGGCCGCTTGCGGCGCCCCTTGGTGTGACGGGGATTTCATGCTCGCAGGCGACGGCCATGACCCGCGACACCTCCTCCGTGGTCAGCGGCCGGACGACCAGGTCGGGTTTGTTCGCCGGCAGCAGCGGGATGAACGAGGAGTCATAGGAGTAACCGAAGCGGTTCAGTTCGGAATCCAGAACATGGTCCGTCCCCACGATATCGCGGATTTTTTGCTTAACTTCTTCTGTGATCATTCACCATACCTCCCGTCCGGGTATCGCTTTACAGAATCGAATGAAAAAATGCTATCATTCGGCAACAACTTTCACCACCTCCGAAAGGGCTTGAACCTTTGCCCCGCCATGTTCCTTCTTATCCCGGCGGCTTCCCGTATAGAGCTCGTACTCCAGAAGCCGGCATTCGATTTCGCCGTTAAAAAAGGGGACCCGCCTTTTCGTCCGGAGGCCGACCTGTTTCCCCAGCGCGGCGTTGCCGGTGAAGATGTAGCCGCGGTGGCCGCCGCACCGCTTTTTGAAAAAATCGCCGATCCCCCGGTAGAGGCCGATCAGGTTCGGGATCTCGCCGGTCCGTTCGCCGTAGGGGGGATTGAGGACGACCACGCCGCCCCGCTCCGGGACCGGCGTTTCGGCGAAGGGGCAAACGGAAAATTCGATCCGCCCCTCCACGCCGGCCGTCCTGGCGTTCTGTCTCGCCGCGGCCACCGCCCGCGGGTCGATGTCCGTGGCGATGATCCTTGCCGCCGTCTCCTTTTCCGCCTTGTGCGCCGCCGCCCGGACCGCCCGCCAGGCTGCCGGATCGAACCCCCGCAAATGGATGAAGCCGTAGTTGCTCCGGAGGAGGCCCGGCGCCTTGCCCAGCGCGAACAGCGCGGCCTCGATCGCGAGCGTCCCGCTCCCGCACATCGGATTGACGAAGCCCCTCCGTCCGTTCCAGCCGGTCGCGAGGATGACCGCGGCGGCGAGCGTCTCCTGCATCGGCGCCGCGAGCGGGATCTTCCGATAACCCCGCCGGGAAAGAGGCTCGCCGGAGGTGTCGATGTAGAGCGCGACCCTGCTCCCCCGCCAGAAGACGTGGACGACCGCCCGGTCCCGGTCGGGTCCCGAGTCGGGCCGCAGGCCGCATTTTTCCTGCATCTTATCGACGATCGCGTCCTTCGCCTTCTGGTTGACATACCGGGCGTCGTTGATCGACGGGGTGTCCACCGTCGAGGTGACCGAGAGGTAGGCATGCTCCCCCCTTTCGTGGAGGATCTCCTCCCACGGGATCTCCCGCAGGCCGCGGTAGAGCCCTTCGGGATTCTCCGCCGGGAACGCCGTAACGAGGTAGAGGACCCGGTGGCCCGTCCGGAGGTGGAGGTTCAGGGGCATCGTGTCAGCGAGGGTCCCCTCCGTCTCGACGGCCGCTTCCCCCTCCGCAAGGACGGGGAAGCCGAGGGCGCGGACCTCCCCGGCAAGCCAGGGGGGAATCCCCTTGGGACAGGTGATCAGGATCCTGCTCATTTCCGTCCAAGGACTCATGCTCATTGCGGCTTTCTACCATAGCCTCCCGGAAATGCAATGGGAAATCGGATATATCGTGGCAAGGTCAAGGTCATCCGCGAAAATGCCAAACATGACTCCGTCGAGCCTCCCCAGGACCAAATCAGAATCATTGGCAAGGCGATTCAGAGGAAAACTAACTTCACCCACCTAATATCTATAAGTCCCTATTCCCGCAATATGTGTTTGCCCCGTCTGAATATTTGTGATAGAGAAAGCCGTCTTTTATAAACAAATATTCCCTTTTTCACGACCGTGCAGCATTTCAATCCTTTTTAAACAAGGCAGTCATGAATATTCGGTTTTCAGGACTCTTTCCGGTGTTCAAGCTCCTTATCCTCTCATCGGCTGCTCCGGTAGCGCCAGCCCCGCGTTTGACCCTGTCGGCCTCGTCAACGTCGCGGCCTTTGAAGGCGGTACCTTCACCATACAAACGGCGAAGGAGGTCCTGGCCCTTTCTGTGTGCTCATATTAGCCGGTGTTTGGTAATGATATGAAAATTATTGAGAGTGATCTATTGAGAAGAATCATCAGCGCATGCAGTATCTTTTGCATTTTGTCTCTTGCTGGCTGTGGTTCCGACACTTCCTCTTTCCCTTACAGCGCCACGGTTGCCGAGGGACGGGCGGCGGCGAACGACGCCATGAATAATACCGGCGCTTCATCCATCTCGCTGGCGTTCATCGACGGAGAGAGTTTGGTATGGGCGGAAACCTTCGGTTATGCGGATAAAGCGTCAAAGTCCCGGCCCACGGTAGACACCATGTACCCTATCTGTTCGATGAGCAAGATAGTCGCTACCATTGCTGCCATGAAACTCGTAGATCAGAAACTGGTCTCTCTCAATGCACCGCTTGCGGGCTACATTCCCGCATTCAGCATGCTCTCCCCGGAATACACGCAAATTACCGTCAAGATGCTGCTCAACCACTCATCAGGGTTCCCGGGCGCCGACTACCGCAATGCCGCAACCTACTCCCCCCTTCCGTTCAGCTATTCCGCCCAGGTCCTGGAAACCCTAAAGGCACAACGGCTCAAACACTCCCCGGGTTATCTGAACGTCTATTGCAATGAGGGCTTTACCCTGGTCGATCAGCTTGTTCCGGCAGTGACCGGCAAAAGCTATGTGCAGTTCGTACAAGATGAGATATTGACCCCGCTTGGCATGAATCACAGCCGTTTCCCTCTTGATTACTTTCCTGACGGCAGCTTTGCCAAACGACATGACGGTACTACTCCGCTGCCGCAATTATTTGTCAACGATTTTGCTTCCGGCGGGTTATACAGCACCCCCTCAGATATGGCGAAAATTGCCATGATGTTGATCGGAGGTGGCAAGCTGGGCAATGTGCGCATCCTTTCGGAAGCCTCCGTTGCTGCCATGGGTGTTGACCAGACCGTTGCAGCCTTTAACCCGGTCAAGTCAAATGAATGGAGCTATGGGCTGGGCTGGGACACGGTGCGTCAGCCCGGACTGGACGCTGTCTGGGTGATTGGCTGGCTTAAGACCGGAGACTATCAAGGACTCGGCACGGTAATAGCTGTTGCACCAGCAGAAAAATTAGCGGTTATCGTCATGGGTGCCTCCGGTATTTTCAGCTCAGGCAGCGCGACCATTGTTGCGGAGAGGGTACTGCTGAGGGCGCTTGCGGAAAAGGGACGAATTGCGGCAATGCCCGTCCCGCTGACTCTCGCGCCGCGTCCGGAGAAGACACCGACCGATGACCTTCTTAATTCCATCAGCGGGTATTATGCATGCAATGACACTTTTATGCGGGTGCAGAGACAAGCCGGCCTGTTGAATATTGCCTATTATGACACAAGCACGAACGGCTGGAAGGATATGATGACCGGACTTAAACTCCGCGACGATGATCGTTTTTCCACCGATGCCGACCCTTCCCAGTCTTCTTCGTTCAAAACGGCCGACGGACGGCAATACATGGTCTTTCGTTCCCTTGGCGGGTATCGCCATTATCAGGATGATCTTATCTACGGGCAGCAGGTTGCCGCTGCCGCGGCTTTACCGGTTGCATGGAGCAGTCGAGTGGGTAAGAAATGGGTGGTGACGAATGACCACCCCGAATCATTCAAATGGGCTTCGCCGTTGATGCAGTTATATGCTGTTGATAACCTGCTCTTTGCGATGACGGGAGGGCTTCAGATTGTGAATCCATTTTTCAGCGATTCCAGGGCAGGCATGATGCTCCTGATTCCTCAAAAATATGGCAAGGAGCTCGATGACGTTGTTATCGAAACTCGTGCCGGCAAGGAGTGGATTCGCTTCGGCAGTTATCTCTATCGTCCTGAGGAGACAATCCCGGCGTTAATCAACGAAACGGTGAGTATCGGCGCGGAAGGCCTTGCGGAATGGCGCTCGCTCGACGCCACGGGCATTACGAAAACGGTAACGATCACCCCTTCCGTCGCAGGCGGCCGCTGGAAAATATACGACGGCACCTTCAAGCAGATTGAAACGGGAGAAGGCTCACAAGCCGTGACGCTTTCAGGGGGCAAGTATTACTTCCTTTTTCACGACACCGCAAACGTGAACGCAGCGTGATGAATACACGGTCGAACATCTCAACCGAAGAGAAGATTGACTGCCGTTCAGGAAAGATTCAGACCTTCAGAGGAGTAACCATGTGGAAGACTTCGGGACAGTCTATGGAAGAAGTGCAATCCCCGTCCGTGCTAGGGATTGCAGCAGTTTTCTTCTTGGCCCTGCTTACGGCCTGCACGTCAGCCTCTTCGCGGCCGGATGTGGCCCTGACATCGGAGATGCGGAAGTTGATGGCGACGGCTCCCTTTGCAGCCGGCCGTTGGGGGCTTCTCGCGGTGGACGCCAACAATGGCGAGGTAATATACTCCCTATCGCCGAACTCGCCATTCGTTACCGGTTCTACCGCCAAGAACTTCAGCGTTGGCAGCGTCCTTGAGGCATATGGTCCGGATCACCGTTTCTTTACGCCGGTTGTCCGCAACGGTGATGTTGATGCTGCGGGAACTCTGAATGGCGACCTGATCCTCGTTGCCCAGGGTGATCTCACCATGGGCGGTAGGACAATGGCAAATGGACGGATCGCGGTGGAGAATTTCGATCATACCGACGCTAACGCGATCCCGGGGCTGGCCACCCTTACCCCCCAGAATCCTCTGGCGGGCCTTGACGATCTGGCTCGACAGGTGGCCCTCAGTGGAATTAAGCTCGTGTCCGGCGAAATGATCGTTGACGACCGCCTTTGGGACAAACATACCGTGGGCGAGGTGATCGTTACGCCTATCATCATCAACGACAATCTCGTTGATCTCATGCTCACCCCGACTGTCCCCGGTTCAGTTGCAGCTTTCGACTGGCGGCCTCGAACGGAGGCGTTCGAGTTCCGGTCGGAGGTAGTCACTGGTGCGCCAGGTTCTGAAATCACATTGAAGACCTCCGCGGTCGGCAATCGCGTTACGGTGAAAGGCAACATACCGGCTGACGCATCGCCAGTGCCCGTCGTGTGGACTTGGCAGGTACCTGATCCTTCGGCCTTTGCGCGGACCCTCCTGATCGAGGCCCTGAAACGTGCCGGTGTGACTGTAGCGGCCGACGCTCTCGGCACTAATCCATCCGCCAGCCTGCCGCCGCGCGAGGGAGTGGCCCTGCTGCCTGCCCAGGCGGTCCTCGTCTCGCCGCCGCTCTCCGAGGAGGCGAAGCTGATACTTAAGGTGAGCCACAATCTCGGTGCGGACACGATGCCGATGCTCCTCGCCATCCGCGAGGGCGAGCGTTCCTACGAGGCAGGCATGAGGATCGAACGCGCCTGGGTCGGAAGGCAAATCGGATTACCCGCAGACCAACTGGACCTGAACACCGGTAGAGGCGGTAACGATCGGCTAACACCGGAGGTCCAAATACTGTGGCTCCGCTACTTGATGAGGAGCCCCTCGTTCCCGGCCTTCTTCGCTGCCCTTCCGATACTCGGGGTGGACGGCAGCCTGAGTTCCGTGGAACGGGACTCTCCCGCCGCCGGTCTGGTCCACGCAAAAACAGGCAGTCTTGTTGGATTAGACTCTCAGGGTAATCCTATGTTGTTTACGAAGGCGTTGGCCGGCTACATCGACACTGTCGGAAATAGGCGGCTGGCCTACGCGCTCTACGTCAATGACGTTCCCATCTCGGATATGCAGGACGTACTGAACGCTAACGACCTCCTGGGGAAGATCAGTGTCCTGATCCAGCAGACACCATAGGCCAGCCAGCACCTCGATATAGACCATGATCATGGGGCATCAGGTGGCTTGACAGATTCTCTCCTCCCATTTTACTCCAGCGTCCCACGGAGTTTACAGCATTCATTGATCTATAAAAACACAAGGTGTACACAAGCTCTACATTATTGACAGTTTATCCAATCAACCCTGGTGATAACAAATACTTGTCTGCACATGGGATGATCGGACCGGGGTAGCGATATCGATTTGAAAGGTGTATGTTTTTTATCAAGATTTTCCCCTCAGAGAGTCCTATCCACAAGCTTCCTGAACTCCACAAAAAGTCGAATCCGCGAAAATGCATGACTTCAAACCGTTATCAATAAAGTTCTTTTGAAGGCCCAATTCTGCCTCTGTGGCCGGTATAGCCGATTGGTCGCCAAGTGGAAACTGATACAGGTTGCAATCGTAGCTATATCCAGAGAATTAACCGCCTTTATTGAGTAGTTGCTCGGAATGTACCTGCCAATTTCCCGAAGCAGCTGACCTTGATCCAGTTCGGGTCCCTCTTTTTTGCTGATGATTTGAAGGCGATATTGAAATGGGTGATTGCCAGACCTTCCGGTGTGTAATGGGAAGAAGGATCATCTCCGAGATTCCCGGTCAAAATGCATTGATTGAGCATGGGTGTTCTCCTTTCTGCTTGATTATTTTATTGATTTTTTTGAAATTAACGCTATATTGGGCGACAGTCAGTAAGGTCCCTCCTTTCCACGGAAAAAATGGTCACAGATACGCAACCTGTTGTTTCATGAATTTATAATATGTAGATAACGGTTCATATCCTTGAATCATTACCCCTTAGGAAAAATAGAAGATGAATATCAACCTGGATGAATTAAAGAAAAATAGTCTTCAGCTGACAGGTGCGTGTTCAGGAGTCTATTTCTTATTCAAGAATGATGACCTGGTGTATGTGGGGGAAGGATGGAATTGTCTTCTTCGGGTAGCGGAACACACTCGAAAAGACCATTTAAGATTTAAAGAATTCACTAGCTGGAGCTTTATTCAGATGGAGGATAAGAAGGAACGGAAGGATTTGGAGAAGCAGCTTAGGAAGGAATTTAACCCGAGATACAATAAAGTATAAGCGCCGCTGACGTTTCAATAGGTCCCTGTGGAAAACATGTCTCATCAAATGGGGGGAACTCCGTGAGAAGGACTCTAGAATCACAGGTAAAATCAATTATATCCAAAGCAAGACAGGAATATTTCCAATTAGATATTTCAGGAATTGTCATTGGCGTAACAGGTGACAAGCCATTTCAGAAAGATAACATTACAGATTTGATCACGAAGTTGGATGGTATCGTTCATAAGGATGTGCGAAGGCAAGAACCAAAATATATAGTCGTTGGGAAAGAAGATTACGATGAGGAATATTTACGGGTAATAGTAGAAAAAAATATTGATGGTGTCCTGTACCTAACTCAAGAAACTTTTTTTGATCGCATCTTGTTTGGCGCTGAGGTATCCAATTCCTATACTCGGGAAGAAATAACTGCTCACCCTGGATTATCATTCATAGACGAATGTACCCCATCTTCTCCATTTGCAACGCAAGATGATCTATCGGGGTTTTTCAAGTTTGGTCAAGAGAGTGGTTCGACCCAATGGAATAAAAAGTCTTTCTTAAGGAATTACGGATATCACACTGGATTATACCCGGAGAAAAGAAGAGAGTGTTTGAGGGCTGCAGTTAAAGGGCAAGGGCTTCCCGCTGTAGTGAATTTTATATCCTGGTTAATCGAACGGCCAACAGGAAATGATGTGACGAGTGCAATAAATATATGGCGCAAAGATCTTGAATGGTTGGAGGACACATATGGACAATGTTAATGAATCGACTAAAACGGGCTGAATGTTATGTTGACAAAGAGTGATCTCGAAAGACTTGCACAAGTTCGTTTGGATGATGCGTTGTTCCTGCTCCAAGCCAATCGTGCGTCCTCCGCCTACTACCTTGCGGGTTATGCCGTCGAGTTGGCTCTCAAAGTATGCATTTCGAAGTTGATGCAGCCTAACATGATCCCAGACAAAGCCTTCATCAATGCGATCTACACCCATAAGCTCGATAGTCTGCTGTCAACTGCTGGCCTTCGACCCCGGTTCGATGCGGACACAAAAGCGGATTCCCAATTTGCTGCGTACTGGGCAATCATCAACAACTGGACTGAAGAGAGTCGCTACGAATTCTGGGATCCAATATCTGCCGCTACGCCGTAAGCTTCCCCCAAAAGTGGACCATGCAAAAGTAGAGTTTTCTGGCATAATACGCCCAGGAGGCTCTGATGAAGAAGGCACGTTTTACCGAGACGCAGATCATCGGCATTCTCAAGGAAGGGGAT
>Ga0247841_10007024_pt1 | contig 16952 bp, 13 predicted proteins | sample LaCruzMarch2015__2_FD_192410 | JGI IMG/M metagenome (GOLD analysis project Ga0247841, IMG submission 192410) | Freshwater microbial communities from meromictic Lake La Cruz, Castile-La Mancha, Spain - LaCruzMarch2015_18m | ecosystem: Environmental > Aquatic > Freshwater > Lake | place: Spain... | reverse complement strand
GTAAACGTAGTATTCATGAGGGTTTGAGGGCAAGTGTGAGTAGTGTGAGTGGAGTGTGAGTGGTATAGGCAACTTGTAAACGTAGTATTCATGAGGGTTTGAGGGCAAGTGTGAGTAGTGTGAGTGGAGTGTGAGTGGTATAGGCAACTTGTAAACGTAGTATTCATGAGGGTTTGAGGGCAAGTGTGAGTAGTGTGAGTGGTGTGAGTGGTTATGTACATAATATAACTGAAAAAGTCGTAATACTATCTTGAATCTTAAAAGTTAGAATATCCAGAAGGCATACATCCTTTTTTGCAAGATAACACTCAATGCGCTCCAGAAACTACCAACTGCATACTCACCGATTATCACGCCAATAAAGAATGGCGATGCCCGTCTGAGTGCTTTCAGTCCACCAAACTTCAGGATTGACCACTTTATTATAAAACCTAAGAATATCGTAAACCAGATGTAATCAACACCGAAATTCATTGAGATGGCGTAGCCTACCGGATGGAATGGCCACCAGAGGAACTTCATTCGCATTACTGACAGGAACGTTGTAAATGCCGCCCCGGCAAACATGAAATTGATCGCACCAAAGTCTGTTTCTTTCATGAAGTTAAGACGTGATGTAAGTATATTCATGCTTTCCCACGAAAAACCAGACCCCGGTGCATCAGGGGTTCTGTAAAGCATGTGAAGCTCTGCCCAGAATGATGACAGTATGCCGAAAACCGTTCCAAAGAGTGTTGCATAAACAACCGTCTTTGGATGGATGCCTACCTTCTGAGCAATCTTAAAGCTTTCCAACTGTTGTGGCATAGCATGGTTACGATAAGTCCTGTTAAAGAACCAAAAATAATGCGTCATGGGAAGAAGGTTGTTGATGCCCATCCTTCTTGATCCAAGAACGTTTACCATTATTTGGCTCGCATTCATGCCTGTAAGTTCGTGAGTAGGCGGACCAAGTTCAGCGCGCATCCTCGTTATAGCGATAGAGATAGCATAATACAAGAAGAAGAATATACCTATCGCCCAGATATTCATGCCCGTCTTGAGGCAAAAGATCGTCATAAAGATTGCCCCGCCTATGATACCAAATAGAGCGAACCTATACGAGAAAGGCTCATCTTTATCATCTGCCTTCATTGTAATAACCTGCCAGAGATGCCTTCTTGCAAGATATACTGCAAGCCCAAACAGCACCATAAATGCGCCTGCTGATTGCTCTGATAGGTACGGAAATCTAGCAATGGAAGTCATGCCCAAAAATCCTCCCAGCGATGGTCCAATAGCACTTGCAAATACTAACTGCATCTTTCTGAACAGATAAAAGAACCATGTTGAGAACGACAGATCGAGGGGCATGAAAAATGATAATGCAATTGAAAAAGGATAAAAAGATATTGGCGTCCATCCGATAGAGTTCCACGGCTTATCTGTGAAATATTTACCTATATCATGGAGTTTAACGGGTATTTTCGGTACTTCTGGCACAAGGAAAGCCACACCATTGAGTATGTTTATAAATGCGGCGATGGAGAACCCGATCCACAGCATCCTGTCCTTAAAAATACTCGATTTTTCAGACTGGATTACAGCAAGAGGAACCTGAATAATGGGATAAGCCAGCTTTTCGTTTTCCGTCCACTGCTTTCGGAATATAGCATTTAAGCAGAGCATAATCCAGTATAGTGCAAGGATAAACGATCCCCACCATACTATTGGAGAAAGCCACGCTTTGAAATGTTCAGTAGTATAAAAGCTGGACCCACCCTCATAGAAGTCCACTAAAGGCTTTTTATCGTTTACAGTCAGCCATTTTGGGATATGTTCAGCAAAAATGTCTTTCCATTCGTTTTCGGGAGTCGCATACCAGAATATGTGCGAGATCGTCGGGACAAGTATCTGCATAAGGTCATGCGATGCAACTGACGACGACATGACAACCGCAACGTATATAAAAAGCAGTTCACCTTCAGCCAGATGGAAAGCCTTGAATTTCCTCAGCAGAAGGCTTATGCCCGTAACAAGCAAGAGTGTAAAAAGTGGATTCTGGAAAAGCGATATGCAGGTAGGATGTCCAGTATACCAGACGATTTCAATCTGAATGATCCAATAGCAGTTTAGAGGTATAAATACAAGAGCAATCAATAATGCTCTAAGTGTTATGTTTTTCTGTCCTGATCCCAAATGAAAAGCTCCCTGATATTACACTTAGTATTAAATGGTTTTCTCGCTAAATAACTAATGTTTTGTCATTCTGAATGAAGTGAAGAATCTTCTTTGTTCGCAACGTTTTAGATTCTTCGCTATCGCTCAGAATGACATAAAAGACTTAGAAAAAGTTGGGTTGAGGAACGAAACCCAACATTCAAGTATTAAATAAAATTATTAAATTCGCAATCCTAAAAGTAATCGTTAAAAAATACATAAACGTTCTAAAAACAACCCCCTAGCCCCCTTTGCTAAGCTAATCTTTACCCACAAATCATGGATATTGTGGAAACCAAGTCTTTTCCCTCTTTAGCTAAAGAGGGATTAAGGGAGATTTGATTAAGGTTTCGGCTCAAGAGACATTCATAAATATTAGTGGCGTTGTTGATGAGATACCAAAATACCTTTGGTAAGTTCATTCAGATATAAGACTTATTTAATCAAATTCCCCCTTCCCCCTTTTAGCTAAAAGGGGGTTATAAATCCTCTATCCACAAGGGTTTACAGACTTGTGGGTAAAGATTAGTTTGCTAAGGGGGAATAAATCTAGTCGTGTCAACATTCCCCCTTAAAAAAGGGGGTTAGGGGGTTGTGAAAAACGTTGAAATAATATATCAAAATTGCATTTTTTAACGATTACTAAAAACTAAAAACTAAAAACTGCTTAGTAGGCATACATTATATCAGATTTTAGCGATAAATGGTATATCAGATTTCAAAAAAAAGCCCGTTAGGGCATAAAGCCTAAACGGGCATGAAAAATCTTTATAAAAAGAGATTAGCGTTTCATATCGCCCCAAGTTGTTGCGAGCTTATCTGAAGCTTCCACAGCCGCCATACCAGTTGCCGCCGCTAATCCTTTACTAAAGATGGTTTTAATGTCAGCCGCAGACAGAGCTACATTGAAAATGCCGACGTCATCAATAATGCCATTGAAAAACTCACCTATCGTGCCGGATTCACCAATTCTTAATCCGTTTGCGGCTAATGTAACGCCGCCACCACCACCCGATGTTCCAAATAAGTCACCGTTTACATAAAGTTCCGTAGGTTTCTTAGACATTACTCCAGCAATATGCACCCATTCATTTTTAGGAAGATTATAATTAAACCCCGCTATTCCACTTCCTCCAGAAGTGTATATCTGGAAGTTGCCCGTTACGAGATTGATACCATAAGAATAACTACCTGTGCGTTTTGCCATAATTCCTTGCCAGGCGGCTAAACTTCCAACAGTAGGATTTACCCAAGCACACATCGTTACAGAACCTCCAGTTGGAATTGCCATACTTGCAGTATCTCCGCAATCTACAGAAGCACTCGATCCATCAAGCTGCAGAGCCTTGCCAAACTTACCATCAACCCATTTAGGACTGCCCATGAAATTTCCGTCATTCTTGTTTGGGGAGGAATCTTTGGCTACTTTGCCACTACCCTCATCTAACAACCATATACCAACAGCAGTTTTTAGATCAATCGCGGCATGTGTTGAGTTAGCTAACATACCCCCAACAAATAAAACAACCAAACCGATCAACAAATATCTCGCTTTCATCTTTTTCTCCTATACCATTAGATATTGCATTTTTCAAGCAACCATTACCTACCATGTAACATAAAATATCATACAACACACACTTATTTTTGTCAATCAAAAACTGCACTATTCACCAACATATTATATCAGATTTCAAAAAAAAAGCCCGTTAAGGCATAAAACCTAAACGGGCATGAGAGAGTCTCTATATACAAGAGATTAGCGTTTCATATCGCCCCAAGTTGTTGCGATTTTACCGGCTGATTCAACAGCGGTAGTCGGAGGAGTTGGGTCGCTGTGGAGTAGAATGAAATCATAATATCCACCATTGCCGTCCCATGGGGTGAAAGCTAAACCGGTCAGATTCCAGCCTGCTGCGAAATCTTTGGTAAGATCACGGGTATACATTTTCCAATCTGCGGGAACTGCGGCATCAAGCTCGGTGCTTGGCCATGTTGGACCGTTGCCGGCTGTATTGTCACCACAATGATATCTGTAAGCCCAGTTGTTATCATAAGCCATCTGGATCATTATTATCTTGCCACCGTCTTTTTTCCATGCAAGGGTCATATATGGAGTTTCATCAATCGGGAACTTCCAATTTGGTATAATATTGTTGTAAGACTGTTGTGCTGTGACAAGCACTGATGATTTTCCCATGAACGCAGTTGTTGTTACAACAGTAACCGTACTACCTGCATCATGGCTGGTGAATGGCGCTACAAAATCACCAGCGCCAGCTTCTGAAGCCGCATTTTCGTCAAATAAGACGATAACTTTTGCGAAAGAACCTGGAACCATTATTAGGAAAACCGCAACAATTAAAGCGATAACTGAGAATAGTTTCATTTTGCAAAATCCTCCTTGAAATTGAAAGGGAAAATACCATATCTTCCCTTTATTTAGTGATAACCAAATTAATGTTTTATATTTATCATGTTCTCCCTTTACAAAAGAGAGATATTTATAAAACATTAATTTCGTAGTTTTCTCGCTAAATAACATACATTATGTCATTCCCAAGAAAACGGGAATCCATTTTGTATTTATTTATAGATTCCCACTTTCGTGGGAATGACTTATAGTGTTTAGCGAAAAAACCATTTAACACAAACAACATAGACAACTATAGTTGTTTGATATTGCCCCAAACTGTAGCAACCTTTTGATTTGCTTCCACAGCTTTTGTAGGAATTTTAACCTCTTTTTCCGTGGTAGTAAGTATGATATAATCGTAAAAACCTTTACTATCCCATGGTGTAAGAGCCAAGCCGGTCAGATTCCAACCTTTAGCAAAATCTTTTGTTAGGTCACGGGTATACACTGTCCAATCTTTTGGAACCTTTGCATCAAGCTCGGTGCTTGGCCATGTTGGACCGTTGCCGGCTGTATTGTCACCACAGTGATATCTATAAGCCCAGTTGTTATTATAAGCCATCTGGATCATTATTATTTTACCACTGTCTTTTTTCCATGCAAAGGTCATAAACGGAGTCTCATCGATTGGGAACGCCCAACCTGGCATGATATTATTATAAGACTGTTGCGCTGTACAGGATACTGACGATTTGCCAGAGATAGCATCCTTTTCAATTACAACTGCACTGCCTGCATCATGGCTAGTGAATAGACCAACAAAATTACCGACACCGGCTTCAGCTTTTGCGTCCTCATCAAAGAGAACTATAATTTTTCCATAGCTTGTCAAAGAAAACGTAACTGCAAATACGATCATAAGGATCGTACTAATTGTAAACTTCACCAAATAATTTTCCTCCAATTCATTAAAGTTAATGCAATTCACAAGATTAACAACCAAATGTAATTTCGCCAGTTTTTACTGTATTGCAATTGCAAAAACCTAAAATAGAAAAATACATTTCACGATTAATCAATTCACATCTTCACCTGATTTTTTAGTCATACCTAAAAATATTTGACAAATTCTTTAAGTATAATTGACTGAAAACCCAAAAAATAGTTGTCTTTCAGCAAATAGTTAAGAAGTGAACTTTATATTACATCTTTAATTGTAACATAAAATTGATTTAAAATCTATATAAAAATACCCTCAAATGCAAAAAAATTTACAACTTTTCAAATATATTTTTTGGCATGGCTCACAATCAAGGTAACACTTTTTAATCAGAAAATTAACCACAGATAAACACAGATACACACAGATTGAAGATTTTCAAGCCAATTCTTAATTTTGAATTCTGCTTTATCTGTGTTTATCTGTGGTTTCATAATGAATTGTTACCTAAATCCGTTTAGAAAGTGAACCATGCCCGAATTTCACGATATGGAACCGTGATTAAATAACTTCCCGATTTGGAACTATCGTATAGTTCCATTTGGGAAGAAACTGATCAAACTTGATAGACATATTTCCTTTAATGTTTTCTTTGAACTCAGAACTTGCTTTGCGTCCTGTTTGGTATAACTTGTTTATCACATTTACTGTAACTCTTAACCCTTTACTTGTCTTGGTCTTCTCCATTAGTTCTTTGACCAATTCTACGCTTTTGAAGATCACTCCTTGACAAGCTCTCGTTACATGTGGAAATAAACGATGCTCTATGGGATTATACTTCGAATTGTATGGCGGATAATGAGCTATACGTATCTCTATTCCTATTTCTTTCACAAGTTTTGCCAATGACTCTTTGAAAACATAATGCCGTGAACCATTGCTACCACCACCGTCACATAGTGCAAGAATAGACGTTGCATCAGGATAGTTACGTTGACCCTCGTTATACCACCAGTTACGGATTTTGCCATTATGATTGAGTTACACCTAAAGGTTAATCTATTTTCTAGTTTCTGGCAAGTGCAGATTCTGGAAATCGGGAAGTTATTTAATCATGGATCCTTAATAAATTAAGATATAAAAAACCATCGTATCAGAAACTATTGTTTAGCGTGATGTATAAACCAGATTCATTGTTTGGAGTAATGAATGGACGGATAGATATAGCAGTATTGGTTTGTGAAGTTTGCTTGTTGTGAAGTACTGCGGATATTCTAGCATCAATTGCACTAACTATGTGATTAACAACTATCAAGCTTAAACATCTCTTGGCTTGTTTGTACTTCGTATTGGCTGAACCTCTTTTGCTGTAGGCTTCTGTACGATATTGGGTCATAATAGCTTCGCCGGGTTCATCTAATTTATCTTCTGGTAAATCTTTCCAATAGAATTTCCCTAGTCGTTCAACGTCTTTTTCTGTATAGATATAGTGCCAATTTCCAGTTTGAGTGGCATGTTCATAGTCTTCCATATTCCAGCCATCAACTGATTTTACAGGAGAATCTTCTTCAAAGGCTATGTGTTCTTTAACATACTTTTTGTAACCAGAATTAAGGTCTTTAGAACGTCCATGTAAAACAACGTAAGCAGACCAGAAAGCAACTTCTGTCGCTATGAATGCAACACCTTTTTTGGTGGAACCTGTATATAATTCACCAGTTCCGGGTATTGCTACAGAGAATAGAAAAGCTTTTGCAGGAGATTTCTGATTTGTCACAGAAAATGAGTTTGCAATAGGCTTGGGATCAGATTTTTCATCACTGGTCAGCAATAATCCGAAAGATTGCTCTGCTGAACATAAAGATGCTGTTGCATACAGAAGTATTATAACGGCAGATGTGAATAAAAAATTCTTTTTTATCATAATTAAAATCTAAACATGACAGCGACTTTATCAATGTCTCCACCGCCGGGAACATCGGCGCCGGGAACTCTCGCATAGTCAATCTGATAATTTGCGTATCTGATACTGAACCCCATAGTGATGCGACTGCCCGGTTTATCTGGGACATATTTATAACCGACTCGTATCCCCAGCATATTGGCGTACCAGTATTCCGAGCCAATTCCTTGTTGGCTATTTACAGGACGGAATGCGTATATTCCAACTCCAGCCCTTACGGGATCAAATCTTGGCTCTTTTTTGTCTTCTTCGGTCTCACTGAGTTTGTCAATAAAAGAAGTGTAATCAAATAATATCTGGAATCTATGATCCGATGTATCCACTAACCTTAAAGCCAATCCCAGCTTCATGTTTCTAGGCAATGGTTCGCTTTGGTATGCGTCCTTCATCTGAATCGCTGTGCCAAGATTTTGTATTGCTAAACCAATGTTTATAGGGGTAGAAGGCATAAAGCTGACATTCATCTGAACAGGCATAGCATATTGAAATCCTAAGTCTACGGCATAAGCAACGTCAGATACATCCAGAAGTACCTGACGTATAAGTTTGGCATTAACACCGGCAAGCAAGCCTTTTGCAAGTTCGTCAGCGTAACACAATGCCCATGCTACATTCGTACCCAAGCTTTCCTCACCGATAACTCTTGGACCTCCTTGTGGGTCTGCCTCAGTTTTGACCGTTGTACCTTGCCCATAAAGCTGAAGTGTTGTACCGAATACCCCGATGTCACTGACTGGCATTGCAAAAGCCATTAGTGCATAGTACATACCTTCGCTGGCTTCGCCGAACATTGCAGATACGTTGCTGTATGCGATAGTCGCCTGTCTTTCGGATATGGGAGCCAATCCGCTAGGATTCCAGAACGCGGATATGACGTCACCAGAAACAGCAGTAAATGCGTCAGCCATACCAGCGGCTCTCGTTCCGCCATCTGAAGATAAAAACGGCGCCGCTGTTCGTGCCGTTCCAGCATATACGTTTGCTGAACATATAACAAATACAAAAATAGTAACAAATATAAATCCACGTCTCATCAAAAATATCTCCCTCCGAAAGCACAGGTTAAAACTATCTAAACTAATTTGGTTAATCAGGAGTTATTAACTCCCATAAATGTCTTTGCGATTAGAAAACGAAAACAATGTTTGTAAGGTTTACAACATTCAATTTTTCAATATATCGCACAATTCAGATAATTTAGTGATTCTTTGTTCCTCTGAGTTCTGGAATACTCTATTTCGATCAATGAGAATTGCCTTAATTCCGACTGACTTTGGTCCTGCTATGTCCCATCTTGGATCGTCACCGATGAAAATACAGCGATCTGGTGTAGTATTTAATCTTTTCAGTGTAAATTCGAATATATGTTCCGATGGTTTTCGCCAACCAACGTCCCTGCAAAATACATCAACTTCAATATATTTACTAATATCGAACCGTTTTATCTCCTCTCGCCATAATTCCGCAGGACTTCCCCACGCAGTATTTGAGACAATCGCCATCCTGAATCCCATAGATTTCAGATCAGAAAGCGATGATAGCGTATCATCATAAATTTGCGATCTGCTGAATATTGGCTTCATAAAGCATCGGCATAAAGACATAATAAAGTCTTTTGGCGGACCATGAAGTTCAAATATTCGGGTAAGGCGATCTTCTAGCGGTCTGACTTGATAATCCTTAGATTCGTGATCTTCGTCTTTTACCCTCTGCCAGACGTTATTAAAATCAACCTTACCGTTTAGATTCAGATGATCGTAAACATTTGTTATAGATTCTCTGAGTATTTCTGGAAATTTGCTGCGTTCAAAGTATTGAACCAGAGTGTTTCCCAGATCAAAAAGAATTACGTCTTTCATTTTTTTAATTAAATTAACCTCACGGGTTATTAAACTTTTCCTCAGCCTCCTCCGCTCTTGCCTCGAAGAAAGAAAGTTGCACCGAGTAAAAGAAACAATATCAATACTCCAACCAATTCCATTTTTTTACATCCTTTTTGTGTGATGGGTAATTATTCTAACATCATCTCCGATTTCGGCAAGTATACCCCTGCCTTCAGGCATGGGGAGAAATTGCCTTTCTCCTTTCTATTAGAATTGTTTTACGTTGCTCTAACACTTTTACCTTTTTATAGCCAACTCCTGCGTTTAACGTTGTTCCGTCAAGTAAACGTATATCAAAACTACCACTTAAACGCCTACCAAAAACAAAACATTCTTGATCGTTATATTTTACTTTATCAAACAATCGTATATCAAATACGATAAAAGGCAGTTGGTTTAACTTTCTTGACCCACCTTTATTGATGGTATTTTTATGTATTTGTCTATTTTGACATCTAACCTTTTTATAGAAATACCACGTATCAAGACCTATAACGGTTGGATTACCAGTGATACATAAAGCATCCGTTCTATGATTCTTCGGTAGCTTGTTAGTTATCCTTGTGTTTTTAGTTAGATACCCATAAGTCATCTTCACATTAGGATATTTCTCTTTAAGCGTATTGTAAAAAGCCCACCGCATAACACCCATAAAAGAAGCGTCTTTGAACAACTGACCCCTTTTTACCTTTAACGTTATATTACCCTCGTGATGCTTTTTATGGCACGTTTCACACAAAGTAATCAGGTTATTGGGTGCGTCTCCGCCTGTCTTTCTGCTTTCTATATGATGAACGTTTAATATCTTGTCTTTACTCTTGCCATTACATAACTGGCACTTATGATCGTCACGATATAAGACATACTCTCTCACATTGAAAAAATCTAGTTGCTCTCCTTGTTGATATTCTACGCCTGATATTTCAGGATTCTTTATCTTCTGTATATCAAACTGTGCCACCTCAACTATGATCTTTGTTATCGGCAATATCTTATGTATCTTGTCAACCATAGTCAAATGAGTAGCTATCTTATGCCTTATACTAGGTGCTAACCAACCTTTATCTTGTTTCCGATTCTGAAATCTTACCTTACGATACCTTGTCTTATGGCTTCGTCTTGTTCTACGATTCTGTCTCCGAGTAGATAATAAATCTACTATGTCCGTTCTGAGTTGCACTTCTGCCGAAAATACCTCTTTCTTATCTGTTGTTGCTGATAATCCAATCGTTTTAGAGCCAGCATCTACTCCAAGTATTATTTCCTGTTTATACCCGCTACTACCAAATAACAGTTTAATAGTAAACGGCGTTCTTTGCGCCACAATAGCTTTACCATCTCTCAGTAACAGCTTGGCTATTCTAGGACAGCAAGGCATAAGTGGTTTATTGTCTTTATCGAGAATGTATACTAAAATAAAGTATACCCCCTTTCAGGGTTAGCAGTCTTCGCCAATGTTGTAATGGCTTGTTACGCCTAACACACCGCCCCTACCTCTCAGAGCTTTTAATATTAGACAACAGGGCTACAAACTAGACTGAATATTCGCAGGTGTTATGACCAAAACAACGTAGTCGTTTACGACTTAGGCTAGTCAACAAAGGCTTTTACAAGCCCCCGCATTTATGCGTGGGGTTATTGACTTCATAAAGGTCATAATGTGATTCTTCCATACCAAGATTATTATAAGCTTTTTTCGCTATTATATTATCTCTATCTACATATAACCTTAATCCGCAGGCATTTGATTCCTTAGCCAGTAATTTTATTTTCTCAAATATGGATCGGAATACGCCAATCTTTCGGTAATCAGGCAGAATGTAAACGCTTTGAATCCACCATACGATTGCATTTCGCCAATCGCTCCATTCGTAAGTGATCATTGCCTGACCGACAACTGTTCCATCACACTCAGCAACAATGTAGAATCCTTTTGTAGAATCATCAAATACAGCAGTAACGCCTTTAGTCAGTATTTGTTGTGAAAGTTTTATATTCTCTGTCTCATGCGCCATCTCTGAATTGAAATGCACAATTATATCAATATCATTTCGAGTAGCTTTTCTGATGCCAAATTCATTTAATCCCATATTCGTAAAAAAATTTTAGCCACGGATGCACACAGATTAACACAGATTTTTCATCAATCCGTGTGTATCTGTGTTAATCTGTGGCTAAATTCCTGATTTAATGTTCTTTATTTTCCATAATTTGATTTATTAGACACTCGATAGCAACATCAAGCTGACTATCTTTTCCTTCTTCACCAAGAGGACGCTCTATGTAAGCATCTACTGTCCGTGATACAAGCTCAAGATTTTCTCCCTCGACATTAGCAACTTTTATGAACGGCACCCTGAACCATGTACCATCCAGAAGATTGACGTTACTCGTCCATATCACAGCACCAGCAGTTGGTGTTCCAACTACCTTTCCAAGCCCAAGCCTTCTATAATCTTCACTGAACATCTCCGTATTGCTACCAGAATGTTCATTTTGCAAGAGTATTGTGGGCTTTTCAAAGATGCGGTTTCCTGCAAGGTTTGTGGCAGATGTAGGCGGTTTATCCCTGTACACTGATTGCACGTAAGTACGCTTGCGTAGCACATCCAGAATAAACGTTGCGATAAATCCACCGCCATTGAAACGTACGTCAACCACAACACCTTCTTTATTGTGCGTCTCCGTATCCAGATCAACAAGCAGTTGCATATATGCTTCGTAGGACATTGCATTTATGTGTACGTATCCAAGACGACCTCCGCTTTTTTCGTGAACGTATTTTTCATTTTCACGCACCCAATTTTTGTAGCGTAGATTGCTCATAGTGCCGTAATCTATTGGTTGGACTATTACTGTGCGAGACCCTTCTTTGTCTGATTGACTGTTGACAATTAAAGACGTTCTCTTTCTGGTCTTGTATTTCATAACCCAAAACAAATCTTTTGAGCCATTTAGTTCAACGTCATCTATTGCTAGGATATAGTCACCAACGTTTATTGGTTCTTTCACAAGTGCAACAGGACCATAAGGCAGGATAGACTTAACCTTAAAAAATCCTGTGGTTTCAAGTTCTTTTGAGTCAAAATCCAATCCCAGATAGCTGTCGTCCATACCACCACCATTGCCACCAGCACCGAGATGCGAAGCCTTTAATTCACCTACCATTAAGTTTAATAACTCGTGAAAATCTTCTTGAGCCTGTACGCCTCGAACTACCGGAAAAAGCATATTTCGGATAGTTTCCCAATCGGCACCATGAAGTTTTGGATCGTAGAATTTATCACGTATCAAACGCCATGCCTCGTTGAACATCTGAAGCCTTTCAGCATCAATGTCAACATCCATTTCTGCCTTTGTATCAAGAGCCTTTGGGTCGCCATCTCTGCCACCGTTCTCTGCTATCTTCAATTGGTGAATCTTTCCGTTGTCCACATAGTAGATTTTTTTGTTATCTGAAGTAAAGTATACGTTACATTTTCCGCCATTGTTGTTTGTAAGTTGTTTTGGGGGGTCATCCTTACGATCTTCATCAAAGCAGATGCTCCAAAGGTTATAATTACCAGTTATGGGCCAATAGAATATCATCATCTTACTGTCAGGGCTTAGGCGCATTGCATGGCAGTTCATCTGTGGAGAAGTCAACAGACGCAATCGGTTTCTTATACCTTCAAATTCTATATTGACTGGCTCTGGTTCTTTCTTTTTCTCATTATTTTTATTATTTTCTTCTTGATTATCTTCTTTCTTTTCCTCTTTTTTATCCTTTTCTATTTTCTTTTCTTCCTCAAATAGTTTATCCAATTCATCCTCACGGAACTCAGGTCTTACAGGCTGAAGTTCAACTCTAGCGATCTGAGACTCTGATCTGAATTGGGCTGTGTTGAAGATTATGAATTTGCCATCAGGCGACCAGAATACGTCACCAGCGTCTATATGGCTCAGGAAGGTGATCTGTTTCGGTGTTGTCTCCTCAATGTTCTGGACGTAGATGTTTTCAAAATAGTTATCATCTTTGTTTGCATAAGCGATCCACTTACTATCAGGCGACCATGCAAAAGATGACGGCGCGTCGAATCCCCAACCAAAGATACCACTTATGAAAGGTTTGATCTCTTTTGTCTCAACATTTATTAGATTGATCTCATCACGTTCATGGCAGTATGCGATCCATTTTCCATCTGGTGAGAATTTGGGCATATTTGCGTAAACTTGCGAATCAGTGAGTTTTGTTTCATTTTTCTCTTGAAAATCGTAAAGATAAATCTGGTTCTCACCTGTGCGATCGGAAACGTAAACAGCTTTCTTACTGTCTGGACTCCACGAGATTTGTCCATCACGAGATTCTGTATTCGTCAATCGGAAAGAAACTCTGCCTTTTTCTGTACCTTTATCTGCTGAAGTTACGAATATCTTACCTCTATTGACAAATAAAGCCTTTTTAGCATCAGGAGAAAGTGCGAATTGCTGAACTTCACCATTAAAAACTCTGTGGTTGATAGTATTAATCTTTTTGTCAGCACGAACAATAATCGGCACAGATGTAAATTCCTTAGTTGTCAAATCGAGTTTCCAAATAGTAAAATCTCTCTCGAATACAATATATTTTCCATTGCCCGATATAGATGCACGTAGTATACGACTATCCTTAAAATGCGTGATCTGTTTCGTTTTGGCATTTTTTAAGTCCTGATGCCAGATATTTTCGTTTCCATCACGATCAGAGACAAAATATAAGCCTTTTCCTTTAGTATCCCATAATGGATAAAGGTTGCGCCCTAAATAATCCGTTATCTTTCTGTAATCCTTTGAGCTTATTGGTTCACTAACAAGCCAGATATTTGATGCACCAGATGGATTTGGACCATGACGCCACCATGCGTCTCCGTTGTTGTTGAAGGCAATCGTCTTTCCATCAGGTGATATAGCTAGATTATAATATGATTCAAAAGGTTCGCCTGCTATCCTTATAGGAGTACCGCCACCAACACGAACTTTATAAGCAGAGCTACCGATGCCATCCATACCAGAATTGAAGTATATCCATTCACCATCAGGCGCCCAACAGTCAAGTACGTCCATTCCGTCGTGGTACGTCAATCGTTTAACGTCCTCTGTTTCCAGCGACATGACGTAAATGTCTCCGTTCCCTGTTCGTTTCGACATGAAGGCAATTCTAATGCCATCGGGAGAGAATCTTGGGCGGTCGTTGTATCCATTGTGTGAAGTCAACATTCTGGCGTCTCCACCATCTGATGAGACTAACCAGACGTCCCCTGCATAAGAAAATGCAATCTGTTTACCATCATAAGAAATGTTTGGTGATTTTAAGTATGGTATTGTTTGATTGTTATTTTCTGCTGTACCGAATACTGACAATGTAAAATCTTTAAGTAAACCAATAAAATCCATTAATTAACCTTTCGTGATTTGTTATATAATTTAGTTCTTTAACTCAATTTCTATCTCACTAAGTTCGTCTGCTTTGATGGCATGGACAAATAATGTATCAAGTTTATCTATTTTTCGGATTGATTTAATTTTTTTCGTGAGTTCACGAGGAATTGTGCTGAATCTTATGCTTAATAGATTTATTAAATCTTCCTGTTTAGCCTTAATTAAACCCAATTCCATGCCTTTCTCCATGCCTTCTTCTATTAATGCCAGTGCTCCTGTTTTACTCATATTCCTTACCTCCTCTCTTCGATTAATATCTTCGATATTTGATATAATAATGTTAAATAGTTTAGGTTGTTCGATCTGTTTTCTCCGATGACGTATAAATTCCACCAAGAAAAACAGCGGAGCAAAATCCTTTAGTAAAGAAGGTATTTCCATCAAGTCTTTCATCTCTAACGATGAGTTCCATTTTTCTTTACCAGTATAGAAAACTACAGGCAGAATTGAACGAAATCGCCAATCTTTTGAAGGCACTTTTTGACTTTCCCATTCACGTCTTTGTGATTCCCATATTTGTGTCATATAGTATAAAATCCGAAATGGCATAATTGGATCAACAGACGATTGGTGTTCGATCAGCACGTATATAATAAATTCTCTTAAAGACTCTCCTGTATCATCAAGGAACTTTGCCTTGAATAAAATATCCGCTTCACGCTTCCGAAAATCATCTTCGATAAAAGTTCGTTCAATCCGCTCAATATTGCTATAATCTATCCGTTCTGCAATATCTTTGTTTATTGTCAATAGTAATCCGCGCAGATTGTCAAGTGTTTCCAGAAGCCAGCGTATAGCTCGATCTGGAAACTCTCGCACCAAACTAATTCTATCTTCTTTATGAGTTTTCTTCATTCGTTATTATTTATCTTTCAATATCACTTTCCTGATTAATATTTGCAAATTTATAAACAACTTCTCCCGGTTTAACGTAGCCCATCTCTCGTGCAAGCCTTTCCTGTGTTAGTTTGTTATACTTTAATTTGTTCAGTTCATTTTTCATACTCTCCTGTTGCTTCATTAATACATTGACTTCCTGAACGTAACGCTGTTTTACTTCTCTATTGCTCAACCAGTACTTAAAAGCATCTCTAAATCTATATATTTGTGCGGAGATGATTAAAGTTATAACAGCGCAGATCAACAGCGTTCGTAATACGTACCAAAATCCTATCCTTTGCTTTTGTGGATTACGAAATCTACGATCTGTATCAAACATGACTAAATCACCTTTAATTTACGAGTTTTTCTTATGACATTTAGTCCCTTGATTTTTTTTCACCACGGAGAACACAGAGAACACGGAGAGGAATTTTTTTATTATTTTCTCTCCGTGTTCTCTGTGGTTATTTTCTTTTTGTTTCTATAAGTAATCATTAAAAAATACATAAACGTTCTAAAAACAACCCCCTAACCCCCTTTTTTAAGGGGGAATCTTATGGCATATTCCCTTTTTTAAGGGGGAATTATGTGGAGGGGGAATAAATCGAGTCGTGTCAACATTCCCCCTTAGCAAACTTTTCTTTACCCACATAGACTTGTGGGTAAAGGATTTGCAATCCCCACTTGGGGGGGGGGATTTTAGAACTAATAATAGTTTTATAGCTTAAAATTTATAGATAAGCCCTTTAAATCCCCCTTTATCCCTCTTTTGAAAGCTAATCTTTACCCACAAATCATGGATATTGTGGAAACCAAGTCTTTTCCCTCTTTAGCTAAAGAGGGATTAAGGGAGATTTGATTAAGGTTTCGGCTCAAGAGACATTCATAAATATTAGTGGCGTTGTTGATGAGATACCAAAATACCTTTGGTAAGTTCATTCAGATATAAGACTTATTTAATCAAATTCCCCCTTCCCCCTTTTAGCTAAAAGGGGGTTATAAATCCTCTATCCACAAGGGTTTACAGACTTGTGGGTAAAGGATTTGCAATCCCCACTTGGGGGGGATTTTAGAACTAATAATAGTTTTATAGCTTAAAATTTATAGATAAGCCCTTTAAATCCCCCTTTATCCCTCTTTTGAAAGCTAATCTTTACCCACAAATCATGGATATTGTGGAAACCAAGTCTTTTCCCTCTTTAGCTAAAGAGGGATTAAGGGAGATTTGATTAAGGTTTCGGATCAAGAGACATTCATAAATATTAGTGGCGT
>Ga0247841_10007023_pt1 | contig 16953 bp, 10 predicted proteins | sample LaCruzMarch2015__2_FD_192410 | JGI IMG/M metagenome (GOLD analysis project Ga0247841, IMG submission 192410) | Freshwater microbial communities from meromictic Lake La Cruz, Castile-La Mancha, Spain - LaCruzMarch2015_18m | ecosystem: Environmental > Aquatic > Freshwater > Lake | place: Spain... | reverse complement strand
CGGCCAGTAGCATAAACCGTAGATCCTAAGACCTTTACGGTTCAACACCAGGTTCAGAGCGTTGCCGTCGCGGTCGTAACCGGCGATGTTGGTGGTTGTGCCGGACAGCCAAAGGATCTCGTTCTCTGGATCGTAGCCGATGTTGTTGGTCGGATTGAATGGGCCATTGAACTCGACCGCACTCTCACCGTCGATGTTGAAGCCGTAAACGCGGGTTTCGCCCGATCCCCAAAGTAGTTCGCCGTCCCATTCGAGGTCTTTCATGCCGTAGCGAGTGTGGGTCAACTGCTCAAAGCTGCGAAGTTGCTCGCCGTCACGATTGACGACGTAGATCGTGCTCGAATCAGCTCCATTGGCTCCTGCGAGGTAGAAGTTCTCGCCGTCGAACGCGACGCCTTCGATGCGGTCGTCTTCAAGCGTTGCGCCGAGGTTGATGATGCGCCGCACTTCCCAGGGAGCGGCGTTCGCGTCGCCAAGGAGTCGCCGTTCCGAGGTAAAGGTCAGCGGGCCGTTGCCGTCGTTGGTGATCGAGAAATCAACATCGGTTTCGGTGTCGGGCGCGAGCGACATCTCGACCGCGTCCGTGCTGAGATTGCACTCGGAATGCAGCAACCTCACGTCCAGTTCTACATCATTTTGTCCGATTTCAACCGCTCGAGTGGTCGGCAGATAGTCCGGGCAGGTGAAAGTGACGTTGTAGTTTCCGGGTGGAAGATTGTCTATTGCATAAGCGCCATTGTCATTGGAGAAACGCTCAACAATATAGAAATCAAGCGCTGCCGTAGCTCCAGAAACAGTCTCACCGGTCTCGGCGTCTGTGACGTCGCCGCGGATTGAAAACGCCGGATCGCCGACAGATAAAACGGCAGACATTTGGATGTTAAGGGCTTCGTTATCTGGAAACTCAAAGTTTACCCATTGTTCATATACCCCGTCTTCCAAGCCCTCGGTCGTGATACTGAAAGTGAGTTCTGCGTCGTCGTTTGCCGCAAGAGCGCCCTCATTGGGCTCGACGGTGATCCATTTAGGGCCGGCCATTTCTGTCAGATAGAAAAGAATTTCCGCGCCGATTGAGCCCCATTGCCCGGGATCATCCCAATTGAACCAGCAATGCGCCGATGGATGTCCAACGGTCAAGACGACGCCGCTGCCATATCCGTAAGCAATCGCTCCCCATGAGTTCTCGTTGTTTTGAACTGATGCTATCGGCTGGTACCATTCAAGAGTCCCGTCCTCGACCCCGTCGTCAAATTGTTGAGCAGAATAGGTCGAATGAAGCCATGAGTTGCCTTCGATCACTTCGCCTCGCTCCCAGTTGTTCTCCTGAGTAGAATGACAAATCTCAGCAAAGAGGCTGTAGTCTTCATCTTCAGGATCGGGGCTGACAATCAACTGACCATTTCCTGCGCCGCCATTGACGTCGTTATAGATCCCTCCCGGGCTGCGAATCGCGGCGTTGGTATTGCCCGTCTCAAAATAGGCGCATCCCCCGCCATCGATGTATTCCTCGAAACGCTCAAGATTGTTAGCATATTGCTGATTGAACTGCTGCTGGTAAGCGCTGACGCAGATGACATTGTATTCGGAGAAGTCAACATCGTTCCAGGCGTTGGCGTCGCGGTAGGAAATCATGTTGTCTTCGTCAAGCTGCGGATCATTTCGCATGCCGTCATCCAGCCAGCCCCAAATGCTATTAGTCTGGAAGACTGCGAACATCATTCCGTCTATGTCAACTTCATCCCGGCGCGGGCCTTGACGCTGACCACGATCGACTTTCTGGAATTTTACCTTGTAAGGAACTTCTTGATTGAGTCCGTTGGTAAGTGTGAGTGTCTGGTCTGCATTGCCTCCAGCATCCAAGGCTGCCGTCATCCCAACCGGTGTGACGGTCACTTCAGCATGTGATGTGAAAGCAAGTACGAAAATACCGAGGAATGCGACTAATATCGCGCAGGCAGTTCGAGATCTCATTTCAACTCCCGAGAATTTAGATGGGTCGGTTTAGGACGACCTGAAGGAAATAGATTCGAGGTTATTACTCGATGACAATCCGGATAATACACGGTCGAGTATGCAGAGAGTAGCATTAAAATTTACACAAATAGACTGGTTGTGTCAAGGTAGCAATAACATATCGTCTGGCAAATTCCAGACGCGAGTCAAATTTGCGCTGATTATTCCAACCTTTCGGCGTAGAGCGCGGCTGTAGCTGTGAAGGGCAGAGTTTTCCTCGTCCTACTTTGCGCAATCGGGCTTTACGCATTATCTTAATAGATTAAACTTGGAGTAAACTCTCACCATAATGTCTTTAAGCGAAATGAAATTACACCGCCCGGCGAGCTACATGGCTGCGCTCGCTCTGTTAGCCCTAGCGCTCGGCTGCCTTAATCCAAAGATGAGCCTCACGCAGACTGATTCTCTGTCATCGGATAGTCTTGAGACCAACGCTGACAGCTCTTCAACTTCCACTATCGATTTGCGGAACGTGGCGCTCGACTATGACTTCTTCAGTCTTCCTGATACAGTAAAGCTCAACGAGGCCGCCGACCTGCTCGAAACAGCTCGCAACTATCAAGTAAATGAGCAGTTTGTCGCGGCTGGATATAGCTTCGCACTCGCGAGGATGATGCTCACTGCCGTAAGGGCCGACAGCCTGACTGGAGAATCGCTGGAGTTCTACAACGACCTCGCCGCGGAGGTGGAAGGATTCTATGACGATTATGTGTCGCGGACGGTTGAGCTGCCAGCCGAAGCTCCCGCAGAAGCGATTATTGCAGGCGTCGAAGAGGCTGAAGGCGATACTGTCACAGGCCCCGAAGACATAATTCGCATCGAGAAAGGCGAGGTTGACACTACTTCGCTATCGCAAGCGCTGGTCTATCGTCCAAGCTTGCCAAATGTCCCACTCGAACGAAACCGCCAAGTCAATAACGCGATAAAGTTCTTTCAAGGCAAAGGTCGCAAGGTTTTTACCCGGTGGCTCCAACGCGCAGAAGTAATCGTTCCGCAGATGCAGGCGATCCTTCGCGAAGAAGGGATGCCGGAGGAGCTGGTTTACGTCTCGATGATAGAGTCGGGCTTCAACAACACCGCCTACTCTTACGCTCATGCTTCAGGTCCCTGGCAGTTCATACGCTCCACTGGCGTTATCTTCGGGCTCGAAGCGAGTTACTGGCACGACGAGCGACGCGATCCAGCCAAAGCGACGCGAGCCGCCTGTCGATACCTCCGCAAGCTCTATCTCCAATTCGGCGACTGGAATCTCGCGATTGCTTCATACAATTGCGGCGAGAGGAATGTTGAGCGACAGGTTAATCGTATTGGTTCAAAGGACTTCTGGAAAATGAGTCGTCTGCCTCGCCAGACGCGCAACTATGTCCCAACTTACATTGCCGCCGCGATCATGGCGCAAAAACCTGAGGAGTTTGGTTTCGAAAAGGTGAACTACCGCAAACCGGATCCTCTCGACACCGTTCTCGTTACTGAAATGGTCGATCTCCATATTGCCGCGCAACTTGTCGGGACGGATTTTCAGACCCTAAAACAGTTGAATCCGGCCCTAATTCGATGGGCGACGCCGCCGAACGACACTACCTGGCTCCTGCTACCGGACAGCACGGCTGACAAGTTCATTACGGGTTGGGCTAACATACCGGAAGATCAGAAGAAACGACAGACGGTTCATGTCGTTAAGAAAGGCGAAACGCTCTCTTCTATCGCCAAGAAGTACGGGACGACCTCTGCTGACATAAAAAGCCTCGCTGAGAACAAAAAGGTCAAATTCAAGAAACTCGCGGTTGGTCAGGAAATAGTCATTCCCTATGCGCCGGCAGGCTATGCCAAGGCCACGGTCGAGGAGCAGATTGCGCAGGCGCCTCCCAAGCAAGAAAAAATCGTTTACAAGGTTCGCAGGGGAGATAACCTTAACTCAATCGCTCAGAAATTCGGCACTACTGTCAGCGCGATCAAGAAGAAAAATAATCTCTACAAATCGAACAAGATCTTCCCCGGCCAGAACCTGCTGATTCGCAGCGCCCGAGCGGTCGAAGTTGAACCACCGGAAGAAGACGAACCAGCAGTCGCTGCTTCATCCCAGAAGGCGGACAATTCTCCGGCGAATCCCGAAACGCACAAAGTAAAGCGCGGAGAGACTCTCTCGACTATTGCTGCCAAGTATGGGCTCTCCGTCTCAGCGCTGCAAAAGGCAAACAAGATATCCAATCCAGGCTCTTTAAAAGCCGGGGCTGTCCTTAAACTCTCGAACGACGCTGACAACCAGAATGACGATGCTCCACAGACGGGGCAATACACTGTCCGCAAGGGTGACACTATCGCAAAGATCGCCCGAAATCAAGGCGTCAGTGTGTCGGAATTGCTTAAAGCGAATGGTCTCGGAAAACAGTCGATTATACATCCCGGCGATAAGCTGAAGATACCGAAGTGATCAATTCGAGATGAAACCTACACCGCAAATAACCGCCCTTGTCTCCGCCACTCGCGTCGGACGGATTCTTGGAACGGATGGTGTCGCGGCTTTAATCGAATCGTGTGATCTGCGCAGGAAGGCGAAGGGCGGCGCACTTTTTCGGGAGGGAGACGTCGGCGCCGGGATCTTCTTCGTGCTCACAGGCTCAGTGAAACTGCTGCGAATCACGATGGATGGCCGTGAGTCTGTGCTCCATGTCGCGGAAGGCCCCTCGATGATCGCTGAGGCTGCCATCTTCATCGGCAAGTATCCCGCCACCGCGGAGGCTTTGACCGACGTGGAAGCGCTTTACCTTTCAAAGGAGCGGGCGTTCGACCTGATGGAACGGAGCGGTAAGTTTGCGCGATTCCTGCTCGATGCGATGTCATTCTGGCTAAAGCGGTTGGTGTCGAAAATCGAGGCGATTACTCAGGACAGCGCCGCGTCGAGGCTTTCGCGTTACCTGCTGGAGCTTCACGAGAAACGACCGCCGCGCCTCTCCCCATCCGCGCCAAAGGTGACGCTGCCGGTCAAGAAGGGCGAGCTTGCGCAGTTGCTCAACATGCACCAACCATCGCTTTCGCGCATCTTCCGCAAGCTTCAGGACGACCGCGTGATCGAAGTGCGCGGTTCAACCATCACCCTGCTCGACCTCGCCGCACTGAGAAGGCTGACTTTGCCGCCGTTGGAGGGGTAGAGCTACCGCGGAAAGATTTTTGTACAATTTCTGAAATCACTTGACAAATGATGTTTGGAGTAGTATCTTTAACCAAAGGATATGAATAGAACCGACTGCATTCGGAATGCAACGGAGAGCTGAATGAACACAATGAGACCTAAATTAATATGTCATGACATGAGGTTGTATTGTTCTAATTACTCAAAGTTCTCCAGATAATCGCACCAGTGTGGTGCGTATCGAGGAGTATAAATAAAGAAGGAAGAAACTATGTCAGCTACACTGCAGATCACCTCTGTTACCGGATCACCCAAAATCGCGGCTCCATCCTCAATCGGGCGCCGAGATTCTGTTGCAGATGTTCTGAGTAACCCAGCCGCATCAGTACCTACAACGCCGTATACCCTGACTTGGGGTACTAACTATCTCCTCGCCCTCAAGAAGGATTCGGATTTTACACTTTCATTCAGTGCTGATTCGTCTTCAGCGAATGGACAGGGATTCTATATCCCTGAGAACTACTACGCCGAAGTGACTTCGGCGAGCGGAACGGTCTATTTCGTCTCCAATAAGTTCTTGACTCTCACAGATAACCAGTCAAGCGCATACTCAAATTCAGGGAAAGTTGCAGCTTCAACGGGTACGATAGTCTCTGGTGGGTATTTGGTCTGCAACAACACTGGCTCGATGGCCATCAAATGCTACGCTTACCCAAGTGGCGGTGGGACATGCGAAGTTGATTTGGTAGTTCGGGAGATCGATATCACAGTCAATGTGTTGGTTGTGAAAGTCAGGATTGTCATCGTGAGAAATATGTGATTGTTCGCAGATTGGTTCGATAGTCCTAAGAATAAGGAACATTTCGCAAAAGTGCGAGAATCAAATCTACTGTGACGAATCCAATTGAGAGTTCCCCGAATTATAATTCGGGGAACTCTCTCTAAGTATCACATTCAAATGAAAACGGAGTCAAAATGAAGAAATCAAAAACAATTCCCCTTACTAAATTATTCGGAAACATCTCATATCATAGTCCAAGACTTTCTGCCGATGGTCGAAGCCTAGCCTATTTAGCGCCTTACAAAGGAGTACTAAATCTCTGGAAGTACGACCTCAATACATTATTAAAACAACCTGTTACCTTTGATTCCATGCGAGGGATTGAGAATTTCCAGTGGGCTCCAGATAGCAGATCATTGCTGTATCTGCAAGACAAGAACGGTGATGAAAATTGGGAACTGTTTCTCATGAGACCTGAATGTTCAGAGCCATCCCAACTCACCAAATCAAATGTTCAAGCCAAAATTATCGCAATTGATCCAAGTTATCCCAATGAAATTCTCGTCGGATTAAACGACCGCGACGTGCATTTTCATGATATTTATCGGTTAAATATATTCACCGGCGACGTCAAACTGGATACTCTAAATGAATTTGAAGCTACAAGCTTCGTCGCTGATAACTCTCTTAGTGTAAGACTCTGTATGATTCCAAATCAAGATGGATCCTTGTCTCTACTCCACCGTCACGAATCGGGTGAGTGGAAAGAGCTTTTTCATTGGAGCGAAGAAGATTCCGGAAGCAGCGGTCCAATTGGATTTGATGCTACAAACACTAGATTACTATTCATTACAAGCGAAGGCTCCAATACAATAGAAGCTCGTGAGTATGATTTCTTAACAAACTCTGTAAGACGTATTGCAGGTAACCCTCAATACGATATTTCACATATTCTGGTCCATCCCCGTTCAATGCATGTTCAGGCAATTGGATATTTACGAGATCGTTTGAGGTGGGACATCCTCGACCATAGCCTCTCTTCGCATTTTGAATATTTGGAATCTGTAACCGGAGGCAACCTAACTGTAATAGACAGGGACTTAGAGGATGCAACTTGGTTAGTTAAATCCATGACAGATAATGCACCTCATGCCTATTATCTTTATCAAGCAAAAGAACAGAAGCACACATTTCTTTTCCACCACCGGCCAGACCTGAAAAAATTCGAATTGGCTAAGAAAATTCCGATATCATTCAATGCGCGTGATGGGCTTGGAGTAACTGGGTATGTTTCTCCTCCCATCGGTATGGAGAAGGAAAACTTGCCTACCGTCCTAATTGTTCATGGGGGGCCTTGGGATCGAGACAATTGGTCATTTGATACTGAAGTTCAGTTTCTTGCTAATCGTGGATATGCAGTATTACAGATTAATTATCGAGGATCAATGGGATTTGGTAAACAGTTTATGAATGCAGGAGATCGCGAATGGGGCGGGAAGATGCAAGACGACCTGACTGATGGAGTAAAATGGCTAATCACGGAGGGAATCGCTGATCCCGCAAGGATTGCTATTTATGGTGGTTCATATGGTGGATACGCTGCCTTGTGGGGACTTGTTAAAACTCCTGAATTGTATCGTTGTGGCATTTCAATGTGTGGGCCTTCCAGTTTAATTTCTTTCATTGAATCTATACCTGCATACTGGCAGACATATCGTTCGATGCTTGAGCGAAGAATTGGCTCTTTGGCTGATATCGATTTCCTAAAAAGTCGTTCACCTCTATATCACGCAAGTTCAATAAAAGTACCAGTGTTAATTGCGCAAGGCGCAAATGATCCTCGAGTCCCGCTGCGGGAAAGCATTCAGATGCGAGATGCAATCCAAGCTGCCGGTACGTGTGTAGAATACGTTGAATTCACCGATGAAGGCCATGGATTTGCAATTCCAAAGAATCGGTTAGTTTTCTATTCAAAAATGGAGGCTTTTCTAGCAACTCACCTCAATCAATAATTGCGTCATACTAACGTATTTGAGTGTTTCAGAGAGAGCAAATACTGGATTTTACTGGATTCAGTTCTTATCAGGGGCAGCGAGTACTTTTTAGTCTGCCCCTCTCTGTTCTTGTCAACTCGGTTTTCCGTCTTTCCGCTAATTTCCTTGATTCCTCTGCGATATTGTTGTAGATTGCCTATATTTTTAAAGCAAGCACATTACTTCCATGCCCGCATTCAAAGACCTCGACCAGCGCGAAATCCTCGCTCTTGCAGTATCGCTTGAGGAAGAAGACGCGCAGATTCTCACCGCCTTCGCTGATAAGCTCGAAACGACCTACCCCCTCCAAGCCGAAGAATTCCGACGTATGCGCACCGAGGAGGACGGCCACCGCCGCAGGCTGCTCGACCTCTTCCGCGAACGGTTCGGCGACCAACTGCCGCTCATCCGCCGTCAGGACGTGCGCGGATTCGTGTCGCGCAAACCGATCTGGCTCGCCAAAACGCTCACCCTCGGAGCCGCCAAGCGCGAAGTCGAGTCGATGGAGATTGAGACGAGGCGTTTCTACGAAGCCGCCGCCAAGCGCGCGACAGATACTGGTATCCGCAAGCTGTTAGGCGATCTCGCCGAGGAAGAACGTCACCACGCCGGAACCGCGAGAAGGTTGAGCGAGCTTGCAGTCTCGGACGATGAGCAAGCCGCGGGACATCGTCTCTTTGTGCTGCAAGTTATCCAGCCGGGACTGGTCGGTCTGATGGACGGCAGCGTTTCGACGCTAGCGCCGCTCTTTGCCGCAGCTTTCGCAACGAATAACAGTTGGGAGACTTTCCTTGTAGGACTGGCTGCGAGCATCGGAGCAGGGATCTCAATGGGATTTGCGGAGGCGGCTTCGGACGATGGAACGCTCTCCGGGCGCGGCGCTCCATGGATTCGCGGGGTTGTGAGCGGGTTGATGACGACTGTCGGCGGAATCGGCCATACCATGCCCTACCTGATTTCTGACATTAAAACGGCAACGGCGGTAGCTGTGGCAGTGGTGGCGGTCGAACTTGGCGTGATCGCGTGGGTGCGGAAGCGTTATATGGACACGCCGTTCTGGTCTGCGGTGGTTCAGGTGGTGATCGGCGGCGCGTTGGTGTTCGCAGCGGGGGTTCTGATCGGAGGAGCGTAGGAAGTGCAGAATGCGGATTGCGGAGTGGGGAGTGCGGAGTGCGGAATTGGGGGTGAAGCGACGGTCTGGTATGGTAATTGCCCTATTCACACCCGTATCTACTATTCGTGGTCTTGAATAGCGCAAACTTAGCGCAAAACGTGTACGTGCAAAGCAAATACTTCACAAAGGAACTGGAATCATGAGACACTCAAACTCTCGCCTCCTCGCCGCACTCACTCTTCTCCTGATCGGCTCACCGGCTTTTGGGCAACCGGCTTCTCTCTGGTCGAAGACCTATGGCAGGGATCTGAACGATCAATTCTTCAACGCTGCAACTACCGCAGATGGCGGCGTCGCCATGGTCGGGCTGAGCTTCTTCCTCGACACGACTCGTCGCGAGGATGTTTCGCTCATTGTCACCGACTCTGAAGGCGACAGCCTCTGGTCTCGGAGTTATGGAACCGACCAGTTTGATTATGGCTCGGCAGTCTGCATTACCCGCGATGGGAACATAGTCGTTGCAAGCTATGTCTCTGCGCGAGGAGGAACCTGTTGGTTGACTTGCTTTAGTCCTGATGGGGACAGTCTCTGGTCTCGGTCTTTAGGCGAAGAGTATGTCGGGACGTGGTGCTGGAATCTAATAGCTCTCGAAGATGGCGGATTGGCTCTCTCTGGATACACTGCCCGAAACGATGGGATCACGAGCAATTTCTGGCTTGCAAAAACGGACAGCGTTGGGAATCTTCTCTGGACAAGGTCATATGGAGATCGGCTGAATATGTACTGTTGGGGATGTACTGAAACGGCTGACGGCGGATTCGCGATGATGGGTACCGGGCGGCTTTTCGAGTCGCCGGAAGGGAACCTGTTGGTGATTCGGACCGACGCTGACGGGAATGAGTTGTGGTCACGATACTATTTCACTACTTACTGGGCCGGCGGCAGTATTGTACAGACCGACGATGGAGGATTCGCGGTTGCAGGGACAGCCTTACAACGGAATGGTTGGTCAGACGCCTACCTTACTCAATTGGATAGCTCCGGCGAGGTAACATGGACTCAGTATTACGACCATTATGTAGGCGACCTTTGCGCCAAAGCGGTTAAATCTCCCTATGGAGGTTTTCTCCTCGTGGGATCGGTTCAATCGGAAGGCAATTCTGAAAGGGATGGCTTGATGATAAGAGTTGACCGGGATGGCAATATCCTTTGGACGGATATAATCGGTGCGGCAGAAAGCCCCCAGTCTTTCTCGACCGTACTGCCTGCAGATGATGGATGCTATATTCTCGCAGGCGCTAATACCGTCGGAAATGGGTTTGGAAGCGATTTCTGGTTATATAAGACCGATTCTGATCCGGCTTCAGTCAACGATAGGCCAGTCACGCCATACAGCCTGGGCCTTTCGTCATTCCCATCCCCTTTCAATTCTTCCACCTTCGTCTCCTACTCGACCCCCTTTACCGGCCCACTCAGTGCGACCTTAGTGACCATTGGTGGGCGGGAGTTGACGAAATGGACGGGGCTGCAAGCGGGGAAGGGGAGGATCATGATTGATGGCGCGGGTCTCGCAACGGGCGAGTACTGGCTGCGGCTCGAACAGAATGGAAACACCGCGACGACGAGACTGGTGTTGGTGCGTTGAGCGCTTAAGATCTCTGTCTGATACAGTAATTTCCTTATCCCTTCCGTATCTACTTTCGTGGTCTGGAATAGCGCAAACTTAGCGCAAAAAGTGTACGTGCAAAGCAAATATTCACAAAGGACTGTAATCATGCATCGCATTTCGATTTTCGCTCTTGCTATCGCGGCGGCTTTATCGCTCGCAACTGCCGCCCCCGTTCTCGCGCAAGACTTCCTCTTCGACGTCGATTCGGTCAATTTCGGCGAAGTCCCGGTCGGTCTGAAAGGCCTCCCCGTGGGCAACCGCACGCTCACCATCACCAACAACACGAACTCAGCCGTCGAAGTCCAGATCAGTTTTAACAACTTCGCAACACCCGAAGACTTCGAACTGATGGATCCCGACATCGCCGCCATCCGCCAGGTTCAGCGGGACATCTATGACGCGATAGGCTGTTACCGACAGGACTATGCTGAAGATCCCAATGATTGCTTCACTCTCGCGGCGCTCGGCTATTTACGGATCGAAGATGAGATCCTCTGGGAGTGGCATTTCGACCTTATCGGTCATGATCCCATTACGCAGATCTTTGCGAGCCGCGGCAATGATTACATCATCTTTGACCTGCAACTCGAGAGATTCCATTACCGCATTGACAACGAGTGGATCGACCGTATCGATACTATCAGATTCAGTGAAGGCAATCGACAGGAATTCACGCTGAACTACAGCCCCTCGGTAGCGGGCGCGGTCGCCGGGTGGTTGACTCTAACCACTAATGAAGGCCAGACGCGCCTCCCGATCTCGGGAACCGGTTACGTTAGGGATGCGCTTACGCTATCGAGCGATGTGATTGAATTTGGAGACGTCTATCTGGGAAGGCGAATAAGCCGTGAAATTTCGTTCGTCAACACGGCGGGCAATTCGATCGGCGTGCATTTCTTCTGGCAAGATATAGGTCAGTTTTCCCTCTACAAGGCCTATGTCAAGGACGTTCGAGAGTACATCCTTCTCATCAACGCAGCTTGCATTCGATATCATATCGATCATGGAGAAGATCCGCATTCGGTTGAGGAATTGACCGAGCTGGGCTATGTGCCCGTGGATGAAGAACTCGATAGGTTGTGGACATTTTCGTTGATAGGATCAACAGTCACTGAAATTGAGGCTGTTTCGACCGGAGAACTTCGGCATGGGGCAGGTCATGTGGTTCTGTTCGACGTGCAGACCAGTTCATTCCAAGGATACGGCGAAATTCTTGATGGGAGCGACGGTCTCCTGATTGGCGTGGATCGTAGTGAGAATATTTATGCTGAGTTCAGTCCAGAAGCGACAGGCGAGAACGAAGCGGTTATTACTCTTCAGGTCTCGGCGGGAGATATTTGGCGAGAGGGCATTCAAGAGTACACACTACGCTTGACCGGCTCTGGGATGGGAGTGTCTGATGAAGAAATCCCGTTGCTTCCGACCTCTTTAACCCTTTCCACCCCCTTCCCATCCCCCTTCAATTCTTCCACGGTCGTCTCTTACTCAACCCCTTTCACCAGCCCGCTCAATGCGACATTAGTGGACATTAGTGGACGGGAGTTGACGAAGTGGACGTGGCTGCAAACGGGGCAGGGATCTATTACAATTGATGGAGCATGCCTCGCAACCGGGGAGTACTGGCTGCGGCTCGAACAGGATGGAAACATCGCGACGACAAAGCTGGTGTTAGTGCGATAAATAAGTCAGAGCGCGATAAAGAGCGTCTGTTGCAGAAAAGTCTTAAATGAGTCCTTTGAAATACTATACTGGAATGATGAGAGATCAGGAGGACGGGTCTCCGTACCCGTCCAGCAACCGAGCCTGTCAACCTTGAAAGGACGGGTACGGAGACCCGTCCTCCTGATCTTTTCGAGTATTTCAAAGGATTCTTATCAACATTTTTAATGCCCGCTTCGACCGTCGGTCGGGGCGGGCATTGCATTTGCGTCTATTAAATCAAACGTGCTTGTGAACCAGCCTCTATGTGCAGGATCTGCGCCCCGGTCTGTTAAAGCTCTGACAATCCACTGACTCCACCTCACCCCTTTCATTGCCAAAATGCGCGGCAGGACTCCTTATGGTAACCGTCTCGCATCACATAAACGGTTAAAAGCCGAACAATCGAGGCAAGCCATGAACCGGAAATCCCTCATCCTCGCAGGGCTAATCACAGCCCTCGCCCTCTGCGCATCATCTGCATACTCGCAGCCCAACCTCCGATGGTTATATACTTACGGAACCGAAGCTAACGACGTCGCCAGAAACGTTGCAATTACTCCGAATAACGAGTTGATGATTGCCGGCTGGACAGGCGTCAAAGGGGCTGGAATCCCAATCATGCTTCGTCTCGATGACAACGGCGACTCGCTTTGGCTGCAAAGCTATGGCTCTGACCGGTTCGACTGTCCGAACACGATTATCGCCTGCCCGGACGGCGGTTATGCGTTCGGAGGCGCTTCCTTCAACCAGGAATGGGATCGTTCAAAGTATTACTACGGACGAATTGCGGAGGATGGCGCGTTGATCTGGGAAAGATACTACGGCGCGTCGGATCAAGCTGGCTCGGGAAATGTTCTCCTGAGGGGCGAAGCGGGCGATTTCTACGTCGCGGGAACCTCAAATCTCATAATCCCCAACGATCTTAACGTAACCGATATGTGCTTGACGAAAGTCTCTGCTGACGGCGATTCGCTCTGGTCGAAATGTGTCGGCGACGCTGGAATTGACTATTGCAACGCGGCGATCGAGACTTCGGACGGGCGCTTCATACTCGCGGGCAACTACACCAATGGTCGCGAAGATGACGACCCGATGACTACTATGGCAATGGTCGACGCTGAAGGCGATTCGATATGGATGAGAACCTGGTGGAGTGAGACCGCATCGGGAGCAAATGACGTGGTCGAACTTCCTGACGGCAACTTTCTGGCCGCGACTTATCTCTGGGTCGAAGGTCACCCATCCGTCGTGCTGATGTGGGTTACTCCTGAGGGCGACCACGTGAACACAGCCACGCACGAGTCGGAGCTGGCCTGTTTTCCAACAAGAATATTCCTGCTCGACAATGGGGATATTCTCATTTGTGGAATGAATAAAGTGGCAGATGGCGTCAACTGGGACTTCTGGTTCGCGCGGTTCACGCCGGATGGAACTCTTCGATGGGAGCAGAGCTATGGCGGCGACTTAACCGACTTCCTTAGGGGTGCCGCGCTGACTCCTGATAGAGGAGTCGTCGCTGTTGGCGAAAGTGGTTTATACGCTAACGGCAATATGGACAACTCAAGCATGATGGTATTGCGCACTGCAACTTTGCCCCTCTACATCAGCCAGCCTCTCAACCCGGCGGCGCCGAGCGCGTTCAGTATCGCGAGCATCTATCCCAATCCGTTCAACTCAGTCGCCTCGGCTATCTGCCAGCTTCCTTCAAATGCATCTGCCAGAGCGTCACTTACTGATCTTCAAGGGCGATTGATCCGGCAGTGGACTATGCAAGGTTCTGCATCGGGCGAATCGAGAACCATCATCGATGGAGCGAACCTACCCGCCGGGCAGTACCGCTTCATGCTGAATCGGGATGGCCGGGTTGCCGAAGCGCCGGTGGTGATCGTCAAGTAAACGTTCCGAGTTCACAGCTTTAGCGTGTCTTGAGTTCTGAGTTCAAACTTCAGTTTGTCCGTTATGCCAATGGGAGAGGTTACTTGACAACATCAGGTCGCCTCTCCCGTGCTGTTTTTGGGCTTGGGGATTGGGAAATTGGGCTTGAAGATTGTAGATTGAAGGGTGATTCATCTTAGAGAATCTGTCCGAGAATACTATTGTAGTCAAGAAGCAAGCTGTCAACCCTCCGTGGCTGACAGATTACGTACAATTTATCAAATACCTGTCAACCACGGAGGGTTGACAGCTTGCTTCTTCTGTGAAATCACTATTCTCAGAAAGACTCTCGCTAGAGACTCCAAATTCCGTGCATTTTAACCTTACGGACAACTTCACGTTTAACGATAATCCTCCTCAACTCGCTTACGACCGCGCCCGGTTGGCGCTGCTGTTCGATCAGATCGCTCATCACGCTCGTGAAACCGGCGGCGAACCAAAGGCGAAGCGAATCGACACGCTTGTCAAGAACGAATCGCTCACCCGTCTCGACTTGAATAAGGACGATTCGCTGCTCGATCTCGGCTGCGGAATGGGGCGCATTCTGTTCGAAGTCGCGCCGGTTGTTCGGTGGGGATATGGCGTCGATATCAGCAAGGTGAGTCTCGCGTCGGCAAGGGCGCGAGCGACTGAGGAAGGTCATAAGAATCTGCTCTTTGGTCATGGAGCCATCGAAGCGCCTTCGCTTGAAATCAATATCGCCGCGGCAGAGATCAACAAGATGCTCCTGCTCTGGTCGTTGCATCACTTGCCTGACAATCTGAAGGGCGAAGCGCTGACCGGACTGGTGAGAAAACTCCGCAAACCGGGGCGAATTGTGATCGGCGATCTGATGTTCTTCGAACCGCCCGATAAGCACAAACTGCTCTGGGATCGCGTCGGCTATGACGGCGGTTTGACGGACCACCCCTCCACAGCGGACTTCCTCAAGCGTCTCCTGATGCGGCTGGGCGGAGCGGTCGAAGTCTTCCGTCTCCATCCCTTGGCAGGCGTGATAGCCGCAAGTTGGGAGTAGCCGCGTCGATATCCACGATCTGTGAGAGCGGTAAGAAAGTTGATAGCTGACAAGACAGAGCCGAGACCGTTTCAGGGAACGGCGACCTGCTACGCCCTTTTTCGACCCGGACTGCCGTCTGATGCTGTACAATATCTGGCGAAGCTTGCCGGATCACGCCCCAATAACTGCCTCCTCGATGTGGGAACCGGAGCCGGGCAGGTGATCGAGGCGCTCGCGCCATACTTCGACAATCTGATAGGCGTCGATCCCGAAATGGAGATGCTCGAAGTCGCCGCCGTTCAACTCTGTCCACTCGTCTATGAACGCAAACTGATACGCCTCTTCTGTTCTCGAATCGAAGACTTTTCTCCTCCTGAGTTCTTCCGTCCGCATCTGACCGTTTTCAGCCGCTCGTTCCACTGGGTAGAGCAAGACTCGACACTGCTGAAGCTCTCCGAATTTATGGCTCCACAGGGAACAGTAGCGCTGATGTCTGACCGAGCTTTCGAGCGCGGCGCGTCAGACTGGCAGCAAGCGGTGATGGAGTTGACGCGCGAGTTCCTAGGCGAGCCCGAGCGAAAATGGCTGAAACAGAATCCGCATTATTACCGCGAGTGGAGCGACGTGTTGCGAGCATCGCCCTTCAATCAGGTCGAAAAGAAGGCGTTCCCGATAGTGAGAACCTGGAGCTACCAGAGCATCCTTGGATACCTCTACTCGACTTCGACCGCGTCTAGAAGGCTCTTTGGAGTGCGCGCCGATGAGTTCGAAGCACGATTACTCGAAGTTCTAAGGAAACTATCCCTCGATGACCGCTTTGTCGAAGAGAACGAGTGGGAAATTATCTCTGGTCGGCTGCCTTAAGCATAACATGCAAAGCCAAAGTGTGATGGTGGTCCTGGTTATTGCATGACGCTGTCATTCCCGCAAAGGAATCTGCTTGAGAATAGCAGGAAAGTCGTCATTGCGAGCCTTTCGCCCATACTTAGCCTCAGTAATTGGGATTTTCCCGGGCGAAAGGCGAAGCAATCTCAAGTAATATCAATTCTCTGTAGTCAAGATTGCCGCACCCATCACCGCAGACTTTTATCTGGTAAGAGTGGAAATTGGCGGTGATGGATTCGCAATGACGCACTCGGACAATATGCCACGCCTAAAGCTCAAAGCCCAAAGTCTAAAGCCTAACATGATCTACCTGAAATACCTCCTCGCTGCCCTTCCTCTTCCCGTCTTGGCGATTCTGAACGGGACGATCCGCCAACTGCTCGTCCAACCCAAGCTTGGCGAACTTCCTGCTCATCAGATTTCGTGCGTCACAGGCTGCCTTTTCTTCGCAGCGTACACGTATTTGCTTGCGAAGTACTGGAAAGGCTTTCCGTTCGACGGCGCGTGGAAGATGGGATTGGTCTGGCTCCTGTTCGCGGTTACATTCGAGTTCGGGATGGGGATCGTGCTGAAGTACCCGTTGTCCAAGATGCTGCACGACTACAACCTGCTCGCCGGACGGCTCTGGGTGGTGGTGCTGATCTGGACATTCTTCACGCCGATAGTGATGGGGAAGGCTGCGGATCGCCCTATGT
>Ga0247841_10007022_pt1 | contig 16953 bp, 18 predicted proteins | sample LaCruzMarch2015__2_FD_192410 | JGI IMG/M metagenome (GOLD analysis project Ga0247841, IMG submission 192410) | Freshwater microbial communities from meromictic Lake La Cruz, Castile-La Mancha, Spain - LaCruzMarch2015_18m | ecosystem: Environmental > Aquatic > Freshwater > Lake | place: Spain... | reverse complement strand
TATCAAACATGGACTGTTTATGAAAATTATTCTTTATCTGGAAAAAATTATGTTGATGCTTATCTTAAGGGTGCTGGAGGATGTTATGGCGTTGAAGGAAGCAGGTCTTTAACAATTTCTTATTTTAACTATACTCTGAATAATTGGATGACTCTTGGAGTATTTCCTTTTGATAATGCTACAGTTAAAGTACCTTTGGATGGTTTGAATAATATTCTCCAAATTAAAGGAAACATTGCTGGTTCTTCAGGAGGTATGGGTTTTGGTTGTAGAGTTACAGGATGGACAGAAACTGCCTTAATCTTGGCGTCAAATGATACAGGCACATCCCTAACCAACCCCTCATTAAATTTGGGAGAACCTACAAACTCTGTATGGAATTACAGCGGGCAATTTAATTTATCTAAATCTCCAAATAAAACTTCAGACTTTTCTTCAAAGATGGATCAGATATTAACAGATGGCTGTATTTGTAGCACTTGTTCTTTGACTGGAGATAATTGTAGTATAGGTTTAATCTTTAAGAGCGATACAGAAGGATTTTTTGCTTACAATAATATAAATGTAAATTATGTTAATAGCCAAAATATAAAAGTTAATCTTACTTCTCCTGTTGATAATGAGTGGAGCAATATTACTGGAGATAAAACTTTTAGTTGCACAGGAACAAGCAATATCTTTAATTTAACATCAGTAACTTTCTATTTATGGAAAAATAACAATTTAATTTATTCTCCAACAAATACAATAACTGGTTTAACAAACTCATCTGATTTTACTTATTCAATTACAGATTATGGTTCTTACAAATGGAACTGTCAATATAACTCAAGCGATGGAAGTTCTTTTATGGATTCTTTGAATAAATCTCTAAGCTTCAGCAATCAAACAAGCATAATGGGTTGCAGAGATATAAATCAGAGCGGAAACTATACTTTATCAAATGATATCTGGAGCAGAAATTCGTGTCTTAATTTTTATGCAGATAATATCAACCTAGATTGCAAAAATAAAACGATTTATTTTGGCGGAGAAAGTGCATCGAATGGAATTTATGTTTATTCTTCGCATAATAATATCTACAATTGCAAGTTTGTAGAAATAGATCCCTATTACCAATCAACAGGCATTTATTTCTCTTATCCAAGCGGAGCAGATAACATAATAAATAATACTATTGCTGATGTAGACACAGGAATTTCGGTTCATAGTTATTTGCAGGGCGTAACCACAATAATAAATATTTCTAACAATATCATTAAGAGTCTTGCAGTTGGTGGAGGATATTACGATAGCTTGATTACAAATATTAACAATAATATAATTTTAGATGGCATGGGTTTCGGAGGCTACATTTCTCATATTGGTGTTGGATATATACAGAATAACATAATAAATTGCACAATAAATGAATGTATTAATAATGGTGGCACAATTCAAAACAATACTCTTAATGTTTTGGGAAGTGGACTTAAAGCAGTTGATTTATCTGGCGGAGGGCAGATATTTACAGATAACACAATAAATCTCTATGCTAACGATACAACGGGGATTTATATTCACAACTATGAGTCTTCAGGAACTTACACAAATAATAAAGTAAACACGATGTCTTCAGATATATCTACCACTGGATTTGTTATGCAAAGTTCTTATGCTGTTCAATCTTCATCTTTTGTTTATAATAATTTTTTCAATACAACAACTCATTTCAATAAAGAAATGTCCATCTTTGCTTATCCTTATTGGAACTCTACTTCTTTAGTTGGATTAAATGTTGTTAATGGCTCAAGAATAGGCGGTAATTACTGGGCTAAACCAAATGGACAAGGTTTTAGCGAGACTTGTTTTTCTAATCCTTCAGAACCCATTTATTGTTTAGGCAATTATACCTTGGAAAATAATGGAGGAATAGACTATCTTCCACTAACCACTAATCCCGTATCATCAGTCACATTAGTTTCACCAATAAATAATTCTGTAGCTCCTGCTCAAACTTCTTTTATTTGTAACTCGACCAATTTTGCTAATTTAGTAAGTATGGATTTTTATGTTTGGAATAGTAGCGGGTCTTTACTTATAACTAATACAACTTCAATTACTGGAAAAAGAAACTCAACAACATTCTCCTATATTTTCCCTAGTAGTGGAACTTATTATTGGACTTGCCGAGATACAAATATTTACAATATGCACAATACTGCCAGCAATTTTAGTTTAATTGTAGACACGAACAACCCAATCATAAACTATCTTTATCCATCCAATAATCAATTCACAAATAATCACAATGTAAATATTAACTGCTCGGTTTTAGGAAGTAATCTTGGATCTTTATTTTTATATGGAGATTTTAATGGAACATTCTCAAGAAATAAAACTATTTCAGGAATTGTTTCTGGAAACAATTATGGGTTCTCTTTAAATCTCCCAGACAATATTTATACTTGGGCTTGTGCAATAAATAAAAGCGATACTGGGGCGTTATTCTTTGGACAGCAGGGTAATTACACAATAGGGATAGATAGCACCGCACCAGTTGTAACGATAAATGAAGTAGCTTCAAATAGTGGAAGTCAAACGATATCCATTGATGCTGTTTCAAGCGATGCTCACATTTCTACTTGCAAATATTCAATTTATAATTCAAATGGGACTATTGATGGATTAAATAACAATGTTTCATATACTTGTAATACCAGATTTTTAGCAACAGTAACTGAATATGGAAATTATAACATAGTTATTTATGCAAAGGACTCTGCAGGTAATGAAAACTTATCCAGCTTCTCATTTGCGGTTAGCCAATATTCTCCTGTTGTGGTTTCTGGTGGAAGCGTTGGAGGAGTTAAACCTCAAGAATGCAATATTAATCTTGTAAGACCAACTAAGAAAATAGTTTTATCAGGATCAAATGGAGAAGTTTCAAGCCAAATTGAGTTTATTGTTGAGAATAGCGGACCTCTTAAAGATACCTTTATCTTTTCTCTTTCTGATGGTTTAAAATCTCATTGCAAAATAAAAACCGATAGAGCTGATATAAATGGGAAATCAACATTTTCTAACTGGATTCAATGTGACTATACCGCCCAATATTATGAGGGCTTAATAGAAATAACAAGCAGTGCTAAGAAATGCGACTCTTCTTTAAGCGTTGAAGTATCTACTTCTTTTCTTGGAAAAGCAGTGAGCTGGTTTAATGCTTTGCTTAACGGAGAGGATATACTTGTTTTTGGAGTTCTTGTGCCTTCAATAGTTTTATTCTTAGGACTAATTCTTTTTATGATTTTAATTGCGGGCTTAGTCTTACTCGCTAAGAAAATCATAAGATGGTGAAAAAATGAAAAAGAATATTCTTTGGTTTAGTTTAGTAATTCTTCTAGTTACCTCTTCAGTTTATGGACTAACTTTTATAGGAGATTTCAATCAAGGAGTTTTTCAAAATACTTTTTATAATGGTTCTGTTTTAAAATTAAACTTAGGAAATCTAACTGGGCTTTACATAAGCCCTATTTTTGATGCAGGCAATATATCCAATTGGACTTCTATATCTTGGAATTCAACCGAACAGGGAGAGTTACCTAATTATTGCCAAAGTAATTTAATGAATGGGAATGTTTTACTTTATCACTTAAATGAACTTTCAGGAAATATATCTGATTATTCCAATAATAATGCAAATGCGACAATTTCTGGAGGTGTTTCCTATAATCAACAAGGCAAGTGGGGTGGAGCAGTTAGTTTTGATGGGGTTGATGACTATCTTAATTTAAGCTCTGCTCAATTAGTTTCTACTAATACTCCATTCACAATTTCTATGTGGTTTAAAAGCGGAGGATTAGCTCCTGTTAATGATTTTGATATGATGTTTAGCACAAAAACAAATCAAGTTCAAAATTGGAGATTTGGTATTAGTAACTATGCTGGTTTTTCTGATATTACTTTTGGTTCAAATGCTAATTTTATATCTGCAAAAACAGGAAGTGTTGGTTTAGTAAGCAATACTTGGTATCATTTAATTATTGTTTTCAATGGGACTAATTCCAATAGTTTAACGAGCTATAAGCTTTATTTAAGCGGAACAGAGAAGAGTCTTTCTGCTTCATCGCCCTACGGTGTAGAAACAGGCAATTCTTTTATTGGAAGATCAACGGGAGGGTATTATTTTAATGGTTCAATTGATGAAGTTGCAGTATGGAATAGAAGTTTAAGTCAAGCTGAAATTATAGATTTATACCGAAGAGGAATTGCTAAACTTAATATTTCTATAAAAGGATGTGATGAAGGAAACTGCACATCTTCTAACTGGACTTTAATAAATGGAACATCACCTCAAAACATTTCCATTTTTGATAAAAGATATTTTCAATATAAATTTTATTTTGAAACAACAAATTCTAGTTATAGTCCTGAGGTTTATTGGCTTGGAGTTCAATATGTTTTAACAAATAATCAGAGCTATCAGAATAATCAAACGAATCAAACAGAAAATCCTCCAGACACCAATGGGACGATAATAGAAGGCGGTTCTTCTGGCGGAACATATAAGGAAGATGAGCAAAAACAAATAACTATTTCTTACTCAAAGGAAGAATTGACTCGACAAATTTTATCTATCCTCCTTGGAGTCTTAGTTTTCATAGGGTTGGTTATACTTTTAGTTTATTTAATAATCAAGGTGGTAAGATGAATGCAGAAGAAACTATCAAAGCAGGACATAGAAAAACAATAATTCGTCTAAATGTTGATGAATTGATAAAAGAAAAGCTTAGAGGTTTAAAGGAAGATTTCAACACTTCGGGGACATATAGGCGAGAAAACGAAGAGATTGAATTTGAGATAAATGGACACATAAGCAAGGAGTTTAATTCGGATCAATAAATAAAAGGAGGTGCAAAATGGCTAAAAAAGAAGAACCAAAAAGAAAAGAGAAACAAGAAGAGATTGAAGAAGCAGAAGAAAGCGAAGAATCTGAAGAGTGATTAAAAGCTTTCTTGTATTTTTGTTTTTTATTTATATTTTAGAACTTGCTTGCCTAGCTCTGTAATAGAATAAACTCTCCATGATTTCTTTCCTGGAGTAATGCATTCAACGAGTTTATATTTCTCAAGCTGAAAAAGAGTCTTTGAAACATTAGGTGCTTTATATTTTGTCTTTTTGGCAATTTCAAAAGGTCTCAATGGCTTCTTTTTTAGAGATTTTAACACAGTTTCTCTTCTTTTACTTGAAAGAATAGATCCGTATAGTTCTTGTATCCTTTCCATATTATAGGGTATAGAAAAGTTTTTATAAAACAGGGAATACGGAAAGGATATGGAATATATAATTGGTTATGGAAAGTTTAATAAATTAGGGCTACCTTTATACAAAAGACAAAAATGGTGAAAATACCTTCATTAAAAGAGCTAAAGAGCATAATTAAAGAAGAACTTCCTAATGTGGAAATTAAGGATCATTCTAGAAACATCATTAATACAGCTTTAATTTTAATTGCGGACAAATACGGGCAGGAAGAAGCGGAGAATATTATAATCGAGCTTAATCTCGATGAATCTGAAGATTGGACTGATTTTTTTGATAAGCCAGAGATCAAAGAAATAAGAAAAATGTATAAAGATAAGCCAGAGTTCCATGTTAAAGTTCTAAAAGACTTCAAAAATATGAACCACTAGAACGTGATCAATATTTCTCCGATAATTTTATAAAAGAGAGGTTCTTAGTAAATGCATACAAAAATGGTGATTAATAACATTTACCGACGATTATACTTTGAAAAGAATAGCTACAGAAAGGTTTCTGGCGTCTAAGGTGTCCCAAAAGCGATACAATTGGTTGACGAATTATTTTATCTGTCATAAATATCTAAGAAAACTTCAAGTTAAAAGTCTTTTGATTAAGATTTTAATTAGTACCCGACATCCAATGTTCATCTGTACAATATGCTACTGCACTGTTTGGCTGAGCAATATGCGCCACAGCTTCTCTTCTTCCAGGAACATAATATTCTCTCCCACAGAAAAGACAATGCGCAAAAGTATCTTGAAACTCTGGAGAAGATCTTCTCGAAGCAACATCTCCTATTAAGGGTAGTTGTCCAGTAGTTGAGTCAACACCTCTCTCAAGTGTTTGTGGCATAACAGGATTAAACACCAGAATTATTTATCTGTTATCAATATAATTCCCCTTTTCACATGCCCCTATATCGGGGTATATTTTCACTAGTGCGTATATTGGAAAAGGTTTAAATATATCTTTAACTATTTTATTTTATGAAAAGAAAAATTATCAAGCAAGGGCATAATACCTTGACGATAACTCTTCCTGCAGATTGGGTTAAAAAATTAAATGTCCGAGCTGGAGATGAAGTTGAACTTCAAGAACAAGGAAGCACGATAATTATTAATGGTAATGGAAAATCAAAAGATAAAAGCACAGTACTCGACATTTCTAATTTCAACATTCCTCTTTTGTGGAGATTTTTCCAAGGTGCTTACAGAGCAGGAAATGACGAAATAAAAATAACTTTTGACCAATCAAAAAAGGATTGTGAGGACGCCTATCACTTCTATACCAGTCAGTTTGATTATTCTAAACTAGGAGAAAAAATGCCTCCAAAACCGCCTTTAGCAATGATTCAAAGTGTCGTCGACAGATTCATTGGAATGGGAATTATTGAAACAGGAAAAGGTTACTGCATTGTAAAAGAAATGGGTGAAGTAACTGTTAAAGAATTTGATAGTTCTCTTAGAAGAATTTTTTTAGTTATGCTCCAAATGTTTGAAAGAGTAATTGATGCAATAAAAAATGACGAGATTTCAGATACCGGTATTTGCAAAGAAATCCACACTATTGACTTGAATATTGATAGGTTTGTAGATTTCTGTTGTAGACTTCTTAACAAACTTCCAACAGCATTTACAGATGAAAGGAAAATGCTTTTATTTTCTACTTTGTATTTATTAGAATTAGCAGGAGATGAATTCAAATATATCGGAAAACATTTAGCAGTTTCAAAACATTCTGTTAAAGAAGTACTTCCTCTCGCTGAAATGGCAAAGGAACACTTTGAAATGTATTACCATTTATTTTATAAATTTGACAGAGATTCTGCAATCAGTTTAGGGAATAATGATTTTAATCTTTACAACGAACATTTCAAGCTCAAAGATAAATTAAAAGGTGAAACAAGAAGTATGTCTCGGCATATAATGATGATTAGCAAATTAACTTGGTCTTTAGCAGAACTAAGAATAGAAATGGAATATTAATACATTTAAATATACGGCTTTCTTTAATCATTTATGCGATTATTAATTCAATTAAAGAGGATAAAATGGGTGATGCAATTTTTTAGGTATACTATCGTAGGCACAAGTGCAACAATTTTTCAGTTACTTGTTTTATCTTTACTAAATGATGTTCTAAAAATGAATTATCTTCTTGCTTCAATAATTGCTTTTGTTTTTGCAACAACATACGCCTTTTCAATTCATAACACTTGGTCATTTAAACAGCACGAGAGACAAGGAGTTTTGAAAAAATACCCAATTTTTATTAGCTTCAATTTATTTATTCTTCTCTTGAATACAGCTTGCCTTTATTCCTTAGTGGATAATTTTAACCTCTGGCCTGTTCTTGGTCAAGCAATTGTAATTCCAGTTTTAGGGGTTTTTAATTTTCTTCTTCAGAAGTTTATAACTTTTGATGCTTAGATAATTTTATAATCTCTTTTCTCTTATTCTTCTCATGCATAAATATACTTTAGAAGAAGCACAGGAGAAGTATGACTTTGAATTAGAAAAAGTAATTTCTCAAATAAAAAAAACAAAATCAAAGTTAGTTTTACTTCAATTTCCAGATGGTTTAAAACAATACGCAACTTCTATAGTTGATTATCTTAGAGAAAAAACAAAAGCTGAATTTTTAATTTGGATGGATACTTGTTATGGTGCTTGTGACATTCCTGTATTAAACAAAGAACTTGAAAAGAAAATAGATTTAGTTATTCAGTTTGGTCATAACGAATTGCAACCAACTTACTGATTTTTATATTCTGTAATTTTATTGTTTAATATAACGAAGTCAACACCTGCTTTTTTAAACAAATCCGGGCTATCTTTTGCACCATGATATCCTTGCTGTGCAACAACTCTCTTTATTCCGCAGGTTGCTATTAATTTTGCACAAATATAGCAAGGAGCCATAAAACAATAAAGAGTACTTCCATTTAAAGGAATTCCTAGTTTGGCTGCCTGGCATATTGCATTTTGTTCTGCATGCGTTGTTCTAATGCAATGATTTGTAATTTTTTCAGTTTCATGCATTGTTCTTTTAAACAAATGTCCAACCTGATCGCAATGTGCACAACCGGGGGGAGAACCAGCATAACCAGTAACTAAAATTTGTTTATCTTTTACAACGACACATCCTGCTCCGCCAGCCCTTGCCCTTTCACAAGTTGATCTTTTTCCAACAAGGTTACAAATCTCCATAAAATATTCGTCCCAAGAAGGTCTTACATAATCTGTAACTCCTGTTTCAACCATATCAATAATATTCTTTATTGTTTTCTCTAAGTCTTCAAAACTTCCATTGTTCTCCACAGTATAATCTGCGACTTCTATACACGCTTTCAAATTCTGCTTATTTGCATCATTAGATTCCCATTCTCTTCTTTCATTTTCAATAAATTCATCAAAAGAAACTCTATCTGTCTCACTTCCCCTTAAAACAACTCGCTCATATCTTATTTCTGGTTTAGCATCTACTGCAAGTAAAATAAATTTTCCTTTTTTTCTAAGGGCTTCAATCTCTCCAAGAGTTCTAAGACTGTCTATTATTGCCATTGGAAAGACCTTTGCATTTTCATAAAGTTGTTCTGCAAGATAACTCGGAGAATTTTCTTTTCTTAATCTATTTGCAACTTCAACCATATTGTCTCTGTTTATCTCTTTTCTTTCACTTTGTATAATTTGGTTTAAGAATTCTCTAACCGAAAAGTGTTCAAAACCCCTTTGCTTTAAAATTTCTACAACAGTCCCTTTTCCAGCACCAAGTGTACCTGTAATCCCAATAATCATATTTCAAAAACCCTTCAGCTTGTTATAAACCTTTATTACTACTTTAGATTATAACACCATTAATTTTTAAACATTCAATCTATTTTCTTTTATGAACAAATGTCTAAAATGTGAAATTCACGCAAAATTAATCTGTTGTTGTGGTTGCCATCCAGAAACAAAAGAACAAAATAAATTAAAGTTACAAACAGGCGAGAGGGTTAATGCTTGTCCAAATTTAAATTCAGAAGGTTTATGTAAAATTTACAAGTCCAAAAATATTCCAACTCTCTGCAAAGAATTTAATGAATGCTCATATCCAACCAAGCAACAAAGCCAAGCCAGTTAAGAAAAGTAAAATTCCTGCAGTTAGGTGTAATTTCTTTATATTCAGCTCTTTCCAACCAGAAACTTCTCCCACTTCTGCAAAACCAAAATAAACAATTAGTGTTATTGCAATCATGGGTAAAATAAAAATTAAATTATAATAAATTAAAAAACCAGCAAGTGCAAGATATCCTAATTTAGAAAGTATTCCAGAAGCAATAACATAAGGCCCCATTGTGCAAGGAATTAAAAATAATGTAAGTAAAAATCCAAGGACAAACGCACCTTTAACAGAGGTTATTCCATCTATAATTTTTTTTGCTTTAGGTCTCAAAAATTTAGGCATTTCAGTTAAGAATGAACCTGGTTTGTAAAAAAAGAAATCTTTAATGTTTAAAGCACCAAGCACCATTGCAAAAATTGCAAGTCCCTTGACTAAATAAAGAGTATTACTTTTTAGGAAAACATCAAACACCTTGAAAAATTGAGTTATTACTAAACCATAGAACATATATCCAATAAAAATTGCTCCACTAAAAGCTAAGCCCGCGTAAAGTACTTTTTTTCTATTTTCAGGATTTTGAATAAGAATCGCCATTAAAACCATTGTAAGAATTGCAATTTCACAAGGATTAACAGCATCGGCAAGTGCAAGTCCAGTTATTTTGAGAAAATTTTCAAATACCATTTCAACATCCAGTAAGTTTTTTTAATTCTTCTAAACTTTGAACTCCAGAATATTTTTGTCCGTTAATCGCCCAAGTTGGAGTTGCAGATATATTATACTTAGCAAGTTCTTCCCAAGTATCCCCATTAATAACATTCAAATATTTGTAACTTTCTCCAAATGCATCTTTTTGAATTTCACATGCACCACAACCTGTGTGGGTGTATAAAATAGATTTACTTCCAATGCATTTTGCAAGTTCAACATCTGCATCTGCTTTTGGAAAATACATAATTACTAATGCTAAAATAATTACTGCAACAATTATTATCCAAGTCAGCCACTTTTGATTCATATTTAAATTAACTTTTTGCAGTTTAAAAGTGTTTTGGAGAAACTGATTATTTTCGAAGTTTTATTTCTTGCATTGCACTTCTTACTTCTTCTAAATTTTCTCCATTATATCTAATTACTTGTGGATGAGAATAAGTTTTATTCCCTTCGTTTGCAGGCATTATTGCTAACCCTCTTGGTCTCCACTCCAACCATCTTGCAACGTAACCGGGAAAATCATCTACTAGAACTTTTCCATAAACAAGCCCCTTGTCTCTAGTTATTATCATGTCTGTATCTTCTCCAAGATTTGCATCAATCCATCTTTTTTTTCCAGACCAAGCATCAGGATGTTTTCTTGGGCCCTGAGTTAAAATAACTCTTCTATAATCCAGCTCTTCTGCTAAAGCCCAAATATCAAATCCTAGCTGAAATCTCGGAAGGTTTTCCCACCAGCTACTTGGAGTTCTTATTAAATTTGCCCTTGCCCTTAACCAGTCAGGAGCGTCGTCTTTAATTGGCAAAACAACTTCTGGTTCATTAGGAGAACTTAACTTTTTTAATTCTCCCAAAAGTCCAAGATCAAAATCACAAAGAGTCCCATCCATATCGAACAGAGCAACATTTTCTATTTCTGGCATAATCTCTCTTAGAACAAATCATTTATAAGAATTATTGTTAATAATCAGGCATATCTTCTTCTAATTTTTTCTGAGGCTTTGCAGCTTTAGCTTTTGCAGGAGCAGCTGATTCATCTGCTGGAGCATTAATCTCGTCTTCATTAACAGAATTAATCATTTCTTTGAACTTTGCAAAATCACCTGCTTGAATTCTAACGCCAGCTTTTGTAAAACCAGTATATCTTTCTGAACTAACAAATTCTCTAATTGTCAGCCCTCTTTTTCCACCAAAATCATCCACTCGAATAATAATGTCGCTAGTATCATTCTTTTTTATTTTTCCAATTTCCTTTTCCATATTATTCAGTAAGTTAGCCCTTTTTTAAACCTTTGGATATTTTTTAGAATATAAATGCTTAAAATCTAAGATTTTGTTACTTTTTTATGGTAGACGAACCAAAACAATCTGCAGCAAGTGACCAAATAGAAGCAGCAAGACGTTTAGATGAGGCTACTGAAAGACTTGTTAATTTAGATCCCGTGGTAAGAGAAGCAACTCAAGAAGTTAGAAGGGTTGGGGAGGAAATGAGAACAACTTTAGATCAACAATTTGGGAATATTAGAAGAGAATTTACTGGTTTACAAAAGACAGTTGGAACTTGTATTGGAACTTTAAAAGTTCAACAAGAAGAAGCAGGTAAAAGATATGCTGAAGAATTAGAGGGAATTAGATTGGAAGCTAATGCGGCTACAGAAAGACTAAGAACGGAAGTTGGAGCACAAATTTCTAAAGCAGAAGGGCAAATTAAAATAAGCTTGGGTGAAGCAGAAACAAGACTACAAACTGACTTAGATCAAGCAAAATATGACATTAGACAAAAGTTTAATAACGGGATAAGGAGACTTAGAAACAAACTAACCTATCTTGATACAAAAATAAAAGAAGCTTCTGATGCAGAAATTAGAAACACAAGAAGAATAAGAACAGTAAGACATTTTCTTTATTTTGCGAGCGCAGTAGCACTTTTTGCTGCAGGAGTTGCAGTAACGGATTTAGTTACAAAAGGTAAAAGAAAATATGATGAAAGTGTTCAGAATCAGCAAATAGCTCAATTAAGAGGAGAAGTAGCTAGTCTCAGAACAGATTATTCTAATCTAAGAGAGGAAAATTTAGAATTAAGTTGTACAACATTTTGTTTAGAAGAACAAGTAGGAGATCTTCAAAAAAATCAAGAAAATTATCTCAGAACAATAAGAGAAAAGTCAGAATATATTAAAAAAGTAGAATTAGAAAAAACCCAAGTTCAAGAAGATTTAGAAACAGCAAGAAACAAAAAAGCAGATACTTCTGGACTAGAAAAAAAGTTTTCTCTTTTGGCAGGAGAATTAGCAAAAACTAGAAGGCAATTGCAAGACTATCAACAAATAGAAAAACAAACTCAACAAGAATTAGAAACATTAAGAGAACAACTATCCTATTCTACTACAACTTCAAGTGATAACCTTTCATTAAGATTAGATGTAGACTATGATCACCCAGACCTTTCTGAGTTTAGATTAGAGAAAAAACCAAAAAAAGATGGAGTTACAGTAAAAGATTGGAGATTAATAATCCCATTTTAGTTCCCTTTCTTTTTCAACCAGTTATTAAGATGAATAAAATAATCTTTCATTTCTGAATTTGCCATTTTTTCAACAATAAGTTCCGGTGTTGAATTTGCAAGTCTTCCTAAAACAGGATTATGATCAACAATAAGTTCAAAGTTTTTATCCAATCCTTTTGCTTCAATACCGTCTATTCTAGTTTTTTCTGGAAGAATGTGCTGAATTTCATGTCCAAGATGAGTTGCTATAACTAAGAAACATCCTTGCTTAATAAAAAAATCTGCCGTCGCTGCAATAATTTTTCCAGCAACACCTGGTTCTGTTACAGACTCAATTTCATCTGCTAAAATTAATGTTTGACTACCTGGTTCAATAGAAGCCATCTGACTCAAAAGAGTTTCAAATGCGCCTTTAGAAGCACTTCCTTTATTCTTAGCAAAATAATAAACATCGGTAAAAAGAGGAACACAAATTCTTCCATAAACAGGCAAGCCAATTTGCGAAAGAGAAATCAACTGAATTATATGCTCAACTAAAGTTGTTTTACCCCCAGAATTTGCACCAGTTAAAATAGAACATAAATAGTTTTGATTTAAATAAAAAGAAATTGGTTGCGGATTATCTAGAAAAAGATTTTTTGACTCTTCAATAACTAGTGCATTTCCAAACTCAGGGAATTTCATTTCTCCACAAATAAACTGAGAAATTCCAGCAACAAAATCAAAGAAGATAAGCAGTTCAGAAAGTTCCTGTAACTTTTTAGGAACTTCTTTCAAAACACTTGCACTTGATTTTATTTTTTCAGCGAGATTAGCATATTTGTTTGTATTTTCTTTTTGAATCAATCTTTCAAGTTCTTCTTCGTCAATTGAAACAGGAATTTCAGCGTTGATAACTTGGGGTGGAATATTAAACTGATCAATAGTCTGTCTAATTATTTTTTTAATTTCTTCAGGCATATCTTTTTTACTAAGAATAGCAACAAGAGATTCACCCGAGATAGTTAGCTCTTTTATTCTCTGCGAAATTTCTTTGTTAATAGATTCAATTTTGCTTTCAACATCTTCCCTGGAAATAGTTTCTTTTTGGTTCTTTGAAGTAAGATTTAAAGTAGGATTCAGTTCTTCTACTATCTTTTTCATTTCAGCAAGTACCTCATTTTTTTCTAAAATTTCCAAATTATTCTTCCAACCAGAAAGAGTTTCAAGATGTCTTTCAAGATAAACTTCTTCTGGATTTTTTATAAAAACCGATTGGGGCAAATTTTCCAATGCTAAAGAATAATCTTCACAGTTAATTATCTGAACAATATCTCTGCCCTCTAAAAGTGCAATATCTGTTTCTGAGATAACGAGCTGAACAGGAATCCCTTTTTCTTTGAGCTTAGTAAAAGTATCTGAATTTTCTGTAACAACTGCAACATCGTATTCTGGTTTCCACCAAGCTTTTGGAATATTTATTTGACTAAGAAATTTATTATCTTTTTTTCCAATATTCTTTATCTCATTAAAAAAGTCCTGTCTTTTTTTTATCTCATCTTTATTTTCTGTAAATTCAAAGAAATTAAGTAAATTAGCACTATCTGCAAAAGCAAAATATTCTGATATTTTAGAAATGACCCTAGAATTTATTTGTTTTGCATCTCTTGTCTTGTATATGGTAGTTCCTTTATCTACAACCGTCTTAGTAGAATTAAACGGAGATAACTTATTTTCTCTGATAAACTGAATCAACTCTTGTTTCATAAAAACAAAAACCAAGTTTTCTTTATAAGAATTATTGTGATTTAGTTGTTTTAAGTGATTTTGAATATGTACTCCCTACAAAGTGACATAAAAAGCGAAAGGTTTATAAATATCATTTTGATAGAATGAATATGAAAACAAGAACTTATCTCGCAATCGGCGCAGCAGTAATAGCTCTTGCTGGGGCGGGAATTTATGGTTGTCGTGAATTTAGAAAAATTGCAAGAGTAAATGAAAACTTAGCTGAATCACAAAGAGTTAGAGGTTATTCTTTAGAAATTGCACAAGAAATGAAAGCATTAAAGTCTTCTGACTCAAATTATACTCAAAGAATGGCAGAACTTCACCAAAAAGCAGTAGATAACGGGAAAAACATAGGAAGATTAGCTACAGAAGCACATGCTTTAGAAGATTCATTTGGGGGTAACTAATAGAAAATGAAAACAATAACAAGAGTTTTAGGAATAACTGCATTGGGATTAGCTGGACTTGGAGTGCTTGATGAAGCAAAAAGAATTGCTATCCATACTTATACGGGATACAGAACAGAACAACTTACCGCTAAACCAGAAAGAAACCAAGCAGATCTTGATGAAGCAAAAAGAGTTACTAATCTAAGAGTAAAAAATAAACCGAGAACACTTTATGCTCAAAATAATTTGCTAGGTTATATCTGGCCCAAATAATTGCTTTTCTAAATCTTTAAATATCTCATTTTTGTTAATAACTCATGATAAAGAGAGGAACAAGTATTTTATTATTTAGTATTTTGTTTTTAGCGAGTCTAAGTTTTATTTCCTCTTCAACAACCTATTACCCAAATTCAACCGGGGGGTTAGGATGGAGAGAAAGCACTGCTTCAGCAAATTTGTATTCTTGGTCAGAGGTTGATGCAACTTCTTATTCTTCAGAGGAGTTAAATAACGTTTCTTTAGATGACACTCTTTTTGTAAATGAAGGAAGTTTTGGAGGACCCTCACAAAGAAAAGTAGGACATAGGTTTAGAATAAATATTTCAGAAAGTATTTCTTCTATCACAAATATTTCTCTGTTATTAAAAGAAAAACCAACGGGAGCAAGCATAGACCAAATTTCTTTTTATATTGGAAACGTTTCTGATTCTAGTTGGTATTTATTAAATCAAACAAATAGCCCAGCAGCAGATTATTACTATTTAACTAATTCTGTTTCAACTCAGATATCTAATTTTATTAATAATACTTCTTCGGGGAATTTTATTTATCTTTTAGCTTTTTCTAACTCCTCTATGGTTGACTCTTTGTTATTAGATGTAGATTTTGTCCAGGTAAATATTACTACTCCCGCCCCCTCAATAAACCTCGATCTCATAACTCCTTTAACAAATATAAATGCAACACGAAATGCATTCTTTCCAGTAACAGTAAATGTAACTTGTAAAAATGCAGCTTGTGGAGATGTTAATGTAAGTTTAGATCCAACAACTACTGCGATAGAAGATTTTGAAGACGGAGATATAAGTAATTATTTTGGAAACACAACTTATGCAGCAGTAAGAGCTGCTAATAATAGAGAAGGAAGTTATGGATTAAATATGACCTTAGAAATAGATTTTAATTATCCAAGATTAATTTTTAGAAATGACACAAACTTAACTAGAGGAAGTAATTTTTCTTGGTCAATGGGACTAACTGACAATACTCTGGCTACAAGAGGAGTTGGATTTTTATTTGGAGTACAAGATTACAATAATTATTACAGCTTCACTTGCTGGGCAAATACTTGCAGTTTGTACAGAGTAAAAACAGGAGGAAGAGACTTGTTGCAAAATTCTGGTGCATTTACTATAGACGTGAATATTTGGTATGACTATAACCTAACTTGGAGAACAGACGGAAATATTACTATTTATAAAAATGATACAGAAGCAGTTATTTCTGTAATAGATAACAATTACACAACAGGAGGATTCGGATTTTTATCTTGGGAAACTATGATGGGCGGTCCAGGAACCACAATAGCTTTCTTTGATTATTTAACTCAAACATCTTCTTCTGTCTCTAAAGGTCTAATCCCCATCGGAGTAGGCGACCCATTCTATACAAATAAATCATCAAATCCATTTACAATAAATTTAGATGAAGATGAATCTGAATTAGTAACTTTCTGGGTAAATGCAACAGGTCAAGCAAACTCAAGTGTTTATGATTTTTTTGCATATGTAAATCAAACTGCAAATCAATCAATAAGCAACATAACTTCTCATTGGAATGTTTCAATAATCAACGATACAACTGCACCAGTAATCTCGCTAATTTCACCAGCAAATGAAAATTCAACAAACCTAGAAGTTATTTTCAAGTATAATGTAACAGACGAATCAACAATCTCAAACTGTTCTTTAATTTTAAATAATGTAATAAACGAAACAAAAACATCAATAACAAATGCAACAACTTTAAATTTTACAAAATCTTTGGCAACAGGAAATTACAACTGGAGTATTAACTGCACAGATTCTTGGGCAAATAAAGGAAATTCTTCGTCGAGAAACATTTCAGTAGATATAACAGCACCAACAATAACAATAACTTCTCCAACAGGAACTTACACAACAA
>Ga0247841_10007021_pt1 | contig 16955 bp, 10 predicted proteins | sample LaCruzMarch2015__2_FD_192410 | JGI IMG/M metagenome (GOLD analysis project Ga0247841, IMG submission 192410) | Freshwater microbial communities from meromictic Lake La Cruz, Castile-La Mancha, Spain - LaCruzMarch2015_18m | ecosystem: Environmental > Aquatic > Freshwater > Lake | place: Spain... | reverse complement strand
AAACATCCCAGCAATTTATCCCGTTTTTATGGGAGGGGCTTGGGGCCACCTTAATCAATTTCCAGATTCAATCCGGTTCTCAGGGTATTGAGTGCTGAATTTTGTTCTGCCATAATTTTGAAACGTTCTTCGGGAGAGTTGCCACGCTGTTTTTCGGTTTCTTCCATAATTTTAATGGTCATCCTTATGGTTGCATTGCTCAAATTGGTATGTATAAAAGTCAAAATATCGGGCAGAATGCGTTTCAATTCCTTTTCCTGCAATATATTGCTTACAGTAACTTCAAAGGTTTTTTCGGCAGTTTGGTAGGGTTTGTTGTTCAAAATAAAACTTGCAATTCGCCCTTGTTCCGGTATTGTATCTGCAAACTGTCGCCATGCAATTTCTACGTCTTCATTGGTAAATGGATTTTCGGGCAGCACTATTTCTTGTGCTTTGGCAGTAGAATATTCTTCTTGTGGTGCTGAAACAATTTGAGGTGCAGAAATTGAAATACTTCCCGGACGTTGTGGCACAGGTATATGCTCGGTTGTAGCCGGCTTTTGTTTTTCTATTACTTGGGGTTGCTGGGTTACTGTATTAACAGCTGCTGGAGCTGCCGGAACAGCTACTGCTGCCGAAAGATTTTGAATCGGAGCAGGTTTCTCATCGATGATTAACGATTTTTTTTTTTCATCCGTCAGTTGACACAGACGAATTAATGTAAGTTCCACCAACAATCGTTTATTTTTACTTTGTCGGTAATCAATATCACAATCGTTGCTGAACTTCAAAGCTTGAAACAGAAAATCAACCGAACATTCCTGAGCTTGTTTTTTGTATCGCTCGCCAATATCGGCACCCACTTCGAGCAAACTAACCGTCTGAGGATCTTTACTTACCAACACATCACGCAAATGAGAGCTGAGGCCGGTGATAAAATGATGAGCATCAAATCCTTTATTCAGTACTTCGTTGAAAATCAACAATGACTGGCTCACATCTCCTTTCAGTAATCCTTCTACCAACCGGAAATAATACTCATAAGCAAGCACATTCAGGTTGTCGATAACACCTTGATAAGTAATGTTATTACCACAAAAACTTACCAATTGATCGAAAATGGACAATGCATCACGCATACCACCATCGCTTTTTTGTGCCACCACGTTCAAGCCGTTTACATCAACTGTAACGCCTTCTTTTTCGGCCACCATTTGCAGGTGTTTTACTGTGTCGGCCACAGTGATACGGTTAAAATCGTAAATTTGGCAGCGTGAAAGTATGGTAGGAATAATTTTATGTTTTTCGGTGGTAGCCAAAATAAAAATGGCATGTGCCGGCGGTTCTTCCAGGGTTTTCAGAAAAGCATTAAAAGCTGCAGTAGAAAGCATGTGAACCTCATCAACGATATATACGCTGTATTTTCCAATTTGTGGCGGAATACGAACCTGCTCAATCAGATATTTAATATCGTCGGTACCATTGTTGGAAGCAGCATCCAGCTCGTGAATATTATAGGAACGTTGCTCGTTGAATGAAACACAAGATTCACATTGGTTACAAGCTTCAAATTCAGTAGTTAAATTCTGACAATTTATGGTTTTTGCAAAAATACGGGCACAAGTGGTTTTTCCAACTCCACGTGGGCCGCAAAACAAATAGGCATGAGCTAAATGATTACTTTTAATGGCATTTTTGAGCGTGGTGGTCAATGACGACTGACCTACTACAGAATTGAATGTGGACGGACGATACTTGCGAGCCGAAACAATGAAATTATCCATAAATTGAAAATCTTTTCTACTTTTGTGTGCAAATATACTCAAAAAAAATGTACAGTTCAACAAAAAAAAAGATTTCTCAAAAAAAAGAAGGTTCGTAAAAAATGCTTACCTTTGTAACTTGAAAATTTGATGAATTCCGGGATGATAGAGTTCCAACTCTGTCGAATTTGAAGATTTTTTGGGATGAATGAGTTCCAACTCTGTCGAATTTGAAGATTTTTGGGATGATAGAGTTCCGACTCTGTCGAATTTGAAGATTGATTTAATTATACGATATTTATATTTTAAATGTTATGTCGAATTTTAGTAAAATAGGAAAAAATCTTAGATTGATACTTCTAAATAAGTATGTAATTGTATTTTTGGCATTTACTGTATTTGTTACTTTTTTCGACGAACATAATTTGATTCAACGTTGGAAATCTTATAAAAAAATTAATCAGCTCGAAGAAGAATTGGATTTTTATAAAGAGGAGATAAAAGCTACCAAACTAAAGAAAAATCAATTACAGTCAAGCAAAGAAAATCTTGAGAAATTTGCCCGTGAGCATTATCTTATGCATAAAGAAAACGAAGATATTTTCATAATAAAAGAATAATGCAAAAACAACACATACAAATCCTTTTTATTATTGGCGGCACACTAACCATTATTGGTGCTTTAGCCGAACTTTTCAATGTTATTTATGCTCCCTACCTCTTTTCATTAGGTGCAGCCATCCTTATTATCATTCAGGCAATGAATGCTTTTGATAAAAATAAAGTAGATTACCGAGAGCAACGACTAGCTCGTAGTGGGCTGTTCACCAGTCTTTTATTGGTTTTGGCTGCTTATCTCATGTTTACTCACTCCAACTCGTGGGTGGTGGCAGTGCTTATTTATGCGCTTTCTTCGCTTTTTTATTCGTTCAGGGGAAAAATGGAATAATTTGATAATGAAATGAATCAATGATTTATGATTATTTAAATACGTCATTATCGTCATAACATAGCACAAGTTAGTCCTTCACAACAAAATATGTAGTTTTTTAGAAAAGGGCTGTTATAAGATTTTTTATTTCGGTCAGCTGAAAAAATGATTAATAACCACAAAGTGGTTAAACCAGCCTACAGCTGGCAGGTTTGAAATGCCCCGAATAAAATTAGGGGTTGATAATTTACACAAAGAAATTGTTGTCCGATAAAAGATTCTTTTTATTGTCCTCAAGCCGGACAGTCTTTTACTTTTTTGCTACAGCCCAAAAAAGTAAACAAAAGACCTCTCCCGTCCGCCAGCTGGCGGACACCCTCTCCCAAAGGAGAGGGAACAGCGGAATAAAAGTTTATCGCCGCTGTGGATAAAAAGCTAAAAATTATCTGCATTTCGCTAAACCCGTCCAAACTCGCTCCTTCGTCGCTCAAACAGGGACGGCTTTTTAACGCTACACTTCGATAATTTTTTTCACGCTTTTTCTCCAAGGCGGAAAGAGACAGTAGAGCAAAAAGTAAGCCCCTAATAACTCTATTTCGTGGAAAGATTAATAGAATTGAGTTTTGCAAAATTGCTTCAAATTTTATCGGACACTATTTACAAAAAGTTAGTACCCGGAAAGGATTTAACATATAGATGATACTATAGGTGGGTTGTAAAAAATATCGGTTCGTTTTTCTGAAATTACAGTCTACATTAGATATCAGGGCTTCCGTCAAGTCGGAATGTACCATACGCCCCTTATTTAAAATTAATACTATTTTTGCTACAAAGATTACACAACTACGTTGCTAAAGGAGCGTAGCTCTGATATCTTTGTAGAACAACGTTAAACAACAAACGTAAGGGGCGTAGCCTTGACATCTAAAAAAGGTATGAAGTTTTTATAAATTAAAAATTTTTCACAGCCCATTTTTCAGGGTTCTCAACTCAATCATTTATATTTTCCACCAATTTCACTGATGGCTATTCACATTAAATCCCTTCGGGATTTTAAGATTGCAATAGGAAAAGCACCTGCTTAGAAAAATGAAGGTAGTATTCAAAAATCCCCACTATAAGAAGTGAGCCACATGCACAGAATTTGAAAACAAATAACGATTTGATTGTATATCAATAGTATAATCGTTTTGCAGTAGACCAAATTTACTTCTCCAACAGAACTTTACAGTGATTTTTTCACCCTACTGCAGCAGTTTAAACAAAAAAAATACTGTATGTCGCTGACATACAGTATTCTAAATTTGTTTTTGCGGAGAGAGAGGTTTGTGAACCTCTCTTATTACTCTATTGAAATTCAGTTATTTATCCTTCAATACACCCTTGTGGGGTACGAATTAGGAAATATACTAAAAAGAACACTTTCTGTCGGTCAATGACTTACGCTTGTCTGCTTAACTTTCAGGTTCAAATGTACACAATTATTTTGACATACACAAGTATCATATTACTAAATATTTATACATTGTGCAAGGTGCAAGTTTCTATATAGAAACGCTTGCACCTTGCACTATATTTTGAGAGACTATCAAAAAATACTACATTTGCATTTAATTCAACAATCATAAGCAAAAAAGACCAATTTAAAACGGCTCGCAAATGGCTCTCTCTGAAAAAGAAGAACTGGAATTGCTCAAAAAGGGTTCATCGCCATCTTTTGAGAGCATTTATCATCGTTATTGTGGTAAGCTTTACAATTTTGTGATGAAAGTATCGAAAGGTGATACTTACATCGCCGAGGAGCTGGTACAACGCACTTTTATAAAAGTGTGGGAAACCAAAGAATATATCAACCCGGAAAAATCATTCATTTCATACTTATGCACTATTGCAAAAAATATGCTTATTAATGAATACGAACATCAAACTATCCAATTTATCCATCATGAATATATACAGTTAAATACTTTGGATATTGATAGCAGTACCGAAAAAGAAGTTGACAAAAATCTGTTGGAAGAATATATAGATAAACTTGCAGAAAAATTACCACCTAAGCGAAAAGAAATTTTTATTTTAAGCCGAAAAGAAGGGCTTTCGAATAAAATGATTGCCAAACAACTTAATATAACTGAAAGTACAATTGAAACTCAACTTTCAAAAGCACTTGCTTTCATGAAGAGTCAATTACAGAGACATTATGATAACGTATTAGTTATTTTATTGACACTGTCAATAATCTTTCGTTAAATATATAATACAAAGTAGCGGAAAATAGATTAATAGCTGTATATCTATATAGGTAAATAATATGAAATATGCAAAAAGAAGAATGTGTTGAAATATTTGAACGTTATATTCAAAATCGTGCAAACGTAGATGAGGTAAAGCGTTTAAGTCAATGGATAAAAAATAATCATGAAATTTCGTTGTGGCTTGAACAACAAATTTTAGATTCATCATCAACTATTGACAGTGAAGTTCAAATGCGTATGTTGAAAAATATTCAGAATGAAATATACTCAAATTCTGAATACGATGAAATATTTGATAAGCAACACAACATTCGCTTTCAGTTAAATAAATGGATGCGTATAGCTGCTATGTTTTTACTGCCTTTATTTACAGCTGCTGGAATGTATCTCTATATGTCAAAAGAAAAATCTTCAACTGCCCCATTAATAATAGCTGTTGATCGAGGACAAAAAGCAAATATAATCTTACCTGATGGAAGTAAAGCGTGGTTAAATTCTCAATCAAAACTTACTTATTCAGCGGATTTTAATGTAAAGAAAAGAGAATTACAATTGGATGGAGAGGCTTATTTCGAAGTGGCTCATAATCCGGAAAAACCTTTTGTTGTCAGAAGCAGTGATATTGCGGTTGAAGCATTAGGCACTGCCTTTGGTCTGAAAGCTTACAATGACGATAACATTATTTCGTCAATACTTATGAGAGGTAAAGTAAAAGTAACAACTCCTGATGGTGAATCTATTTTGACCCCTAATGAAAGAGTGCTGTATGATAAAACAACTCATAAAACAACTCAAAGCAATGTGCCAAATGCTACAGACTTTACAGGTTGGATTCATGATGAGTTGAGATTTGAGAACGAATCTCTCGTTGATATTGCCAAAACCATTCAACGAATTTATAATGTTGAAATAATTTTTGCATCTTCACAACTCAAAAACCAACGTTATACCGGTACTGTAAATAATAACAGTTTAGAAAGCGTACTTAATACAATTACATTAACTTCTCCGATTTCTTTTCAAATAAATAATCAACAAGTAACGCTATTAGAAAACAAAAACCTAAAGGATCATAACTCCCATTAAATAAACATTAATTTTGATTTAAAACAGCAAGTTGAATTTTGAATCAGCTTGCTGTTTTTTTGTAACAACGATATGTTAAATATTTATTTTGAGTAGCGGAACTTATTATCCAATCTGTATACTTAATATCAAACCTGAAATTCAATATTTTAAACATATATAATAATGGAAAGAAAAATCATCACAAACTCCATGAAGAAAACTTTGTCAAAAGTATGTCTTCTTGTATTCCTTTCTCTGTTTTCACCCTTCCTGAACGCACAAATCACAATCAATGTGCAAAATCAATCTTTAAAAGAAATTTTAAAAACAATAGAAACAAAAAGTGAATATCGTTTCTTTTATAACGAAGGTTTAAACGGACTTGATAAAATTGTTTCGTTGAATGTGAAAAATGTATCAATTGATAAAGCTGTATCAACATTGCTAACAAATACTGACATATCCTATAAACACGAAAAGAACAACTTACTAGTACTTTTTGTTGATACAAGCCCAAATTTAAATCAGAATCAAACAAAAAAAGTTATTGGAATTGTCACAGATCAAAATAATCAGCCTATTATTGGTGCAACAATCAAATTAGAAGGTTCAACTACTGGAACCATTTCCGACATTGAGGGAAAATTTAATCTAGAGGCACCTAAAGAAGGGAAAATTTTAATTTCTTATATTGGTTATAATACTGAAACAGTTTTATTAAAAGGAAGAAATAACATAAATATTTCACTTATTGAGAATACTAAAATTTTAGATGAGGTTGTTGTTGTTGTTGGTTATGGAACAGTAAAAAAACGTGATTTAACGGGGGCTGTTACTACATTAAAATTGGATGTTTTTGAGCAATCAAAACAAAGCTCATTTATAAATAGCATGCAAGGTCGTGTAGCAGGAGTTCAAATCACTTCAAACTCAGGTGAACCTGGTTCTGCATCAACAGTTGTAATTCGAGGAGCTAATACCCTTGCAGGTTCTAGCGACCCCTTATATGTTGTTGACGGAATTCAAGTAAATGAAAGTGAAGCGCCTATAGCAAACTCTAAATTTGGTTCAAATACAACTCGAAATCCATTGAGTTCTATAAACCCTGCCGACATTGTTTCTGTAGAAGTGTTGAAAGATGCATCTTCTACCGCAATTTATGGTTCAAAAGGAGCAAATGGAGTAATTCTTATTACAACTCGTCAAGGCAAAGAAGGAATACCAGTAGTTTCGTACGACGGGCGTATTGGTGTAACATATCCATCAAAAAAACTTGAAATGCTGAATGGCAATGAATGGATAGATTACCGCAAAGATTGGGTTTTAATGCCCGATCAAAAAAGAGTAGTGTATGGGTATTTTAACGATTGGTTATTCTTTATGAATGCAGGTCATACCGTACCTTCAGAAATGATCCCAAGAGATGTGTATGCATTGCCACAACACGATTGGCAAAATGAAATGTATCGAACAGCTACTTCAACAACTCATACATTATCTATTACAGGCGGGTCAAAATACACAAAATTTGCAGGAAGCGTTGGTTACAACAAAGAAGATGGCATATTGCGCAATAATGGTTATTCGCGCTATAACACAAGGTTAAGATTAGACCATAGCAAAGACAGATTTACAATGGGATTATCGCTTAATGCATCTTTATCTTCTTATTTTGGTGCATCTCAATCAGGTGATGGTTACAATAATATGGGAATAACACAATCGGCTATAGTTTCACGTCCATTAGTTTTTGAAGATCCGTTGGCTAACGTAAATCAAGGTGGGTGGAAAGAACCAACATTGAACCTGAATTACATTACGCGCAATATTTCATCACCGAACGTTTCTTCAAGCTTAGTTTTGAAATATAAAATTATTGAAGGTTTGTATATTGGAACTACTGTGAGTGGTACCGTTGTAAACTCAAAATGTAATGAGTTTTATGGCAAAAAAACTCCTTGGGGCTTTTATCTAAATGGAAGAGCTGCTATTACCAATTCCGAATGGATGGGGTGGACAAATGTTAACTCGATTTACTATAATTTAAACTTAAAGAATAATTCAAAAATTGATTTCTTAGGTGTTTATGAATTGAATGGAAGTGGTTATCAAAATAGCTCAATAGTAAAAAGTGATTTTCCTGATGAATCAACAGGCATTAATGACATAAGTAAAGGTATTACTTTTCAGGAAGCAACCTCAGGTGCAGGACAAACAAACAGAATATCGTATTTGAGTAGAATAAACTACGATCTGATGGGAAAATACTTGTTAACTGGAAGTATACGCGCCGATGGTTCTGACCGTTTTGGCGAAAATAATCGATTTGGTTATTTCCCATCGCTTGCATTAGCGTGGAGAGTTACAGAAGAGCCATTTATGAAAAAACAGGATGTGATTGATAACTTGAAAATGCGTCTGAGTTACGGACAAACAGGAAATTCTAACATCCCAGAATTCCAATATATGGCTAGAATGGGGAACTCATTTTATGATGATAAATTGGGTTTAGTTCCAGTATCATTACCAAATCCAAACTTGAAATGGGAAACTACTATACAGTACAATGCAGGTATTGACATTTCAGTATTAAAAGGTCGTATTGACTTCACATTTGATATTTACGACAAAATTACCACCGATATGCTTTACGAAGCCATCATCCCAGCTCAATCGGGTTTTAAAACTCAATGGCAGAATTTAGGAAAAATTGATAACCGAGGCATTGAGTTAGCCTTAAATACACGAAATATTGTTACAAAAAATTTTACATGGGCTTCGACCTTGACTTTCAGTACTAATAAAAATAAAGTGATAACCATTGGAAACGGATTGGATATGGCACCCATTGGTACTGGTAATTGGTGGACACAATCGTATATCAAACTGAGTGATGTCGGTCGAATAATGGTTGGTCAACCTATTGGTATAATGTATGGCTATCAAATGGATGGCATTTATCAGCTCTCAGACTTTTCGGGCTGGACTGATAAAACTGGAAGTTTAGCAGCAAATGACCCGAATATTCCATGGCAAGAACGTAACTGGACTTTAAAAACTGATGTTGCCGATTGTAGTGAAATTGCAAAGCCACGACCAGGAACCTTCAAGTTTAAAAACAACGACAACTCTGCCGATAATAAAATTACAGAAACGGATAAAAAGATTATTGGAAATAGTCAACCATTGTTTTTTGGAGGTTTTGGTAATAACTTTCAATACAAGAATTTTGAGTTAAACTTATTCTTCAACTATTCAGTAGGTGCCAATATTTTCAACTCTACCAAATTCGAATTAGAAGGTTCTAGTCCTGGAGAGTATTACAATATTACCAAAGATTTCTGGAACAACCGCTGGACACTTCAAAATCCTACAAATACTTATCCATCATATTCGGATGCTAATTATTATAATTCTTTGGCAGCACAGCCTAATAGTTATTATGTAGAAGATGGTTCTTTTTTGAGACTTCAAACCATTACGTTTTCATATACATTACCTAGCAATTTAGTTAAGACTCTAGGGCTAAGCAATGTTAAATTTTATTATAATGGAAATAATATTTTTACACTAACAAAATGTACTGGTTTTACTCCTGAAGTTAACTCAGGGAATGCATTATTGACTAATTTTAATACAATTGGCTACCCAAGTGCAACCTCTCATTCATTTGGCATAAATTTAACATTTTAAACGTATAGAAGATGAAAAGAATATTTAAAATATCAGCTCTATTTCTAATTTTGGTATTTGTAGGTTGTAGTGACTTTATCAATACAACACCACTATCGTTCACCTCTACCACTAATTTTTACAGAAATGCACAAGATGCAGAATTAGCTATTACAGGATGTTACGGATTAGTTGGTTCCAGTTACGCAGTTGATTATCGCTCGGGACTATTTCTGATTGCTGATGTAGGTACTGATGAAATTTTGAGTAATCCTTATTCAATACCTGATGCTCAAACCAATATGGATCAATTCTTATACGGTCGGGTTACAAAGAACAATCTGAATGTAAGAAATTTATGGGCAAGGATGTATTCTGGTTTGTACGCCATCAATACATTGATACAGAAAATAGATGGAATTGATATGGATGCAAATCGAAAATCGCAGATTATAGCCGAAGCTATGTTTCTCAGAGGTTGGCATTATATGTATTTAGGAATGGTGTTTGGTGGCGTACCTGTCTACACCACACTTCCACAAAATGTGGATCAAGGCAGAAATACACTTCAAGAGGTACTAGAAGAGTCTATTAGAGATTTTCAATACGCTTATAACAATTTGCCTGGCGATAAAATAATGAATTCTGGTTATGCAACAAAATGGGCAGCAGCGGGATATTTATCAAAAACATATTGCTATTTGGCAAGTTGCAAAAAATATGAAGTTGGGAAAAAATTAAATTTTCCTTTAAATAGCTTTGATTGGGTAGATGTAGATGATTTTTACAAAAAAGCCGATACCTTGACAGCCTCAATTATCGATAATAGTGGTTTAAAGTTGACTTCAGATTACCGAACATTATTTTGCGAAGGTTCAACTGAAAAGCAAAAAGAAGAAAATCTTTTTTCGCTTGCACCATCAACTCAGAAAAAAGTTGGTTTTGGGTTAATGTATTATTTACTTCCTGCTGGTTCCTTTGGTGGAGGTTGGGGCACTTGTAGGCCAACTCAAGAACTTTATTCTCGCTACGATACCCTTTATGATTCTCGAGCCAACTGGGTAGTTGGAGGTTTGGGAATGCAATCAACTACTGAAGTGATTGACAAAAACACTTATTACAAACCTTCTAAATTACACTTGAGCAATGGTGAAGCATATGATGGCGATTACTGTTCCAACAAATTCAGATTGTTGAAAACAGATACCAAACACGAAGACTTTTATAATGGTTATTACCCATTACTTCGATTGGCAGAAATATATTTGTTACGTGCCGAGGCAATTGGTCATCTTAATGGCGATGAAGCTGGTAGAGCAATATTAAAAACTCTCAGAGAAAGAGCTTTAAATAGATTACGAACAACAGATGTTACGAAACTTCAAACGCCCTACCGTAAAGCCGATTTCATCAAAGAATTGCTTGACGAACGTTCAAGAGAACTATGTTTTGAACAACAACGTAAATTTGATTTAGTTAGGTTTAATCGGTACGAATCAACCATTAAAACCATTTCGACCACTTATGGTGTATGGAATAGAAATGGAGCTCAACAACTTGTGAACAATATAACCGATACAAAAATTTGGTGTCCAATTCCAGAAGAAGACGAAATTGCCAATCCAAACCTTAAACCGAATAACCCAGGTTATTAATTTTTATTATATCATTAAATCAACAAATTATGTCAAATAAAATTTCGATTCGGCTATTAATTTTCCTAAGTCTAATAATGAATCAAACTTCTTGTAAAGGAAGTGATCCAAATCCACCAGCAACAAAAACAGTTGTTAAAGTTGGTGCTTGGTATTTTGGAGGATGGAGTTTTCCAGCTGATGCAAACGGCTACACCTTTCACATTAGCCCCACCTTAGTAACTCAATTTTCCGATCGTGAACCAATTTGGGGATGGCGTGAAGATAAGCCAGGAGTTATGGTTGATCAAATTAATTATGCAGCAAATGCCGGTCTTTCATTTTGGGGATTTTGCTGGTACGAAAATAGCTTGCGGAGCGATTCTACAACAATGAACAATCTTAATAATGCATTGGGAATGTTTTTGAAAGCACCCAATAAAAATTTGTTAGAATTTTGTTTACTATCATGTATGCCAGTTTCATCGCTGAATTGGAATAAACTGTGTACAAAAACAATTTACTATTTTAAAGAACCAAATTACTTAAAAGTAGGTAGTAAACCAGTAATGATGTTTTTTAACACTGACGAAGTTATATCGGGTTTGGGTGGAAAAGACAAAACCATTGATGCGATTAAAAGTTATCGTCAAAAAGCTAGAGATATGGGAGTTGGCGAAATTCTGATTGGAGCACGAACGCATCCTGTACTTTCTGACCCTACATTTCAAAATAAATATATCGAATGTGGTTTCGACTTTTTGACTACTTACCAAAATGCTGATGATGGAAGAAAGATGGCTGGAGCAAACGATTATTCAAATCTTTTAACTGGCGATGCTAAAGCTTGGAATGACATTTCGACAAATTCACCGCTTCCTTTTGTGGCTACAGTTGGTACTGGTTACGATATGCGTCCATGGGCAAAGGATCATCCCACATTAGCAGCTTCAGATTTTTGGTACAATAATATTACTGCTAATCTTATCGGTGAGCATTTACGTGAAGGAATACGTTGGACAAAAGATCACTCATCAAAAGCATTTGGGAATTTGCTTTTTATGTATGCCTGGAACGAAAATGGTGAAGGCGGTTGGCTCACACCAACCAAAGTAGAAGGTAGTGCACGTATCGATGCTATTAAAAAAGTTATATCCGAAGAAAATAAGTAATATAATATGAAACAATACTTTAATATAATAAATGCAGTGGTTCTGATGTTGGTTTTATCGTTGCCTGTTTTTGGTCAAAATAAATCAAACTTCACCGTTAAAGATGTAAAATTAGAAGGACATTTAGGAAGCAGAATTAATGATTGTACTCTGAATCGGATAATGGCTCAGGATATTGATCATTTAATCGAACCATTTAAAAAGAAAAATGAAACCAGTCGATGGCAGACAGAATTTATTGGAAAATGGATGCTTGGTGCTTGCGAAGCATATCGTTACAATCAGAATCCCGACTTATTTAACAAGATTGAGTATGCGGCAAAAGAATTAATGAAGACTCAACTTGCTAATGGTTATATTGGGAACTATAGTAATGAATCGCAATTAAAAGAATGGGATGTTTGGGGGCGAAAATACACATTACTCAGTTTACAAGCATATTATAAAATATCAGGGAACAAAAAAGCATTACAAACTTGTATCAAATTGGCTGACCATCTTATATCACAAGTAGGTCCTGGATTAGCTGATATATCATCACTCGGAAATTATAGAGGATTAGCAGCTGGTTCAATTTTAGAGCCTATGGTGTTTCTTTACAACAATACGAAGGACAAGCGATATTTGGATTTTGCCAATTACATTATTAAACAATGGGAAACTCCCAATGGATCAATGTTAATTTCGAGAGGATTAGAAAATATTCCAGTTGCGAATCGATTCTTACCCATCCCTAAAGCAAACAAATGGACATTGAATGGACATAAAGCATATGAGATGATGTCGAGCTATGTCGGGTTATTAGAACTTTATAAAATTTCCGGTAATCCAGCGTATTTGTCAGCAGTAGAAATGACAGTTAACAATATTATCGACAAAGAAATCAACATTGTAGGAGGTGCAAGTTCAACCGAATGCTGGTACGATGGTAAAAAGAATCAAACTACACCATCATTTCTATCGATGGAAACTTGTGTTACATTTACTTGGATGCAACTGTGTGAACGCTTATTGCAGATTACTGGAAAATCACAATATGCCGACCAAATTGAAAAATCTGCTTACAATGCACTTCAAGCTGCAATGATTGACAAAGGCAATAAAGTAGCATCTTATGTACCTTTAGAAGGATTCAGAAGAATTGGCGAACGTCAATGCGAAATGAATATAAACTGCTGTGAATCAAACGCACCTCGCGCTTATTCAATGCTGCCTCACGTTGCTTTTATGGTCAATAATTCGCAGATAAACTTGAACTTATATTCAGAATCGCAAGCTACATTTTTACTCGACAATAAAAATGAGGTTAAAATAATTGAACATACTGATTATCCTGTAAACGCTAAAATTGAAATTGAGATTCAGCCTAAATCAGAAGTCAATTTCACGCTGGCACTTCGGATTCCATTGTGGAGTAAGAAGAATTCAGTTTTGGTAAATGGTATTGAAACCGAACAATCAATAATTGAGGGTTCATATTTATATCTAAATAGAAACTGGAAACAAGGTGATAAAGTGCTTTTAACTTTAGATTTACGTGCTAAAATCGTTCAATTAAATAATTTTCTTGCCATAGTTCGTGGCCCTATTGTTTTGGCTCGCGATAGTAGGTTCAATGATGGATTTGTAGATGAAACTATAGCCATTGAACACGATAAAGACAATTACGTACCATTGCTTCTTCAAAATAATTCAAAACCTTGGGCTTGGATGAATTTTAAGGTGAATGCTTTAACCAGTATTTACAGTGGTGATCGCTCATCATTTCGTGAAATTAATTTCACGGATTTTGGTTCGGCTGGAAATACTTGGGACGAAAACCAACGGTATCGAGTTTGGTTACCTGAAACCATTGAAATGGCCGACAGAGAAACCTGGTGGTAATTCTCACTTAAAGTTTAAGATCAATCGAATTAAGCATTATAAAATAAAATTAAATCAACTTTTCATCTACATATTTATGAAAATAACTAAAATCACCAATCAAGTCATATTAGTGTCAATTCTAATATTGCAATCAGTATTTACATTTTCATCCTGTAAAAATGATGAACCAGATAAAACCGAGTTTAAAATAACTGTTATTTCAAACGGCGGAACAAATATTGCACCCATTTTTGTTCCTAGTGGTGGTTTTCTGCCTAAAAGCAAACTATATCCAGACCCAATTGTAACAGATGGTGGTAAGTTTGTTGCATGGTGTACCGATGCTGCTTTGCAAACTGATTTTGATTTCAACGCACCTATCACCAAAGATATGACTTTGTATGCAAAATGGTTTTATACGACTTATACAGTGTCGTTTGTAATGAATGGTGCACCAACCATTGATAATATTTTGGTAAAAGAAGGTAAATACTTAGAAGTTACAAAACCAGTTTTAGATGGTTCTGTATTTGTAAATTGGTACGAAAACCAGGAATTAACACTGCTCTTTGATGCCGGAAAACCAATAACAACAGATAAAACCCTTTATGCTCGTTGGGAAAAGAATTCGCCATCAACATGGTTTATCATTGATGGTTCTGGTGTGTTAACAGCATGTACACCACCAGATGGAACTAAAACAGTAGTAATTCCTGAAGGTGTAAAAGCCATTCCGGCTTGGTTTGTACTTGCCAACGGTTTAAATGAGCCTGGAAAGCCCGGTTTCCCGAATGGAAAAAACATTCAAGAGTTTATTTTACCTGAATCGTTGCAAACTATTGGTGAAGGTGCTTTCAAATTTGCTGGAATCAATGCGGTCAATATTCCTGCTGCAATTAAAGTTTTAGAACCATCCAGTTTTGAAGGTTGCAATAAAATAACCAGTTTCACTTTTTCAACAAATAGTAAATTAATTAGAGTTAAAGGAACTCCTAATAACGATTGTGTGATTGGTTCTAGTTCATTGGAATCTATCGTTTTTCCACCATCCTTACAGTATATTGGTATGTATACAATGAAGGATTGTTCTTTTCTAAAATCTATAACTTTCCAACGTTCTGAATCTCCAGTTATATTTGATCCAATTTTATCCGGAGGTGGTGTATGGTTATTTAACGGATATTTCCCAGCCAAGATTAAAGTTCCCAATTCAATCAAAGTTGCATTTATTGCTGAAATGAGAAAGGCAATGCAGGATTATGAATTTGAGAAAATGTCAGGGATTGTTGAAGGTTATTAAAAAATGATAAGAAGCACACAGAAAAAATATAAAACCACATATTTACAGTTATGAAAACATTAAAATATAGCCTACTATTGATTTTATTACCGGTTATTTCAGTAATAGCAACAAATGCTCCGAAAATATCAAAAACCAAACAAGTTAAGAGTGTAGTTATTTTGGGAAACAGCATTGTTGCACATCCAGTAGCACCCGCTTTAGGTTGGAACGCAGATTGGGGTATGGCTGCTTCCGCACGCGATAGTGATTTTGTTCACAGAATAATAAACGAAATACATAAAATTGATAATAGTGTAATGATACGTTTTCAAAATATTGCAACTTTTGAAAGTGGTTATGATACTTATGATTTAACTCAACTAGCTACTTACCAAAACGCTGATATGTTAATTGTAAAAATATCTGAAAATGTTGATCAGGCTACTATGGTTTCCAGAAATTTCAGTCAATATTATGATAATCTTATTAAATACCTAGCACCAAGTTCAAACACAGTTAAGATAATTGTAGATGGTTTCTGGCCGAGTACCGTGAATGATATTATCAGAAACTATGCAACTATAAATTCATATCCATTTGTAACACTTCCTGATTTATTTTCTAATGATGTGAGTAATTCGGCACAAGGTTTATTTGCCAACCAAGGTGTTGCCAACCACCCTTCTGATAAAGGAATGCGTAATATCGCTAATCGCATATTGGCAAAAATTTCGCCCTATTTTGCCGGAAACACTTGGGAAATTCCAACGGGTTGGGATGGTGTTACCACTACCAACTGGACAATTATGCCAAGTGTAAATGACGGCAAAAGTGCTGCTACACCATTCTTAATCGAAAATCCTGAACATTTAGCCAAATTAGCTGAATTAGTAAATTCTGGAAACTCATATTCAGGAACCTATTTCAAACTCACAGCCGACTTAGATTTAACAAATAAAAACTGGACTTGCATTGGGTCTGGTTCAACCCCATTTTCTGGGACTTTCGATGGGAATGGCCATACCATAAGCAATTTATCAATAACTAAATGGAGTAATAACATTGGTTTATTTGCTCAAATAAATAGTGCAACAATTAAGAATTTAGGAATAGAAAGTGGAACCATTGTATGTGGTGGCAGTAATGCTGGGGCTATTGTTGGCACCTCTACTGGGGCTGCAAATAGTTTATCATACATAAGCGACTGTTACAATAAAGCTATCGTTATGTGTGGTGCAACAGATCCAAGAGTGTATATAGGTGGAATTGTGGGAATTTTATTAAACAACAGCTGGTTAGACCATTGCTACAATAAAGGTGACATAACCAA
>Ga0247841_10007018_pt1 | contig 16966 bp, 18 predicted proteins | sample LaCruzMarch2015__2_FD_192410 | JGI IMG/M metagenome (GOLD analysis project Ga0247841, IMG submission 192410) | Freshwater microbial communities from meromictic Lake La Cruz, Castile-La Mancha, Spain - LaCruzMarch2015_18m | ecosystem: Environmental > Aquatic > Freshwater > Lake | place: Spain... | reverse complement strand
GGGCCGTTAATGCGATACAGTTCTTCTGCTTCAACAGCCATGCCTTCCATCAATAAATCCACCACGTCTTGGGGCATTTCATCTGCCACCTCCAAGCGCACCACTTCACCGCCCATGCGTCGTTTGCGCAGGCCTTCCTGTAGGGCAATCATCAAATCATCGGCCTCTAGCTCCCGCAGCTCGAGGTCGGCATCGCGGGTAACACGGAAGAAATAGTGCCCTTCAATCGTCATGCCAGGAAATAGCAGCGCCAAATTGAAAGCCACCACCTGCTCAAGCGGAACGGCGCTGTAGAGGGCTGGCGTTTCCTGCTGAGCTAGCTCAAGCGGTAATTTGATAAATCGCGGTAGGTTTTTTTGTGGCACCTTCACCCGCGCAAATTGTTGTTCACCCGTTTCAGGATCCCTAATTAAGGCGGCGATATTGAGGCTCAGATTGCTAATAAATGGAAATGGATGGGCTGGATCCACGGCCAGGGGTGTGAGCACCGGGAAAATAGCAGTGCGGAAATGGTTGTTTAACCATTCCCTTTGGCCAGCATTTAATTGCGGATAATCCAGCACATAAACGCCATATTCAGCCAGTTTTGGCTTTAGTTCGCCGCGGTAATGCTGCTGCTGTTGTTCTAATACCGGCCGTAATTTGGCTTGAATTGCTTGCAGTTGTTGCAGGGGTGTTAGCCCATCAATGCTCAAGCTGGTGATACCCGCCTCCACCTGTGATTTCAATGATGCAACCCGCACCATGAAAAATTCATCGAGGTTGTTGCTGAAGATGGCGCTGAATTTTGCTTGCTCAAGCAATGGCGTGCGGCCATCAAGGGCCTGGGCTAACACCCGTTGGTTGAAATCAACCCAAGCCAGTTCACGGTTTAAGTAGAGCTCTGGGGCAAGAACAGCTGAGGCCATGGAATGAACAGAAGCCACTGGCGCGACCCTAGCTGGCTTGATTAAGGGTTCCGTTAGCAGTGAGAAAACTCACCCCCAATAGCAGTGCTGCCGCCAATAGAAATGGGCTACTAAAACCCAATTGCTCATAGGCCAACCCCATCATTGGTGGGCCAAGGAAACTGCCAAGGCTTTGCAATCCCTGCAAACTGCCTAGGGCTGCGCCTTGGCCATCGCCATCAAGGCGCCTGGAAACCAAGCTGCGCAAGCAGGGGGTAACAAGACCAGTGCCCATCGCTAAAAGCGCAACTGCACTAAAAACCACCGGTTTGGCATTTGTGATCGGTGCCCCAGGGATTAACAGGCAGCCAACCACCACCAAGCCAAGGCCAAATAGTGTTAAACGCTGCTCACCAAATCTTGTTACCAACGGACCAATTAATCCCCCTTGCACCACCGTTGCCACCACCCCAACAATTAAAAACGCAGTGGTGGCCGGCCCAGGTCCCCAATCAAATACCTGTTTAAAAAACAACACCAGCACCGCTGTAAAACCATTAAAGGCAAGAAAAAACAAAAAGAAACCAAGGCACAGGCTGCCTACTTTTGGATTAGCAAATACTTTCGCCAGCTGGGCAAAGGGATTTAAAGCCCGTTTGCGCGGTAGGGCCCGCCGCTGCTCGGCTGGGTGCGTTTCCGGCAGCAATAGCAACACCAACACCAGATTGATCGCGGCAATCGCCACCGCTATCCACACCGGCAAAGTAACGCTCCAGCGGCTTAATACCCCGGCTAAGGCAGGCCCAAGAATGAAGCCCAGGCCAAAGGCAACACCGATTAAGCCAAATGCCTTGGCTCGATTTTCAGGGCTGCTGATATCAGCAAGCACCGCTCCGGCACTGGCGGCGGTGCCTCCGCTGAAGCCATCCAGCAGGCGGCCGCTAAACAGTAATACCAAGGGCCATGCGCTGGCCTGGGGCCAGGGGATTTCCAGGGTGATCGCAAATAAAGCCAAGCCCAACACCGTGCCGGCTACGCAGCAAGCGATCACGGGCCTCCTACCAAAGCGATCGCTGAGGGCACCGATTAATGGGGTGGCTAAAAATTGGGCTAGGGCATAGCTGCCCGCCAGTAGGCCCAAGGTGGTGCCACTGCTGGTAAAGCCAGCGAGCAGGAAGGGCAGCAGCGGAAAAACCAGGCTTTCACCAACCCGATCATTTAGCAGCGTCACAAACACGCAAAGCAGCGTGGACGGACGTTTCATGGGGAGCGGGCCCTGCGGTTGATGCAACTAGTGTTCACCACCAGCCAGCCTTAATTTGAAAATATGCGTTTGATCGCCGCCTATCGCAATGCTGGTTATGAAGCCATAGCCGATGGGGTGATCCGTTTTTTTGAGCGGCGCCCTGATCTGCACACCCCAGGTGTGGCCTTTGGCCCAGGCAGTGAAGCGGGAGCGGAACCTGCCAAGAGTTCAACTGATATCAGCCTGGTGGCGATTGATCGCAGTGATCCGGAAGCCTTTGCCTTGGCCGATGTAATTCTGCGTGGTGTAACAGCAGGCCTCAATCGCTACCTGGAAGAGCTGCCGCTATTGCAGCAATGCTGCCCGGAACAACAACTATTTGTAAATCCGATTTTTAATCTCCAGCATTACGCCCCAGGCGAAGGTTTTAAGGCATGGCATTGCGATTGGACCATCAGCCCAGAGGCCACCGAACCGGTGCATCGTGTGTTGGCCTGGATTCTTTATTGCAATGATCTGCCGGAGGGTGGCACTGAATTCCATTGGCAAAACCACCACGAAGCAGCAGAACGGGGCAAATTATTGATTTTTCCTGCTGGTGTTTCCCATATTCACCGCGGCCGAGTGGATCATCACCACAGCAAAACAATTGCCACAGGCTGGATTAATGCCGGTAGCAATGCGGCTTATCTCAAACGTTTGGCGGCCGCGCCGGAGTAGTTGTAATTCCCCTATCTAGCCGCACCGCCTGCCATACGGCAACGGCATCAAGCCGCATTAATTGCTCTGGTGCCAGGGCTTTTGATTTATCTGGTTGTTGTAGATCACGGCCGATTGCTTGATCGTCGTAGATGTCGTTGTAATCATCCCAACCGGCGGCGTAGTAAATCTTTTTTATGCCAGCCCATGCCGCAGCTGAATAGCACATTGGGCAACATTGACAACTTGTATAAAGAACACAATCACTTAAATCCCAACTGCCTATGGCTTGGCAAGCGGCGCGGATAGCATTGATTTCCGCATGGGCAGTGGGATCTTTATCGCGGTAAACACTATTGCCAGCCACGGCAACTAGCTGATTATTTTTAACAACTACAGCGCCAAATGGTTCACCGCTACGTTCCTCTAATGCCGTGCGTTGCATCGCAGCAATCGCCATCGCCATAAAGCTGGCATGGCTTGGATTTGCACTGTTGATGCTTGGCATTTTTCAACTTTAAAGCAGAGCTTCACCCCGTTGTTGAATTGTTTTGGCGTAATCGGTCCAGGTGCCGTGGCCCCAATAGCGAAAGCAGCTGGTTTCTAGTAGCAGCACATGTAAAAGCGCCTCTTGATAACGGGCGCTTTTTGTTACCGCTGGATCATTAGCCACCAGCGGATCAAATATTTGATGAAAGCGGGCGCTGAGCTGTTGCATGGGTTCAAGAATCCCTTCATAACCCTCCACCCAGCTGATGTTGTTGGTCCAGGAGGCACCTTCCATTGAAATAGTTGTATCGCCAGCCCTGAAGCTGTGTTGACCTATGGCTTGTATGGCAGGGAATTCGGCTGGATTAACACCAGAGTTAGCAATTAATTCTAGATACTCTGTGCCATTGATGGCTACTGTTTGAGCAGTTGCTGTTGGCGTTGTTGATCTATTGGCGATCGTGCGATGGGCCTGAATAAAGGCGGGTGGAAATTCATTCATCATCACACCACCATTTTCACCATCAGCAATTTGACTCACTAAAGCTGGAATAGTGGTTGTGCCAAGTTGTTGCCTTGTTAAGCCAAGTGCTTCGTGGTAAGGCTGCATTTGAGCCACTAATTTGGTATCAGAGCCTTGGGTTTTGATTAAGGCGATGATCGATGTGGTTTCACCTTGGCTGTTGCGGGCCACAAGCTGATTTGGGATTAATTTTTGCGCTTGGCTAAGGCTGCTGCCATCAAGATTTTCAACGCTATGTTCCTGCACCAGCAGCCAGCGATAACCGCATTCACGCAGGGCACTTACAAGGGCATACAGGGTATCTGGATTGTTTGGTAGATGCATTTCAGGTGGTGAAAAACCCCTCACCCGTTGCAGGGCCTCCTGGCCAAATAGGTTGGTGAATTGATGTTGCCAGGCTTGGATTTGTAGTTTTAGGTCGGGAATTGGCGTTGATGGTGCAACGGCATGGCTCCAGAAACTGCCAAGCCACTCCACATGGGTATACAGGGTTGGATCACAGGCAAGTTTTTTTAGTGCAGCAAGGATGTCTTGGCGGCCCATTTGGCTAAAGCCCCAAAGCAGCGTGCCCGAGTAATCCAACATGATCCGTGGGTTGCAACCCTCATTGATCAGGTTTGGGATGATCTCTGCCATGCGTTTGTAGCACTGGGCAAAGGGCTCGGCATTGTGGTTATCGCCCTCTTCCCGGTGCTCAAACATATATTGCAAATGGGAGATCAGCTCCCCATCAGCAGCGGCTGGAATCGTTGGTTGATGCATGTGCAAAGCACAGGCAAATGCGGATTGCAGCTCTTCAAGTTTTAAATTCGAATAAGGTGCAGCTACCTGGCCGGGTTGTTGCATCAAGGCCAACAGCTCAGCTTCCAAGCCAGCGATTGGCGGCAGGGGTTGATTAATCACAAACTCGCAATTATTCCAACATCATCTTCTATGGGCGAACTATCGCATTTGAATGCAGCTGGTGAGGTGCACATGGTTGATATAAGCAACCGCCTTAGTAGTTGCCGCACGGCAACAGCGGAGGGTTTCATAGGCATGGCACCTGAGTTGGTGCAGCTTGTAATTGCTGGCAAAACAAAAAAGGGTGATGTGTTAGCGGTGGCCCGGGTGGCAGCGATTCAAGCCGCTAAACGCACTTGGGAATTGATACCTCTTTGTCACCCCATTGCATTAACCGGTATCGAGGTGGCAATAAATCCTGCAGAAGATGGCGCTGGCCTGCGGATTGAAGTTGTAGCCAGCTGCACCGGCACTACTGGTGTGGAAATGGAGGCCCTCACTGCAGTGCAGGTGGGTTTACTCACTCTCTACGACATGGTTAAGGCATTAGATCCAGCCATGACAATTAGTGGGGTGCGGGTGCTAAGTAAGGAAGGCGGCCGCCATGGTGCCTGGCGGCATCCAAGTTTGAATGACTGAACCTTTTCCCCGGGAAGGTTTACCCCTTAACGAAGCCAGGTGCAAAATTCTTGAGCGGATTGCACCGATAACGGCAACTATTGAATTGCCATTAGCTGCTTGTTTTGCAAGGGTGAGTGCCCAAGGTGTTCATGCCGCAGAAGCATTGCCCGGTTTTGCGGCTTCAATCATGGATGGCTACGCCATTGGCGATCCAAGTCCGCCTGTAATTGGTACAACCTGGAAATTAGTTGGCCGTTCAGCACCGGGAGCCCCCTATGGCCAGCAACTGATACCCGCAGAAGCCGTGCGCATACTCACCGGTGCTCCCTTGCCGGCTGGAGCCCAGCGGGTTCTACCCCAAGAGTTGGTGCAGTGCAGCCCTGATGGCATCAACTTGGAACTAGTTGCTGAGGCCAGTCAAAGCCAATGGATTCGAGCTGCTGATGGAGATGTAGCAGCAGGGGAGCTTTTAGTTGCGGCTGGGGTGCGTTTGGGCGTTGCACATTTGGCCCTATTGGCAAGTGCCGGCATAGCCGAATTAACCGTGAGAGCCAAACCGCAACTAGGGCTACTAGTTAGTGGTGATGAGTTGGTGGCCTTGGGGGTAGATCGCTGGCCTGGTGCTATCTGGGAATCAAACAGCACATTGTTAACTGCATTGTTAGAACGCCTTGGCTATGGAGTTGCCATATCGCAGGTTGTGCCAGATCATCCCGATGCATTGCGCACCGCTCTTTTAGATCTTGCTGCTAGTTGTGATTTAGTTGTGAGCACCGGTGGAGTTTCCGCTGGTGACAGCGATTGGATAAGGCCGCTTTTAAGTGAGCTAGGGGAGGTGGCTTTTTGGAAGCTTTTCCTTAAACCTGGGCGTCCTTTTGCCTTTGGCACCCTTAGTGCTGCTAACAAGTTGGTGCCATTTTTTGGCTTGCCAGGCAATCCGGTGGCAGCTGCCGTTACCGCCCTGCAATTACTGTGGCCAGCCCTGCAGCAGCTGGAGGGTTCAGATGTGCAACTCCTGCCAAGGCTGCAGGTTCGTTTGGCCCATCAGTTAAGGCGAAACGCTGGTAGGCCTGAACTTGCCAGGGCAAAGTTGGAGTTTGATTCCGAGGGTAACTTGTGGGCTTTAGTTGAGGGCAGCCAAGCATCTTCACGGATTAGTTCATTGGTAGGCGCTGATCTATTGCTTGAAATACCAGCTGAGCTTGCAGATATTCCCTCTGGCAGCAAGCTTTGGGCCCAGCTGCTGCGGCTGCCGATTTTCTGAATTCACAAGCTTGTGTGATTTTTCTATTTAGAAGGGCGTGTTGCCATTAATCCATTCAGCACTGCCATCGGCGCGCCATTCGCGCTTCCAAAACGGTGCTTCATGTTTCAACGCCTCCAATAATTCTTGGCAACAGCGTTGGGCTTCGCCCCGCTGATTTGCACAGATGGCTATCAACACAATCGCTTCATGGGGCAAGACCTTGCCAATACGGTGCTGGACTAGGGCTGAGTTAACGCCATGGCGGTTGCAACAGTTGCTTGATAGCAACAGCAATTGTTGTTCGCTCATGCCTGGGTAGTGCTCTAATTCCAGTGCAACCAATGGCGAACCATCGCTTGCCTTTGGTCGCATGCGACCGATGAAGATGCATTCGGCTGCCCCAGGGCACTCCCCTTGCTCAGCGCGAACTTGGTGCCATTGCTCAAGCACTAAAAGAGGTTCAAAGCGCTCGTTGCGTAGGTTGATCTTCAAAGCTGCCATGGATTTGAGATAACGGGATTAGCCGCCACTGATGGCTGGCATAAAGGCCAGTTCATCGCCGGGATGTAGTGGCGTATCAAGCGCAGCAAATTGTTGATTGATGGCAATCCGCACTTGGGCCGGCATAACCCCAGGCGGCCCAAGTTTTAACTGCTGCCATATCGCTTCTGGAGTGGAGTGTTTGCTGATGGGCAGATTTTGCTCCCGCCAGCCAGCTTGTTCGCTTAGGCGAGCAAATAACAAAACTTTTATTTGATCAGTTGCCATGGGGTGCATCAGGATGGCTGCAGCTACCGGAAATCTATGGCCCTTGCCATTGCCCTACTCACGGTTTCAGATACCCGTAGTTTGGCAGATGATCAGAGCGGTAATTTGTTGCAGCAGCGCCTTGAGGTGGCTGGCCATCAACTCATTGAGCGTTGCATGGCGCCTGATAATTGCTACCAAATCCGCTCAGTAGTAAGCCGATGGATAGCTGATGAAGATGTGCAAGTTATTATTACTAATGGTGGCACGGGTTTAACAGGGCGTGATGGCACTCCAGAGGCAGTAATACCACTACTTGATAAAAAAATTGATGGCTTTGGTGAATTATTTAGGGTTTTATCTTTTGAAACTATAGGCACTAGTAGTTTGCAAAGCAGGTGTGTTGCAGGTGTTGCTAATGGCACATTTATTTTTGTTTTACCCGGTTCCCTTGATGCCGTAACTACCGCCTGGGATCGCTTGATTGCTGCCCAGCTTGATCTAAATACCAGGCCCTGTAATTTGGTTCAATTGCTGCCGCGGCTACTTGAGCATTAATGGCAGTTGCATTTGCTTTAGCCATCATTGCTTTCCTCTATGCTTCTGTAGGTCATGGGGGTGCTACGGGGTACATAGCTATATTTGCCTTAGCGAATTATTCAGCAACACTAATCAAACCACTTGCACTTATTTTAAATATAGCAGTTGCGTCTGTTGGTTGTTGGAATTTTTTAAGGGCTGGCCATTTCCCGGAACCTAAGTTTGCTGCCCTATATGGCCTCAGTATTCCCGCTGCATTTATTGGTGGCTCATTGAATTTGCCTGGATTATGGTTTGAGAAAATTGTTGGTGTTATTCTTTTGCTATCTGGCTTGTGTTTAGTTGAAAAGCCAAAAGATCCTATCAATTTGCAACATGTGCAGGTGCCATTATTGTTTTTAGCTGGGGGATTACTTGGCCTGTTGGCGGGTTTTACAGGCACTGGGGGTGGCATATTTCTTACGCCACTATTACTGTTTACCCGTTGGTGCAATACCCGCGGAGCAGCAGCGGTATCAGTTTTATTTGTTTTGCTTAACTCCTTGGCTGGCTTTGCCGGTTTGCTGCTTTCAAAGCCAACTGCGGCCGCTGAGTTGCTGCGTGGACCCATGCTTCTGTGGCTTCCAGTAGTTTTTATTTCAGGGGCAATTGGATCGCGCTTAGGCAGCTCCTATTTGCCGGTAAAATGGATTCGTTATACGTTAGCGCTAGTATTAGCTATTGCTGGTTGTAAGCTTTTGGGAATTCATTGCTATAGTTAAATAGCTTTTATTAGCCACCAAGTAATGCCATCTCAGCTGGTGCTTTACGGCTACCACTTTTAAGTTGTTGCTCCCGTTGTTCGCTGTAGCGATCGCTTCGATTACCCCAAAGTTTGCCAATTGCTTCTTTAAGGTCGCCGGAACAACTGTTTGCTTGTAGGTAATCACGTAAATCTAAGCCACTATTTTGGCTTGCAAATAAACAGGTGTAAGCAATGCCATTTGCAGTTACCCGAAGCCGGTTGCAATCGCCGCAAAAAGGTTCACTAATAGAAGCTATAGTTGCCAAATAGCCCTTGCTATCTGTATATTTCCATCGTTTTGCTGTGGTGGCTGATTTCCTTTTAATTGGTTCAAGGGTCCATTGCTTATTTATAACCGCAATCATTTCAGCACTTGTTAAAACAGCTTCTGGCTGCCAGCCGTTGCGGTTACCCACATCCATGTATTCAATAAGACGTAGTTCAATACCTTCGTTTCTTGCTAATTCTGCCAGGGGTAGCAATTGGTTGTCATTTTTTCCCTTTTCAATTACAGCATTTAGTTTTAGGTCACCTTTGGCTGGATCAAAGCCTGCTGAACGGGCATGGCCAATGGCTGCCAACACCTGGGCCAGATGTAATTCGCCATGTTTAATCCCAGCCATGCGAGCCACTGAATCTGCTGTGGTTCCATCAAGGCTAAGGCTGATCCGATTTAATCCTGCCTTGCGCAGGCGATGGGCCCGCTCGCCATTTAGTAGGAATCCGTTGCTAGTTAGCGCTATGTCGCTCAAGCCTTGATTTCGTAGTGGATTGATTGCGGTTATCAGTTCCTCAAGGTCTGGATTTAACAGTGGCTCACCGCCCGTTAGCCGCAAGCTGTGAACACCAAGTTCAACGGCAGCTTTCACTATTTTTAAGCGCTGCTCAAGATTGATTAAACCCAATGGCTCTTTGCTATCTGGAAGGCAGTAGGGACAAGCAAGGTTGCAAAGGGCCGTAAGGGATAGTCGTAAAACTCCAATCGGTCTGCAATGTTGGTCTAATTGGGTCATAGGGTCAAATCCTTGGCCTTAACCTGTGCTCCAGGCCGAAAATTAGCGGTAGCGATTGTGCAACGCCACTCATGATTTGGTGTAATTGCCAGGATTCATAATAGGTTGTGATTTTCTGATGAATAGTTGATATTGCGAATTGCCTTTGCATCGAGCAGCACAACTAGTTTAGATAATTGTTTTAGCCAGGCCATAAGGCTGCGTTCACCAGTATTTATGGTTTGGTTTAGGTTCTTGCTAATGGCAGCGCTGCTCGGATAAACGCCAAGGAGGGGTTGCAGTTGTTGACCATCATGGGCCAAAACAAGTGAATTTGGCTTTGGCTTAGCTTTCTCTAGCAAGCTGTTGATCGCCCCGAAGGTTAGGTAAGGCATGTCTACGGGGCACAGCAGCAACGTTTGCTCCGGGTGGATCTGCATCAACCGATGTAGAGCTAACAGGGGGCCCTCCCAGGGGGGATCTTCTGGAATTGCAGTTACCAGCTCCATAGTTGAGCCCATTTCCAGGTGGGCTTGATGACAACTGAACAATGTGATTGGCGCCTGCAATTGAGCGAGCAGTTTCAGGCTGCGCTCCAACCAAGTGCCTCCCTCAGGGTGAGCCAATAGGGCCTTGTCTTGCCCCATGCGACGGCTGCTGCCTCCGCTCAGTAGGCAGCAACGCAGGGGTGGATTTTGTAGCAACGGCTGCCGGGATGGCTCTTCCGAATTCATAGGGTTAACTCGATTCATCTCTGGTGTGCCATGGCCCAATCCCAGCTCACGGTTACTTTGCTGGCGGCTAAACGCAATCTTGGCTTAAGTTTTGCTGATTTAGGCGAAATGTTAGGTGTTGATGAGGTGTGGGTAGCAAGCTTGATCTATGGCCAGGCAACTGCATCTGAGCAGGAGGCAAAAGCATTACTTGAAGCTTTGGGTTTAGATAAAAACGATAATTCAATTGAAATGAGTTGCGAACTTATGGCTTTTCCTGTTAAGGGTGGACTAGATCCGGTAATTCCCACCGACCCGTTGCTTTATCGTTTCTACGAGATTATGCAAGTTTATGGCATGCCATTGAAAGATGTAATTCAAGAAAAGTTTGGGGATGGGATTATGTCTGCTATTGATTTTAGCCTCACTGTAAATCGTTTAGAAGATTCCAATGGTGATCGGGTAGTGGTAACTATGAATGGTAAATTCTTGCCCTATCGTAAGTGGTGATTAGCAAAGCTCAAGCCCAATGCCCCTATTGCGGCGTTGGTTGTGGCCTAGAACTATTGGCGCCAAAAGTTGGTTCAATATCTCCTCAATGGTCTGTCCGCGGCGACCGCAGCCACCCCTCATCACTGGGGCAAGTATGCATAAAAGGTGCCACTGTTGCGGCAACCCTTGATCAAAATCGGCTTACTCAGCCCCTATGGCGAGCGCAGTTGGATCAGCCTTTGCAGGCGATCAGCTGGGAGCAGGCATTTGAATTGCTTGTGCAACGCATCAAAGTGGTGCTGGAAAAATGGGGTGCCGATGGTTTGGCGGTTTATGGCTCGGGTCAATTTTTAACCGAAGACTATTACCTAGCCCAGAAACTATTTAAAGGTTATTTAGGCTGCAATCACTTTGATGCAAATTCTCGGCTATGCATGAGTTCAGCTGTGGCAGGTTACAGCCGCAGCCTAGGTTCCGACGGCCCTCCATGTTGTTATAACGACTTAGATCACGCTAATTTAGTGTTATTGATTGGCACTAATACTGCTGATTGTCATCCGGTGTTATGGCAACGCTTGTTGAAGCGTAAGCGCCGTGATCCAGATGGTTTAAAGATCGTTGTTGTGGATCCCCGTTGCACCGCCACTGCAATTGCTGCTGATCTACATTTAGCGATTAAACCCGGTAGTGATCTAGCCCTATTGCATGGGATAGCCCACATATTAGTGCAAAAGGATTGGCTTGATAAAGGTTTTATTGAATTAGCAACGGAGGGTTACAGCGAATTTAGCAAACATTTGCCACCCTGGACCCCCCAACGGGTTGCTGATCTTTGCGGAATTTGCGAGGCAGATCTAGGTAAGTTGGCTGAATTATGGGGCACAAGTGCTGCTGTTTTAAGTGCTTGGTCGATGGGGGTGAATCAAAGTGTTGATGGCAGCGCAACGGTTAGTGCAATCGTGAATTTGCATTTGCTAACTGGTCAAATCGGCCGTTTGGGGGCAGGGCCTTTCTCGCTTACCGGTCAACCGAATGCCATGGGAGGTAGGGAAGCGGGAGGCCTGAGTCATTTATTGCCCGGTTATCGCGCAGTTTCAAATGAGCAAGATCGCGCCAGTTTGGAAAGGCACTGGGGATTAACTTCAGGGGCGATATCAGCTCAGCCTGGCCGCCATGTGTGGCAACAGGTTGAGGCAATGGAGCGTGGTGAATTGGGGCTTTGGTGGGTGGCAGCCACCAATCCATTAGTTAGTTTGCCCTCTTTAGATCGCGTGCGAGCGGCGCTTAGGAACTGCGACTTTGTGGTGTTAAGTGAAGCCTATGGGGGTACGGAAACAGCTGAGTTCGCCCATCTCATCTTGCCCGCTGCCCAATGGAGTGAAAAGGAGGGGGTAATGACTAATTCGGAGCGAAGGCTCACCCTATGCCAAGCATTTAGGCAGCCTCCGGGGCAGGCAATGGCTGATTGGCTTATCTTTGCTGAGTTAGGCAAACGTTTGGGATTTACAGCTGCTTTTAGTTATGCCAACAGCAGTGAAGTATTTGACGAATTTGCGGCAATTACCGCTGGTAGATTGTGTGATTTATCTGGGATAACTCACGGCCTATTGGCAGAATTTGGTCCGCAGCAGTGGCCGTTTCCGCTGGGAACAGCACCAGGTGGTGGCTTGGAAAGACTTTATGCCGATGGGAAATTTGCAACGGCTACAGGAAAGGCACGTTTGTTGTGGGATACACCCTTTGGCCTAGGGGAACCGCCTTGCAATAGTTACCCTTTGATTCTCACAGTTGGTAGATATCTTGGCCATTGGCATACATTAACTCGCACTGGTTTGGTGCCCCGTTTGATGCAACAACATCCGGAGGCTTTACTTGAGTTGAATCCTAAGGATGCAGAGCAAGCTGGAGTGGTTGATGGCAGTTGGGTTCAAGTATCTTCGCGACGGGGGCAGATAACTGTGAAGGTGCAGACAACGGCAGGGATTCGGCCAGGCACTGTGTTCTTGCCATTGCACTGGGGTGCTGCTCAACCGAACCCCTGTGAGGCAAATCGGCTTATGCATGAATTGGCATGCCCCCACTCAAAACAACCCGAACTAAAGGCTGCGGCTGTAAAAATATTAGCTCTTAATTAAATTTACGCCCTCATATAAAAAATCTAGGGCCCTATTTCGTAGTTTGCCATAGCGATCATCATGTAGTAATGATTCGCGATTCCGGGGGCGGCTAAAAGGGATCTCAAGTATTTCACCGATGGTTGCGGCGGGGCCGTTGGTTAGCATCACAACTCGATCTGCAAGAAATAAAGCTTCATCAATATCATGGGTAATCATCAAAACCGTACAGCGTTGTTGCCGCCACAGGGCAAGTAATTCCTCTTGTAATTCCTCTTTTGTTATTGGATCAAGGGCACCAAAGGGCTCATCCATAATCAAAACCGGGGGCTTTATTGCCATCGCCCGGGCGATGGCTACCCTTTGGCGCATGCCACCACTTAATTCTCCCGGGTGGCGATTAAAAGCATCACCAAGCCCCACTGTTTCAAGCATTTCTTGTGCTTCTTTAAGCAATTCCTTTTTCTGTTCGGTTTCCCTGGTGGCATAAAGCCCCAGAGCAACATTATTTAGTGCTGTTTTCCAAGGCAGTAGGGCATAGTTTTGAAACACCACCATGCGGTCTGGCCCAGGACTCTCCACCGCTTCTCCCCCTACCAAAACTTCGCCAGAACTTGGTTTTTCAAAGCCAGATAATGTGTTTAATAGGGTGCTCTTGCCGCAGCCTGAATGACCAATCACACAGATAAACTCCCCTGCTTGTACTGTAAGATTTACGTTTTTAAGAACTTCAATGTTGCCATTCTCCGAACTAAAAGTTTTTGCTAAATTGCGGAACTCAACTAGTCTGCCTTGGCTTTTTGTTGAAGTGATTGATGCAGTGTTGCCTTGAATTGATGTGTTCATTGATTTAGGCTCTGATCGCTGAGAAGGGAAGGGAGGCGCAATATTGTTCAGGATTATCGATTGAGAAAATTTCGCCATCGCTGAGTTCATAGGTTCTTTGGGTGGGTTCTTGGTCGTGAATGGAAACTTTTTCGCATGCTTCTAAAAATATTTTTCTCGCATACACCCGATCAAGCAATTCTTGCCTATGGCTTGGGAAATTGGCCATATCCCAGCGGGCTAGTTGGGTTAGTACCCATAGCCCCTCGGCCGGATCTGGGTAGCAGGCCTGGCCTAGAAAGAAACGATTGAAGCGCAATAGTGAAGTGGCTTGGTTGAGGCTGGGAGCCAATTCATCACTTAATAAACCCGCTTGCATGGGCTCGAGTAAGTGAACTCCAAATGCTTCAGGTGCACTAAGTGTTTCCAAAATTTGATTGCGGTTTTCTGATGTGTCGCAGTAGGCAGCTGCTTCAAGCAGCGCCGCACTTAGGGCTACTGCCCTGTTGTGGTTGTGATCTACCCAGGCTTCCCGCAAAGCGAGTACTTTTTCCGCATGGTTTGGCCAAATTTCTGCATCGGTGAGCACAACCAATCCTGTTTTTCGATATTTGGCAATACAGGCCCTTAATTTGCCGGCCGCAAATGCATCAATTAAGCCTCCTTCCATGGCGGCAAGCAGATTTAATGGAGAGCGCCTTTGCCAGCAGATTTGTTCTGGATCAATGCCATGGCGCGCTAGCCAATGGCGAAATAGCAATTCGGCCATTGACAATCGATCCGGAACCCCTACTCGCAGTTCTGTTCCTTTATGCAATAACTCCAATAGAGCATCGCTGCTATCAATTGATAATCGCTCAGCTATCACAAGGGCATTGCCATTGCGGCTAAGGGTTTGCGTAACAACCATAGGCAGTGGCGTACTTGATACTGCCCCGGCGCCAGCGGCCATAGAGAGTGGTTGGGCAGCGCTTAAAGCGGCTCCATCAAGCCGTTCTAAACGCAACATGTCGTCAATTTCGCCCCAACTTTGACAGCGCAATAGCTCTACCTCAAGGCCCTGCTTTTCAAAGAGCTTCTGCTCTCTTGCTACCAGCATTGTTGCTGCATCCAAGCCCGGCAAATAGCCAAGCTTGATTGGTGTTGGGCTTGCTTGTTGGCTGATTTTGCGTTTAGAAATTTTGCGCTGGTCTTGAAGGAATTCGAGTAGTTGATTACGAAGCAAGTAGTAATTAGGATCTTTTAGAACTCCTTTGCGGCAGCGGGGGCGCTCAAATGGCACGGCAACAATTCGTCCCACATGGGCTTTGGGACCATTGGTTAGTAATACAACTCGATCACTTAATAACAAGGCTTCATCTACGGAATGGGTAACCATTACGGTGGTGATATTTGCGTTTTGGCAGAGCTGCATTAACTGCTCTTGCAGATGGCCGCGGGTGAGGGCATCCAAGGCGCCAAAAGGTTCATCAAGCAAAAGTAACTTTGGCTCTAATGCAAGGGCCCTTGCGATGGCAACCCTTTGGCGCATGCCCCCAGACAGCACCCCTGGCATACGATCAGCAACCGATTCCAAGTTAACCATTGCAAGGGCAGCTTCCGTACGGTCATGCCTTTGCTGAGGGCTCAGGTTCCTTTTAACTTCCCTAAGGGCTAAAGCTACATTCGCCCGCACACTTCGCCAAGGCAAGAGTGAATAGTTCTGAAAAACTACCATTCGATCGGGGCCGGGTTCAATTACCTCACGACCTTCAAGAATTACTCCACCTTTGCTCGGCTTGTTTAGGCCTGCAAGTATATTTAATAGTGTTGATTTGCCACAGCCAGAATGGCCTACAAGCGAAATAAATTCCCCCTTTTCAACCGTTAGGTTGATTGTGCTTAATGCTTGGAAACTTGTGCCATCGCTCCTGGTGAACTGCTGTTCAACCGAATCAAGTTGTAGAAAACTTGCCATTGCTATACCTCCAAATGATTCGGAATTTTAAAAAGCTTGTTCTTTATTAATGGAGAACTCATTGATTTATCTTTGGGGACCACCTACCCGTTCGCCTACCCAGGCAACACCTCGATCAAGGATTAAGCCCACCACTCCTACATATAGGATTGCTAATATAATCTGACTTGTGCTTGAATCCCCACCAGCGTTATATGCATCCCATATAAAGAAACCAATGCCGCCATCGGCTTTTAGCATTTCTGCTGCAACAATTGCCAGCCAGGCAAGACCGATTGATATGCGCAATCCAGTAAATACATATGGTGCAGTGGCAGGTATAACTATATCCCACAAAAAGCTGCGTTTCCTAAGCCGTAAAACCCTTGCAACATTGCGATAATCTTGGGGTATTTCTCTAATTCCCATTGCAGTGTTGATAACAATTGGCCATATTGCCGTAATAAAGATAACAAATATTGCCGCTGCATCAGCCTGTTGAAATAACAGAAGTGAAATCGGTAGCCATGCCAAGGGTGGTACCGTGCGGAGCACCTGAATAATCGGATCAAAGCCTCGCCTAATAAAACTATTCAAACCCAGTGCTAAACCGGCAGCAATACCTAATATTGCCGCTAGGCTATACCCTAAAGCCACCCTTTGGAGAGATATTAATATTTGCCAACCCAAGCCTTTTGCTGTGCCTCCATCATCATAAAAAGGATTCACTATATAGGGATTCCAAGTTTGTGTTATTACTTGGATTGGCCCTGGAAAATCGCTATTACTCAGGCTGCATGAAAGTTGCCATATCAATAGAACTCCGCCGATACATAACACTGGAGCTTTGATCTGTTTGATGATTGGGCTGTTAAGCCATTTTAGTTGTGAAGATCTAGGCTTCTTTGCTTTGATTGAGGCGGAGACCATTGGTAGTGCTCTGATGGTTTTTAATTATTTTGTTATTTGGCTGGATATTTTATTAATTAACTCTTATTTAAGCGCCTTTATTTTTAAGCTATTTAAATAGGCTTGTGGATTGGCTGGGTTGAATTTTACGCCATCAAAGAACACTTCCACTCCCCTTGAATCACTAGCTGGGCCTGTGCCATAACCATTTGCTTTTGCAGCAGCCCGCCATAGATCGGCACGGTTTACTTGTTTTACAAGGGCATTGGTATTTGTATTTTTTGGTAGATACCCCCAGCGAATATTTTCGGTAATAAACCAGGCGTCATGGCTTTTGTAGGGAAAGGAGGCGTTATTATTCCAGAAATACATTTTGAATGGGCTATTTGTTACTTTCCGACCATCACCATAATCAACGGT
>Ga0247841_10007017_pt1 | contig 16966 bp, 13 predicted proteins | sample LaCruzMarch2015__2_FD_192410 | JGI IMG/M metagenome (GOLD analysis project Ga0247841, IMG submission 192410) | Freshwater microbial communities from meromictic Lake La Cruz, Castile-La Mancha, Spain - LaCruzMarch2015_18m | ecosystem: Environmental > Aquatic > Freshwater > Lake | place: Spain... | reverse complement strand
CCCACATAGAGGTCCGGGTTGCCGTCACTGTTCGCGTCCGGCCCGAAAGCCAGGCCGCCAGGACTTCCCATCGTCGCGACGGTCTGCCTGGCGCCGGTCAGCGGGTCTAGTCGGTAGACTCCTTGAAAATGGTTCGTCAGGGTTATGTAAACCATGTTATCCGGCCCGGTGATCATCCTGCTGATATTTGCGTAGATGTCGCTGAACATGGCGGGGCCGTTGGCAAACACCGCGCCGGTGTTACTGCCCAGTGGGTAGGGGTTGCCGTTATAACGATAGCGATAGACCGTATCAGAGGCCAAGGCAAACATGTCGCCGCTGTTCACCCCGCCCACGCCGCCGAGACTGCCCGGACTTGCCACGGTCATATCCAGAGTCCAAGCCACGCCCTGCGACTTCCGGGTCATCGTGCCTTGCCCCCCCAGGACCCACGGAGTGATTACCACCCCCTGGGCGACCACGCACCCAAGCGCCAATGCGCCCAGGCCACCGCAGATCAGCACCGATCTCCAATACGACGTCATGCGCGCTGCGATTGCCTTCTTCATGTGGTTCCCCCGGGTTGGTTTTATCAGTCTCACGTTTCGCATAGGCCAAGTATTACGAGTGAATGGCTGCACCCATTGCCGTCCAGCCGAAACACAGCGTGAAATACTCTCCTATAATATTGTAACAAAAATACACGTCCGGCAGGCAATTGTCAACCCAGTCCGGACATTTCTGGTAACCGGTCAGTGAATCGGAGGCACTGTGCCGCAGGGCTTCATCGGGGTCGCTATCGGAATCGGGATCGATCCCGATATGGAATGGTGCCCGGGGCGGGAGTCGAACCCGCACTCCCCTTATGGGGAAACGAATTTTAAGTCCGTTGCGTCTGCCATTCCGCCACCCGGGCATGAGGGCTGACGACGCCGGCAGGGGCAGGAAGCGCCGTCCCTCACGCAGCATAAGATGATGGACGAGCAGGGAAAGACAAGGAACGAGCCGCCGTTGGGATGCACACAAAGGGCGGGTAACCGGTGAGACCTTGTGCGCGGGAGCGGCAGTGCACAGCGCCGAGCGGTAAGCGGCAAGGACAGAGCGTGGAGCGTGGGGGCAACAGAGCACCACGGCGTAAGCCGGGTGATGCCGGACTTCCGGTCACCACGCTGACGCGCTGGTGCTTTGTAACCGCTTCCTGGCAATAGCGGGCTCTCCCGAGAATGTGGGAGCCGGTGCTCAAAGAGGCTAAGCGCGGTCGAAGCCCACCCGGCGATGGGACCGCCGTCTCCAGCGGTCGTTCACGCCGTCACCTGTGGCGCCGGCCGTCCTCGGCCGCCCACCAAACCAAGGCGCCGGTACGCTGCGCGGCCCCCCGCGCAGCATGTGGCGCTCGGGGGGCCGAGCGCAGTACAACAATACCCCACGTACCTGACCGGTTGCGCCGGTACGCTGCGCGGCCCCCGCGCAGCATTCGGCGCTCGGGGGCCGAGCGCCGTACAAGAGCCACCCGCGTGACTGGCCGGCTGCGTGGTCAGGCGGTTGACGCTGGGGACGCGCGGGGTATACTGAAGAATTGCGGGTACGGAGGCGCCGTCTGCTGTCCGTACCCGCCGGAACGGAGGTGTCCCGATGCAGTCACAACGCTGGCTGCCGGCGGTTCTGGTTGTGTGCCTGAGCCTGGCCGGCTGCAGGAGTACGGAACGGTTCGGACTGGACGGCAGCGAGCTCTATCGGCCGGCCGCGGCCCAGGCCGAAGACGGTCATTGGCAGGTCACCGGTGACGGGTACACGGCTGAAGTCAACGGCGACGGGTATCTCGCGTCGTTCAAGGTCGGAGCCGTCGAGACCATAGGTGCCCCGTTTGCCTATCAGCCCGAGGCCAAGCTGGCTGCGGACAGCGCGGAAATGACGGGCGATACCCTGAACGTACACCTCAAAGGGCCGGGCGGGGAGGCAACCATCGATTACCGGTTCAGGCGTGACGGGCTGGCCATCATCCCGGTGTGGCACGGCCAGGGCTCTGCACGCTTTCAGTTCACGGCGGCGCCGGCCGTGCTCGGCATTGAGTTACTGAGCAACGTGCCCGTAACGACCGCGGAGGGCGGTATGCACCTCGTCGAGCAGGGCGAAACCCGCGGCGTGCCGGCGATCGAAGCCGCGTGCGGCCGGGCGGTGCGTTTCTACTTCCCGGGCCTCGCGCTTCATGTTGACGGTCAGTCCTGGGGCGACGCGTATGGGGCTGCGCCCGGCTATGAAATCCGTGACAGGAGCTGGGGTCGCGCGCAGCTTGCGGCAGAACGGCCTTACCCGATCGTTCTCACCATTCAGCGGGGTGCAGACAAAGCCTGGCTGCCGGCCCCCGTGTTTGTGCCGCGCACGGACAAGCCCGGCGGCCTCTATCGCGCCGACGAGCCGTACAACTGGACGCTCGATTTCGGCACGGGTGAGAGCCTCCGGTACCTGACGGAGGCGCGCATCGAGGTCCTGGCGATCGACTGGCGGGTGAGCGATGCCTGCGGCCGTCTGGTCGCGATGGGACTCGAGACCGTGCGCCTGGATCCCGAGCAACCGAGAATAACCAAGTCCGTGACCGTGAAAGCGGGTGACGCCGATTACTGCCACGTACACTTCAAGGTATTCGAACCTTCCGGGCGGATGCTGCCGTCGAGTTTCCGTGCCTGGTTCAGGATTGCCCGTGCCAGCCCGGTAGCCACGAAGCCGGCCCCCGCGCCCGGGCCTGCTGCGAAGTGAACCCGGCCCGGGAGCGCAGCAGCGCGTCCCGGGTGCGTCTGACGAAGCGTCTCACAGTAGGAGCCACTAATCCACACAATTCCTCGGGGAGGGGCCGTTCTCGCCCCTCCCCGAAGCCCCTCCGGAGAGGGGCTGACAGCCCCGATCTCCTGAGTTTGCGGAGTTACGCTGGCGGGTAAGGCTAACTGATCCCGGCAATACCTGTTGCGCCAGCGAACTCCGTAAATTTAGGAAAAAGCGGCAATGCCGCCCTGCAAGGGGTTTAAGAGGGAGGGCGGAAGGTCCTTTCCGCGGATGCCATCCCCCTTACAAGACGGCTTCAAGACGATGGTGAGAGGCTCAGTAACCGTACCTATCCACAAAGAGGAAAGCACATGCTTTTCGGTTGCGCCTGGTACCCCGAGCAATGGGAGGAGAGTCGCTGGCCCGAAGACTTGCGCCTGATGCGCGAAGCAGGCATGAACGTGGTGCGCATCGGCGAGTTTGCCTGGAGCCGTCTTGAGCCGGCGGACGGCGAGTTCCATCTTGACTGGCTGGCGCGCGCCGTAACTCTGGCAGCTTCGTTCGGCATCCAGGCGATCATCGGCACCCCGACCGCCGCGCCGCCTGCCTGGCTGACGCAGGCGCACCCGGAGACGCTGGTCATCCGGGCAGACGGGAAGCGCGCCACGCACGGGGCACGCTGCCACGGCTCGCCGACCAGCCCCGTCTACCGCGGCTTCTGCGGACGCATCGCGGAAGAGCTCGCCCGGCGCTTCGGCCGGAACCCGCACGTCATCGGCTGGCAGATCGACAACGAGTTCAATGCCGTTTCCCATGGCGACGAAGCCCTCGACCAGTTTCGCCAGTGGCTGCGCGCGCGCCACGGCACTCTCGCCAACCTCAACCGCCGCTGGACCACGGCCTACTGGAGCGAAGAATACTTTGACTGGTCGCAGATCCAGCTCCCGCAGAGCGGGCACAATCCCGGGCTGCTGCTGGACTGGCGGCGTTTCATCACCGAAACCTTCTGCTCATTCCAGCGCGTTCAGGTCGAGGCCATCCGGCGGCATGCCGCCCCCCGCCAGTTGATCACCCACAACTGCATGGGCTGGTACGACGCTTTTGACCATTACCGGCTGAACGAGCAGTTGGACATTGCCTGCTGGGACAGCTACGTGGGCACCGGGCATCTCGATTACCTGTCCAGCGGGGCCCCGCATGACCTGACCCGCGGTTTCAAGCGCCGCAACTTCTGGCTGTTGGAGATGCAGCCGGGCTCGGTGAACTGGAGCCCGCTCAACAACGCGCTGGACCGCGGCGAGACACGCTGCCTGGCCTGGCATGCCGTCGGCCACGGCGCCAATGCCGTCTGTTTCTGGCAGTGGCGCAGTGCGCTGAACGGCCAGGAACAGTATCACGGCACCCTGGTCGCGCCGGACGGCGCCCCCCGGCCGTTGTATGCGGAAGCCGCGGAACTTGGGCGGGAACTGGCGGCGGCCCGGGCGGCGCTGCGCGACACCTCGCCGGTGGCGGAGATCGCCATCCTGCACAGCTACGAGGATCGCTGGGCCATCAACGGCCAGCGGCATCATCAGGACTTCGACCCGGTGAAGCATCTCCTGAGCTTCTACAGGCCGCTGCGCGCCATGGGGCACGGGATCGACATCATTCACCCCCTGGCGCCGCTCGCCGGCTATCGGCTGGTGATCGCGCCGCACCTGCATGTCCTGACGCCGGAGCTGGCCAACCACCTGCGGCAGTACGTCGAGGCGGGCGGACACCTGGTGCTGGGGCCACGATCCGGCATGAAAGACTCGTTCAACGCCCTGCTTCCGGCACGGCAGCCGGGGCCGCTGGCCGTGCTGGCCGGCGCGCACGTCGAGGAGTATTACGCGCTGGAGACGCCGATCCCGGTCAGCGGCGCGGCAGGAGCGGGCACGGCGCGCATCTGGGCGGAGTGGCTGCATGCCGATGCGGCAGACGCGGAAGTGCTGCTGCGCTACAGCCCGGCCAATGGCTGGCTCGACGGCCAGGCGGCCGCGGTCACCCGGCCTTGCGGGAAAGGCCGGGTGACGCTGATCGGCGCCTGGCTGGACGAGGAGCTGATGACCACGCTCAGCGGCACGTTCGTGGCGCAAAGCACGATCGAACCCCCGCGGCTGCGGCTGCCGCCGGGCGTCGAGCTGTGCCGGCGCGCCGGGCCGGGCGGCCGGGTGGTATGCATCCTCATCAACCACACGGCAGCGCCGCAGACGGTCACGTTCCCGCAGAATCCGCTGGATCTGCTGACCGGAAGCAAGTGCTCGGGAAGCGTTGTGCTGGCGCCGCGGCAGGTTGCTGTTCTGACCGCGTCAGAGTGAGGTGCTGCAGGTCACGCCTACTCCTTGTAGACCTCTTGACCGCCTACATTGCGAATCATGCCAGCCCTCAGACGATCGCGGCTTGTCGGAGATTTCGGGTCTTGTTTGCCAGAGCGATACCTATTGAAAAAACGCTTGTCTAACGCATTCCGCTTTTCCAGATGCTCAAGACATGCCCTAAAACAACCGCGCGCTCCGCAGTGCGCACACGAGTGCCCGAGACTGGCTACGAGTCCAAAGAGGGGATGAGGATACTTCTCTTGGATTTCGCGAGCTGCACGGTGACCAAGGCGGTACGCCTCTGTATCGTCCCTCGTTTGTCCGCGCAGCGCTTCGTATCTACTCTGTATCTCGGAAACATCAAAATCGGCCGGCGGGCCTGGATGGGTCTCCTTATGGCCGCCATGGTGTGTCAGGGTGCATTTGTACATGTCAACTCTTGCATGTGTTACCTGCTGACCTCCCAGCGTGAAGGAGACGGCATCATCCTTAGGAATAGCCTGACCAGGACATGCTCTTACACATAGCATGCATTTGTCACAAATCTGGCCCGTGCGCATCTGGTCTGACGGCAAATCCGCGTCCGTCAATACTACGCCCAACCTTTGAAGCGGGCCAAATCTCTTCGTAAGGAAGACTTTCGACCAGCCAAACTCTCCCAGCCCCGCAGCAACAGCAGCAGTACGATGGCACATGATGGGTTCCTGGTGTGGGGTTCCAGTCCATTGAATGACCGGCACCCCAGAAAAGCCGTTATCCTCCAACCAGGAAGCTACCTTCTGCCGCAGGTCGCGCATGAACTGCTCATTGATCCCGCCATAGCCGTGGGCGTTGTAGGGGATGACTAGGTTGTGATCGAGGGATTCCATCAGCCCTCGAAGAACCCTTATCCCCACCACGACAACAGTCCTGACGCGGAGATAGATGTTCCGCGGGTGGAACTCAGCGGGGGCATCATCGAATCGCTGAATGTTGGCAAACCCAAGCATGTCAGCCCCGTTCTCAAGGGCGAAAGTCCGCAGCCTGTTCTTGAACGATACCTTATCCACGGGGCATCCTCCTTTTGCCTGTACCGAACATGGTATTATACGTCAACAATAGCAGCCTGTCGGCACCCGCCGCGGGATGCTAGGCCTCAAATAGAAGCTTAACATCTTGTTTATTGTATGCGAGAGCATGAGGCATGGCAACCCAGCGAAGGAGAGGTGATATGCCGCAGACTGCTCGGCGGGCTGTGTCGCCAGCAATCAAGCCAGCCGGCGATGTAGGCGGCCTGCTTCTCCCGGACATGCTCGTGAAAATGCACGTGATCGCAGTAGAGGTCTGGGCCGAGATTGCGGGTCAGGGCGTACAGATCGATCACGGGCACGCCGGCCTTTTTCATAATGGCATCGGCGGCGGCGTTATAGGCTTCGCAGTCGGCGCGGAAGCGGTGGAATGGCATGCCGGGGCGGTTGTGCGTCTGTTCGTCGCAGGGCGTCGTGCGGATCCAGACCAGTTCGAGCTGCATGGCGCGCACCACCGCGACAATGGCACGCAGGTTCTCGCGGTAGCGCCTGAGCGGCACCTGTTTGCGGCCTGTGGCCGGGTCGGTCTTGATGTCGTGCAGGCCGCAGTTCAGCAGCAGCACGTCCGCGGCCAGGCCGCCGGCTTGCTGCGCGGCGCGCAGGAAGGCCAGGACCATCGAGGAATCGCCGCCGTTGGCTCCCTGCGGCCGGTCCAGGCTCAAGCGTGCCTCATCCGTTTCCTGCTTGCGTGTGTAACGCATCGAACCGGCGAGACACTTTTCGAGATAAGGTCCGTAGTGGAGCGAGATGCTGTCACCGAGGACATAGATTTTTTTCACGTGCGCGTGTCCGTGGCCACTGATACCTTGCCATCCGTTTGCAGGCGAATCTGTTCAGCGATGGCCGCTACCAGGGCGTTTCCGTCGGTGCTGTCGAGACGTTCGAGTACTTTCTCCCAGCGGAAGGCGAAGCTGCCGTGGACGTCGCGTTGCCGGTGCTTGAAGAGCGTGTCGAACCCGCGCCGGCGCTTCCGGTATTCAAGCTGGATATGGAGATAGCGGGTGAGAAACGCATCGAGATACACCTTGGCGAAAGCCGTCGGGTCCGGCAGCAGGCTGGCGCGGGAGGTCACGGGGCGGGCATAGTCAGCCGCAAAGGTTTGGAGAGGCGAGAGGTAGTCGCTGAAGGTGCCGGTATGATCGGCGACGATGATGTCGGCGGGCATGCCGCGCGGGTCCTCGGCCACCACCTCGTCCCCGTCGTCAAAGAGGGCATGCGTTCCATCGACATTGGCGCGGCCCACAATGATGTTCGGAGCCGCCGCCCGGCCCAGCAGCAGCCCCAGACGCAAGGCGTATTCCGGGCTCTCGTAACGCGAACTCGGGATCTTGTCCGTCGCGACCCCGTGGATGTAGTCCCGCTCGAAATAGGCGGACCAGATGATCTGCCCCAGAAATTCGCGGCGCCGCCCCTGGTATTTTTCCGCCAGTTTGCGCATGGAAGTGCGGACCGCGAGGTTCATGCCGAGCTGTCGGCAGCCGAGGCGCCGGTCGAGAATGTACTCGGTGTATTCCTCGGCCTCGAGAATCGAGCGCAGCAGATCCTTGCCCTCATCCAGATGTTCGCTGACACCCCATTTCTGGAGACGGACAATGCGGACCGCGGGCTTGCCGGCACCGCGGTACATGATCTCGGCGATGTAGACCCTGCGGCGGCTGCTCGCCATGGGACGCGCCGCGGACAGGGACCCGACGACCCGGCCGATATTGACGTACTCGACGTCCCCAAACTCACGGATGAAGTTGAAAATGAAGCCCTTGGCGCGTTCGTCACACAAGGCACGCAGTTCGCTGTCTTCGGGGTGCCGTTCCGCCTCCTCGAAAATCGAATCGAAGATCAGCTCACCGTCTTCGATGCGCCCGCCCGGGAGCCATTCGATGCGCAGGTAGAACTCGGTGCTGAGACCGTGCAGGACGTCATCGGAGACCGTCTCCTCGCGCTGGCTGACGAGCGCCGAGACCAGCCGCCGCCGCCATTCCGCATCCTCCAGGTCATCTTCGAGCAGGGCGGGCGGCACGGCCGCGACGAAGCGCCGCAGGAGTTCTGCATAGCGCGCCTTGAGTTGCGCCGGCTCCAGGGCGAGCAGCAGATAATCATCAGCAGCAAAATCCGCGTGACCGAACTTCAGCTTGGTGGCGAAGAAATCCACTTCCGAGTAGTGCCGGCGGTTCCTGCGGCCGGAAAAGTCCCGGATTTCCTGGAGTTGAAGCGCGAGTTCCTCGGTGCCGAGCGCGCCGAGCCGGGCGAACTCGGAGCAGGTGAGATAGCGGGTGCCGGTCATCATGTTGTAGAAGTAGATCGCGCCGCAGCCGATGGCGATCCGGGCTTCACGGATCATGGCCTTCATCTCTTCCTGCGACCTTGGCAGCGGGCTGATGCGCCAGCACTCGCCCCGTTGCCTGACGGCCTGGCGGACCTTCTCATTCATGGCGTACAGGAACTTGATCTGCCGCTTCGAGACGAGCCCCTGGAGAATCTCATCGGCATCGAAGGCCCGGCGCATGTTGCCCGGATCCGGCCGGATCAGGATGCGGTCCTGTTCCATGATCAGGTCGACCGAGTCCTCCCACTCCGCCATCTCCTCCCCGGGGGTGAGCGGCGGCAGCCCCGTGGACTGGCGGATACGGTTCAGATGCGCCGCATATTCGAGGCGCTGGGTGGCATGGATGCCGGGCAGGGTGACCAGGGCGGGGCGGTGCAGGAACAGGGTGCCGATTCGGGAAATCAGACTGCCCTGGGCGTCGCGGGCGAACGGGTGTTTGCCTAGTATCTCAATCGGCATGGCGCGAGTCTATTCTTTGCGGACCTGCTTTAACGGGACGAGGGTCTTGACCTCGGCGGCGCCATAACCGATGCGGATCGTCGGCGCGGTCTCGAAAACGATGCTTCCATCGTTGTTTTTGCGCACCAGGACGCCTTCGTAGACATTGCCGTTGGCGAGCGTCAGCCGGTGCGTCGGCAGCCAGCGCGCCTTGAGTTTGATGCTGCCCAGGCTGGTCGCCAGTCCCTGCTCAATTGTGACCCGAATGGTGCTGGTTTCGTACTCCGGGTGCTGCAGTTCGAGCACGTGTCGGCCCGGGGTCAAACCGTCGTATTCGAAAATCCCGGAAACCCGGGGATGGTCGGAGGCCACGGTTTTGCCCATGCTCTGCCCATCAATGAAGACCTTACAGTCCGGCGGTTCGGTCAGGAAACTGAGGCTCCCGAAGAAACGGGACAGCGTGAGGTCCAGCTTCTGCGTCGCGCCGGCGGCGATCACCAAGTCCCTGGTTTCGTCCGCAAAGCCGCGCTTCTGGATGCGCACCGTCATCTTGCCGGCCGGCAGGTTCGTGGCCTTGTAGGGGGTCTGGCCGAGCAGTTCGCCGGCCGCATTGTACACGTCGGCGCCGACCGGAAGGGTGACGATTTCGAGCCCGCCCGGCAGCCCGGCCAGCGGCGGAATGCGGATCTCCTTCTTTTCCTGGCGTTTCAACAGCATCGGCTGCGTGACGCCCTTGAAACCCGCCTTGCGCACAGAAAGGATATACTCGCCGGCAATCAGCTCGCTGATGGTCAGCGGTTCCTCCGGGTTCGCCGGGGTCAGGCCGTAGAACTTGTCATTGATATAGACCTCGGTGCCGCCGGGGCTGGTCCAGACCTGGAGCGTGCAGGCCAACGACTCGAGGGGTTCCACGATCTTGCGGGGACGGGCGCTGTCAATCGTGAAGCGGAAGCGTTTGGCCGCGTAGCCGGCAGCGGTCAGTTCGGCTTCGTAGCTGCCTGCCGGGAGTTGGGAAATCAGCACGGGCGTCTTGCCTTCACTCTCGCCGTTGAGCGCCAGCAGGGCGCCGGTCGGGCTGGACTCCAGCGTGACCGTGGCGCACAGCGCGGTCAGCGTAACCGGCAACTGGAATTCGTTGCCCGCGCTGGCCGGCACTTTCTGCCAGACGGTCCGGTACCCGGCCTTGGCGATCTCCAGCAGGTGTTCACCCGGCCGCACCGTTTTTTTCACCGGCGTCACCCCCGCAGGCATGCCATCCACCCACAACTCTGCCCCCGGCGGCACGCTGGTGACATTCAGGAGCAGCATCGGCTCGGGCGGCGCCTTGGGGCCGCAGCCGGCCAGCAGCACGAGGCAAAGCGGCAGCAGAAATATGATGCGCATGAGCATAGGCCCGGTTAACGTTTCCTCTGTCTCTGCTGGATCAACTGGTTGACCGCAATCATCTCGCTGCGCGCCTTCCTGGCAATCTCATGGTCGCGATCCGGAACCATGCCGACAATGGTTTCGAGAAGACGGCGTGCCTCGTCCAGATTGCCGGCGGTCTTGGCCGTCAGGGCGTTGCGCAGCAGTTGGCTCAGTTCGTCATCCAGCGTGGTCTGGGCCGCCTGAAGTTCCGCCGTGGCCGCGGCAAACCAATCCGGTTTGTCGTCAAACCGTTTCAGCCGCTCCAGTACCTGGCGGTAAGCCTTGACGGCGCGGTAGAGGTTGGCGGGATCGACACTGCGCTCCTCGTGGAGACGTCTCGCGTTGGCGTATTCCTCCGCCGCCAGCCGCAGGGCCTCCTCACGCGGGACCGGCTCCGAAAAGACCCCGAGTTCACCTTGGACAAAACTCATCAGGCTCTGCACGACGGCGGCAAATGCCGGCGACGGGGCGCTGTTCTCGAGACAGATGTCATTGCCGCGCTCCCGGAACTGAACCAGCAACTCGACGCGGGACAGTCCCCCCTGCCGCGTCTCGGGCGGAACCGGCGCCAGCGCCAGGAACTCTTTGGTCAGCAGACTGCGCGTCAGGATCTCGAGCTGATCATCCCGGAGTTGCCTTTCCTCCTCGACGCGGCGGTCGTTCACGACATCGTCCACGACCAGCCGCATCTCGCCGTTCCGAATGCTGAGCTCGAAGCGGAAAACCACGGTCGGGCTCGCTTCCACCTTCTCATAGTAAATGCGGAGATCCTTCGGGCCGGAAGGACGGGCGCTGAGATCCAGATCAGCTTTCCGGGGCGTCCCGGAGTTCTTCAGCACGATGCCGGTCACGATCACGAGTGCGACCAGAAGCAGAATGGCTGCCAGCGCCAGGGCGCGGCGCCGGCTCGGCGCCGCGGCGCCGCCGGCTGCCGGCGGAAGCGCAGGCGGCGGAGGTTCCGCCGCGGACGGCGCGGGTTCGGGTGTTGCGCCTTCAAAGCCGGGGCTTTCGGACGCGGGTTCGGCAGCCTTGATGGTGACGATCGGCGTTTCGGTGTCGGCCTCCTCCGTCAGCACCCGGAAGAGCGTGCAGCCAATACGGATTTCGTCCTGATTCGCGAGTCGCATGCTCCGGGTCAGCTTGCGGCCGTTCAGGAACACGCCGTTGCTGCTCTCCCGGTCCCGGAGTTGCCACTCCGTGCCGACGAGTTCCACTTTGGCGTGGTACCGGGAGACCTCCGAGTCGTCCGTGAGCACAACGTCGTTGTCCCTGGCGCGGCCAATGCCGAGGCCGCCTGCCGCAGCCCTGAACTCCCGGCCGCGGAGCGACCCTGTCAGGCAGATCAGTTTCATGAAGAGGCCTGTGCGTCCATGTCGTTATGCGGGCCAATATAGTCCAAGAACGAGCCGGGCCAATCGGCTGATCCTCAACCCGGTCCGCCTGTGTCCACGGCATCGCCGACCCGGGTGGAAGAGCGCACGATCGCGCCGGCCGGCAGTTCCACGACCCGGCGCGCCCGGCGGGCAACGGCGAGGCGCCAGGGGCGCAGATCGGTTCGCAGCGCGCAGACACGGCCGTCGGCATCCAGAAAGAGCACGTCGAGCGGGATGCGCATCCCCCAGGTGTGGATGGCGTTGCAGCCCGGAAAGAGCAGGGCGTCAAAGGCCGTGAAATCCCGGGCGATCATCCCGCGCAGCCGCCAGGCCAGGCTCCGGGCGATCCGGGGCTGCCAGGCGATGATCGTGTCGCGGGTGAGATTGCGGATCATTGGGTGAGGAAGCGGAGCGAGCGCAGCAGAATCGGGCCCAGCATGACGATGATGACGGCCGGAAAGATGAACAGAAAAAGCGGCAGCAGCAGCTTCACCGGAGCCTCATTGGCCAGCTTCTCGGCGTTCTGAAACCGTTTCTGCCGCATCTGATCGCTCAAGATCCGCAGGATCTGGCCGATGCTGACGCCGAGTTCGTCAGCCTGGGCCAGGGTTTCGACCACCAGAGTCAGATCGGGCTGCTGCACGCGGGACGCCATATTCCGGAGAGACTGGCGGCGCTGTTTGCCGAGCTGCACCTCGCGGAAGACGCGCTCGAGCTCCTGGCCCAGAGGATCGCGCGGCCGTTGCTGGAGGATGTCGTAGAGCGCGGTCAGAAAGTCGCGCCCGGCCTCGACGGAGAGCGTCATCAAATCCAGCACGCCGGGAAGGGCGCGCTGAATGGAGCGGTGCCGGGCGCGAATTTCGCAGCTCAGCCAGTAGTTCGGGAAGATGACCCCGAAGACCATCAGCGCGAGCCCAAAGAAGACCAGGAGCCGGTTGCCCAGTGAAAAAAAGACGATGCCAAGCACCACGAAGACCACGGCGTAGATGATGCGCAGGGCGATGAATTCTTCCGGCGGAAACTGCTGGTCGCGTCCCGCTTGGACCAGGCGCGTGTCGGTGCGGAGCCGGAGCTGTTCGAGTTCCGGCCGCTGCAGGCGTGGCGCCAGGGCCCGGGCCAGAGGCAGGAACAACCTGAAGAGGAGCGGAACTCGCGCCGGGACCGGGCCCATGCCGGCCTTGGCCTGGCGCAGGGCATCGGTCACGACCCAGGCCACGAGGCCCGCCGACAGGCCGGCGAGCAGCGGCGGCAGACTTGTCAGAAAGGTGCGCACGCTTTCCATAGGGAGCCTAGATGTCGATGTCGATGATCTTGCGGATCATGAGGAAGCCGCAGCTTTCCAGGATCAGCACGACGATAAACAGCAGGATGCCGATCGCCTGCGAGAAAAAGTTTCGGATCAGGTCAGGATCCATGAAAAAAAGGACCAGCAGCAGCAGGATGGGCAGCAGCCCGAGCACGATTCCCTGGAGCCGTCCCTGGGCGGTCAGGGTTCGGATCCGGCGCTGAATCCGGCGCCGCTCGCGGATCAGGGCGGAAAGGCGGTCGAAAACCCCGGTCAGGTCGCCGCCGGTCATGCGGGCGGTGCGGATAGCGCTGGCCACCAGATCGAAATCCTCGCTGCTGACGCGTTGCGACATGTTCTTCAACGCGTCTTCGAACGACATGCCCAGTTTGGTCTGCTGCAGCATCAGGCTGAATTCAACCGAGATCGGCTGACGCTTCTGCTTGATCACCATTTCGACGGCCTGGACGATGCTGAACCCGGCCTTGAGGGCGTTGCTCATGCCCATCAGCGACTCCTCGAGCTGATCGTTGAATTTTTCGAGACGGTGCTTGCGGAGAGCACGCAGCACAAAGCGTGCGGCAGACACCGCGGCAACCAGGGTCATCGCGGAGAAGACAAAGGCCGCCTTCCAATTCCACGGTCCGCCCCCGATGCTGCCCACCAGCAGAAACGCAAGCAGGGCCACCGCCAGCGCCGCCCCAAGGCTGTAGTTGATGAACACGCGGCCCGGCATCTGGTACAGCATTTCCTCCAGCTCGAAGTCCGCTTCTTCCTGGAAGCGCCGGCGCCAGCGTTCGAACCGGCCTTCCAGGAGAATGGCTGCGAGCCAGACGCCAATCCCGGTGGCCAGTGCGGCCAAGACCGCGATCAGATAGGTTGTCAGATGATCGGACATAAAGCCCTGTCCGGCCCGCGCCGGCTGTTACTGGCAGCCTGTCGGACTTAGGCCGCCGCGAGTCAAGATACCTGTATTTTGACAGGCTGCTAGCAGGCTGTCGTCAACCGGTCCAAACATGCCACACCGGGTAAGTCCGGCAGCCTGCTAGGATTCGCTGAACACCGCCAGGTTGAAAGGAATCCCGGCGTCCCGTGCCTCTTCCACGAACGTTGGCACGATCCCGCAGCTCGTGTGGTGTCCGCGAATGCTGCCATCCTCATTGACGCCTTCCTGGACGTACTTGAAAATCTCCTGGGTGGTGATCACCTCGCCCTCCATGCCGGTGACCTCCGAGATCTCGCTGACCTTGCGTGTGCCATCCTTGTAGCGACTGATCTGTACGAGCAGGGAAACGGCCGAGGCCACCTGCTCGCGGATGGCGCGCAGAGGCAGGTCGAAGCCGGCCATGAGCACCATGGTCTCGAGCCGGGCGAGGGCATCGCGCGGCGAGTTCGCATGCACGGTGGTGAGCGAGCCGTCGTGGCCGGTGTTCATTGCCTGGAGCATATCCAGGGTCTCGCCGCCGCGGCACTCGCCCACGACGATGCGGTCCGGACGCATGCGGAGGGCATTGCGCACGAGGTCGCGAATCGTGATCTCGCCCCGACCCTCGATATTCGGCGGCCGCGCCTCAAGCCGCACGACATGTTCTTTCTGGAGCCGGAGTTCGGCCGCGTCCTCGATCGTGACGATGCGCTCGTTGTTCGGCAGAAAATTGCTGAGCGTGTTGAGCAGAGTCGTCTTGCCGGTGCCCGTGCCGCCGGAAATGATGATATTCTTGCGCAGCAGCACCGCGATTTTGAGGAACTCGGCCATTTCCGGGCTGACGGAGCCGAGCTCGATGAGCGTGTCCACCGTCATGACCTCCCGGGCGAACTTGCGGATGGTGAGCGACGGTCCGTCCAGGGCGAGCGGGGCGATGATGGCGTTGACGCGGGACCCATCCGGCAGGCGCGCGTCCACCATCGGCTGGCTCTCGTCAATCCGCCGTCCGAGCGGCGCGACAATGCGTTCGATGACGGTCAGCAGTTGTGCGTCGCTGGCAAACAGCAGATCGGTCCGGTAAATCCGCCCTTTCATTTCAACATAAATCCGGCTGCCGCCATTGACCATGATCTCGGTGACCCGATCGTCCTTGAGCAGTATTTCGAGCGGCCCCAGGGCGATGGCCTCGTTGATCAATTCGCCTTCAACCACGCTGACGTCAACCGCCGACGGCAGGCGGCTGCGGAACTCTCCCAGGATGCCCTTGATCGTCTCCCGGGCCTGACGGATAACCTCGTTCGAGTTGGCGCCGGACAAGGTCAGGTTGCGCAAGTTGACGCGCTTGAGCAGTTCTTCATGAACCTGCAGCTTCACCTGCTGAACCACGCGCCGCTGCTCCTGGGGAATGCCGGAAATGCGCAGCGCGGCGGCTTCCGCAAACAGGTGCCCCTCCGCTTTGGCGCGCTCCTGGGCCGCCGGCGTCTGGGCGGTCGCCTCGCGCTGGGGTGACGCGCCCCGGCCCATGTGGCGCAGTTCGAGGGTGGCATGGGCAATACGGATCAGGCTGCCGTGCGCCAGCGGGACCTTGACGCCAGCCCGAAGATGAGTGTCGTTGAGGAGGGTGCCATTGGTGCTGCCGGCATCCTCGATGAAGGCGTTTTCGGCGGTGACCGTCAGAATGGCGTGCCGGGAGGAAACTTCCGGGAGATGGATTTGGATGTGGCAGGCCGGGCTGCTGCCGATCCGGTATACCCCGGGGGCGAGCCGCCCGACCGTCTCCGGCCGATCCGGAATCCTGATGGCAATCTCAAACATCCAGTGCTCTTTCCGCGGCGGCGGGCAGCAGCGGTTTGCCGGCGCGCCGCGTCCGGGACGGGCAGCGCCCGGGGTCACGGGTGAACAGGCGCCAACTTCAGCCGCGCCTCACGGTCCTTCGTGTATTCCCCGGCGTTCGTCTTCAGGTAGTTGAAATTGACGTTCTGCACGTTTTTCTCGATGTAGGGATCGCCAGGATTGCGGAGCGTGAAGGTGATCGAGCCCTTCTGCTGGGCAAACACCAGCATCTCGGCCTCTTTCGGGGTCACGGCCAAGGTTACGGTGGAGTAGGAGCGGGAACGCTCGCCGCCTGCCGCCGTGGCGGCGACTGAGGCCATCTGCTGGCCGACGGCCAGCACCGTCACATTCTGCAGGATGGTCAGCGTGACCGTGTCCAGTGCCGCCCCCTTCTCGTCTGCCGGGAAGCGGAAGGTGCCGATGATGTCCACGTGATCGTTGGGCCGGATCATGCCGGAAACCGAACTCGTCAGATCGACGGACAGCGAGAGGCCGCGCTGCATCTTCTGGATGGTCCGGGCGAGAGAACTGCCGGTCACGCCCACCGACAAGTCCTGGAAATCCTGCCACTGGAAAATGGCGTCCGGCTTCTTGTCGACCGCGAGTCGTTGCCCGATGACCAGTTCGATGTTCTCTTTCGAGAAACGCACTTGGTCGTCGCTGGCGCTCGAGGCAAAGATCTCCCGGAGCCCGAGGTCACTGGGCTGGACCACATCGCCACGAAGCATGTTGTTGCGCGGAATCAGGACTTTGATCTTCTGCGAAACCAGCCCCAGTTTCTGTTTCTCGGCGTCGATCTGCATCTTGGTAAGGAAAAAGGCCAGCATTCCGGCAACCAGGGCGACGGCGAGCAGGATGTAGTTCCGCATATCGTGACCCCCTATGCGACAGTGAACAGCGAGAAAGCCGATGGGCAGCGGCGCGGATTGCCGTTGCCTCCAAGTATACCCACCGTTTCACGGCAAGTCAACCATAATGAATTCGCTGGGGGTAACCGGTGAGGCTAGGAGTCTGTCGGACTTACCCGTTGTGGCATGCTTGGACCGGTTGACGACAGCCTGCTAATGGCAAAACCGCGTCTGTTTTGAGGTGTTTCAGGCAAATCCTTTCGGTTTCGAGCATAATTCAGTGCGGTTTTGCTGGAGCAGCCTGTCGAAATACAGGTGTTTTGACTTGCGGAGGCCTAAGTCCGACAGGCTGCTAGGAGACTACGTCTTCTGCCAAATTCCACACCTGCGGC
>Ga0247841_10007016_pt1 | contig 16969 bp, 15 predicted proteins | sample LaCruzMarch2015__2_FD_192410 | JGI IMG/M metagenome (GOLD analysis project Ga0247841, IMG submission 192410) | Freshwater microbial communities from meromictic Lake La Cruz, Castile-La Mancha, Spain - LaCruzMarch2015_18m | ecosystem: Environmental > Aquatic > Freshwater > Lake | place: Spain... | reverse complement strand
GGGCTCAGTTCACCGTGGCCCTTCAGCAGATACACCTTCTTGACTTCGTTCCTGAGCAATTTCATCAGGGCGTTGGTTACGGTTTCCTCATCCGCTGTGGTGACACGTTGTTCCTTTTGTCCGGCCTTTATCACTAGGGTGGGATAGGTATCGACCTTGTTGGCTAGAGCGACGGATCGCTCCTTGTCAGGGTCTATGAACGAGTAGGACAGATCCTTATACACGTCCCGATATTGATCCAGCAGGTCGGATGCGGATTCCCTGGCCGCGGAGTCCTTGATCTCGTAAAAGGCCATGACCTGAAGGGGGATTTTTTGCTCCTGAAAGGTCCCCACGATCTTCTTGCTCTGGGCCGCGAGCGTGAACCGGCCGGTTTTTGTAAGGTCCCACCGCTTAGGGTATTGCAGGATGATGTATTGCAGCGCAATGACAATAGCCAGGAAGATGACCACCCCAAGGGCAGCGCCTCCTCCGAGCGCCAGTTTACTTCGCGATTCTCCGATCGTCATGCTTTACCCCTTCCACCGGTACGTTTCCAGAGACCGCATCGTCAAAAAAAGGAAAAAGGCGGTGAACAAGACAAAGAAGGATATGTCCGGCAGCGCCAGTATTCCCTTTTGGAAAGACTCCAGGTGCTCGATGATCGACAACTGCCGGAGCACAAAGCCCGATTGCTCACCCACAATGGAGGCGGTCCAGCTAATTACCCAAAACAGTAAAGCCGCTCCGAAGGAAATCGCTGCAGCGACGATCTGGTTTTCCGTGAGAGAGGACAGAAACATCCCCAGCGACATGAAGGCCGCTCCCATAAGGAACAACCCCAAGTACCCGGTGAGCAGAGGACCGAATTCAGTCGCGCCGAACGCGAGCAACAGGACCGGCACTGAGACAGTCCCGGCCAGCATGACAACCAACACGGCGAGCGCAGCCAGGAACTTTCCGACCAGCACGCCAAGATCCGTGATAGGGTACGTGAGGAGCAGTTCAATGCAGCCAGACTTTTTCTCCTCGGATAAAAGCCTCATCGAGAGCAGAGGCATCACGAACAGCAGTATTATGCTCAAGTTCTGGATCAGCGGTCTGACCACGACGTCCGTAAAATTGATCCGCTCGGCAACCATCGGATTGTTCGCTGCCTGCAAGCTGATCAGACTGAGCAGAGACAAATGGGCGTAAAAGAAAAAGCCCGCAATGAGAAGAAAAATGGCTATCACTGCGTACGCTATGGGCGAGACAAAGAAGTTCGCGGTTTCTTTGCGAAAGACCGCATACCATCCCTTCATCAAACCGCCTCCTTTCGCGCCGCGTTTTCTGCGCCGGCCCCTTCTTCGGTCTCTTCGGTGACCAGATCGATGAACACGTCCTCGAGGCTCAGGTCGAGGCCGCGAAGTTCCAGCAGGTCCCAGCCCTTGCCAAGCACGGTTCTTGCCAGGGCTGGACGAATATCCAGGTCCGGAGAGGCTTCGACCACTACGGACGCTTGTTCGTCCGAGGATACCCCCGTGGAGTGGACTGCCACCAACCCCGGCATCCCTGCAAATACTTGACGCAACTCGGTCTCGGGAGCCCGAGCAATCACCTGGGTCCGACGCGATTTACCGTGACCGGAGGTTAGATTGGCAGGCGTATCCTCGGCCACGATCGAGCCCTTGTTGATGATGATAACCCGGTCGCACACCTGGCTGACTTCGGGCAATATGTGAGTGGACAGGATCACTGTGCGATTCTGAGAAAAGCTTTTTATCAGTTGCCTGATCTCACGTATCTGTCGCGGGTCCAGTCCGATGGTCGGCTCATCCAATATGAGGATCGGCGGGTCTCCTATCAGGGCCTGGGCAAGGCCCACTCGCTGACGGAAGCCTTTGGAGAGCCATTTGATGATCTTTCCCATCACATCTTCAAGCCCTACGGATGAAGCGACTCGCTCTATCTCTCCGGCCCGACTCGCAGCAGCGACACCTTTGGCCCTGGCTACGAATTCGAGGTAGCTTCGCACCCGCATCCAATCGTACAGCGGAACATTCTCCGGAAGATATCCCACCTTTTGGCGGATCTGAATCGAGTCGTTCCAGACGCTCATTCCCAGGACCCTCGCATCCCCGGAGGATGGAGGGGAAAAGCACGTTAGGATGCGCATGGTAGTGGTTTTTCCGGCTGCATTGGGTCCCAGGAAGCCCACGATCTCACCGGGTTCCACTCGAAAGTTGACGTTCTGGATTGCGGCCAACCTGCCGTAATACTTGGAGAGGTTCTCCACTTCGATCATCGGCCATCCTCCTTGAAGCCCGATCTTCAAGAAAGTCCTTTTACTACTCCACGCGTGTTTGTCAAGGTGTCAGTGTGCCTTTCGTCCGGCAAAGGGAACACGAGCAGTACGTCTTTTGTCTAATTTCTGGAAAGCCTAGCCGTTCTTGCAAAACAAGCTCCTTAAGGTTGACCCCATCCATCTGAAATGATATGTCTTGTGGCGGTTGCTAGAATGGCGCTGACAGTCGTGGCAAACCTAAACCAACCCGGAGAAACAAACCATGACTCCTCGACCGACCAGAACCCCGAAATGCCCTTCAGCCGTAAGATGGATCGCGTTGATGTGTCTAATCGCGAGCCCGGTTTCTGCAACGGGACCCTCGGACGCTGTCCAGGCAGACAACGCTTTTTTCCGTGGGAGTCACCTCCTTTCCGGCGAGAGCATTGCCGAGGCCCTTCCGTCCCTCGAACAGGCCGTGAAGCTCGATCCGGAAAACGTGAAGTATCGCAATGTGCTCGCCGTGGCATACAACAACATGGGACTCAAGCTGAGTCGTGAGGGAAAGGTGCTGGAAGGACTGGGCTACCTGGAGAAAGCGCTCGCTGTGGCTCCAGAAGATGCCGACATCCGAACGAATTTTATCACCGCCGTGTCACAGGCCGTAGCTACCGGACAAGAACAGGTGAAGATCGAAGACAAGGTCGCATATCTTAGGCGAGTCATGGAAATCGACCCGCAGAATGCCTCGGCTCGAAAGACCCTTTCCGCCTTGCTGAACAACCTCGGTGTATCAAAGGGAAAGCGTGGAGCTAGAGATCGAGAGGTGGCGGACCTTGAGGCGGCCCTGTCGATGGACCCTTCCAATGCGAAGATCAAGAAAAACCTGTCAACCGCCTATTACAATGCTGCTGTGGAAACGGGAAAGGCAGGAGCTCTTGACCAGGAGGTGGAACTCTTGCGCAATGCTCTGAAACTCTCGCCCAAAGATCCTCAGATCACCGAAAGCCTGGGTAGAGCACTGTCTAATCTCGCGGTATCACGAGGCAAAGATGGAGATGTGGCGGGCCAGATTGCACTGTTGAAACAGTCCCTGGAGATTTCGCCTCAGGACCCGGTGACCAGGAAGAACCTCGCAGCGGCTTACAACAATATGGCTCTGTCGGATGATGCGGACACCAAGTTTCAGGAGAGGATTTCGACACTGGAAGCGTCTCTGAAGTTGGACCCCAAGAACACTGCCACCGTCGCCAACATGGTGAACCTGTTGGCCAAGGAAGCTGTAAAGGTGGCTAAAGCCGGGGCTGTTTCGAGGGCTGTCGAACTCTTGGAGAGGGCCGCGAAACTTGACCCGGAAAACCGGTCGGTTAAGAGCAACCTCGCTGCCTTGCACCACAACGAGGCCCTGAAGAAGGGTGAAGAGGGTAAGCCGGAGGACGAGATCAAGCTGCTCAACAAAGCGCTGCAGCAGGACCCGTCCAACCAGGAAATCAAGACCGACCTGGCTTTGGCGTACAATGATTACGCTGTCAATCTGGGCAAGAAGGGTGACGCCAAGCAGGAACTCGACTACTTGAACAAAGCCCTCAAGCTGGCCCCGGGAAACAAGGCGATACAGGAAAACCTTGCCCGCGCAAAACAAAAAAGCGAGGTCAAGGAATCGGGGAAGGCCCTGAAGAAGGAGGACGTTCCAGAAAAGAAGAAGAGCGGAGAAGGCTGAGCTGCGGACCCAAGAAACCGATCACCCCGAATCAACGGACGGCGGCATGAACCCCTCGTCTGAAGCCGTGATGTTTGACATTTGAGGAGATCAATAATACAATCATTCACCGACGTCTTACCGGACCCAACGTCCCAAGGGCTTTCCATGATTGCCAAATTCACCCGGAAGGATTTCCTGGAAGCCATTTTTGGCCAGTACTACAAGGAGCACCGGGGTTTTATTTTGGTTAAGAGTTTCAAGCGGGGCGACCCAAAGATGAGCACCCGCTATTTTCCCAATATTGAGATCTTGGCCAAGGAACACTATGGTGAGGAAAGGGACGTCTATTTCGGGATCTGCCCCCGCGAGAGGATGAAAGCGGAAAAAGAGCACATACACTACGTGGTTGCTCTGTGGGCCGACCTTGACATCGGCCGCGAAGGTCACGAAGACAAGCAGATCTTCTTCGAAGGCCCGCAGCAGGCTGCCAAAGCGATTAGGGGGTTCCCTAGAGCGCCTTCCATTATTGTGGAGTCCGGCCGTGGCGCACATTTGTACTGGTTGCTCAATCAAGTCAGTGAAGTCACGGACCTTGAACGGGTCGAGCGGGTGCTCAGGAACATCAATGATCACTTGCAGTGCGACACAGACATGAATCTCGACTCTGTGCTAAGACTGCCGGAAACCGTAAACACGAAGGTCCCCGGAAAGCCGGTGAACTGTGAAGTCAAATTCATCAATCCAAATTTCCGATACAGCCTCCAGGATTTTGAAAATCTGGGCCAGCGAATAGCTGTTGCCGCGCCGAAGCCGGCTGCACCTGCGGTTCCGCCGCCAAAACTCGTGGCTGCGGAAGCACCTGAAGCTGAAACATTTTCCGAGGAGCCCGAGGAAGAACCGACGCCAAGAGGCGCGGTAGCTCCCGGAGGGCAATCGGTGGACGATTCGCTGGTGCTCGATGAGACGATCATCGACGAACTAATTGACGACATCTCGATGGCAGCGAGTGTGGTGGCGGACCTTCCCACGGCAAGATCCGAGCCGGTCCCTTTTTCTTCCCGCTCCCCGGTGGATATGTCCGTGCACGGTCCTGAGCCCCCGTCAACCACGGCGTTCGCCTCGGCTTCTTCCGTTATTGCGGCCACAAGCAGCGTCCTTGAAAGACTGTCCTCGTCACGGGCTTCAGTAGAGATCCTCCTGCTAGGGTCGGACACGACCATAACAGGGACCCTTGCATGGAACGAAAACGGGCTGATCGGGGTCGAGTCAGGCGGTAGCCTCTACACTATTCCTCTTTCGAGCGTTTCCTTTATAAAAAGCAGGGCCTCATAGTCTGTTCGGATGCAATGCAAGGCGCAGGACCGATATTCTGGTCCGACGTCGTGGGCGTGGACGAACAGGGGGTTAAGCAACCATGTTGAACATCATCTGGCTTGTGCTGCTGGTCGGTTCTGCTGCTGTGGCAGTTGCCACAGGCCATACAAGAGAGTTGATAGCGGCTGTCACGGACAGTGCAGGCTCCGCTTTCAAACTGGCCCTGGGGTTCACGGGGATCATGGCCCTGTGGCTGGGAATTATGAAGATAGCCGAAGACGGGGGACTCGTAGAGCGCTTCACAGCGGTCATCCAGCCGTTGATGCGCCTCCTTTTTCCAGGAGTCCCTCCCGGCCATCCGGCGCTGGGCAGCATGGCCATGAACATGGTGGCCAACATGTTCGGGTTGAATAATGCCGCCACACCTCTCGGGATTCGGGCCATGGAAGATCTGGACAGCCTCAACCGGGAAAAAGGGACCGCGACGGATGACATGTGCATGTTTCTTGCCATTAACACGTCCAGTCTCCAACTCATACCGGCCGGGGCCATTGCCGTCCTTGCCGCCGGCGGCTCCGCGGATCCCACCGTTATCGTGTTTCCTGCGCTGTTGGCCACAACTGTTTCTACTGTAACCGGTGTGCTCGCTGCCCGGTGGCTGTCTCGTATGAGACGGTTTCGCCGAGGTTCGGAAGAGGGGATCGACAATGAAGGGACTCACTGAGTTTTCGGCACTGGCCTCGAACCTGATATTCTTGTCCTTCCTGGTGGGAATCCCTCTGTATGGGTTTTTCAAAGGGGTTAAGGTGTATGAATCCTTTGTGGAAGGGGCCAGCGAAGGCTTTCAGGTGGCGGTGCGCATCATCCCCTATCTCGTTGCGATTCTCGTGGTGGTGGGAATGTTTCGAGCATCGGGTGCGATGGATCTCATTGCACAGTTTGTCCCTGAAATCATGAGAGACCTCGGCATCTCGCCGGAGATCCTGACCCTGGCGCTCGTCAGACCATTGTCCGGTGGGGCCTCGCTAGGTATCTTAGGGGAGATCGTGGCTCACTACGGGCCGGATTCCTACGAGGCACGGCTTGCAGGTGTGATAATGGGCTCTACGGAGACCACGCTCTATGTGGCCGCGGTGTACTTCGGCGCGGTTTCGGTACGCCGCGTGAGGTACGCGGTGCATGCGGGACTTTTGGCCGATGCAGCGGGGTTTTGTGCTGCGGTGGCAGTCTGTCTGATTTTTTTCCGGTGAAGAATTTTCGTGGCGGAGAGAGAGGGATTCGAACCCTCGGTAAGGTTTGTCACCCTACACTCGCTTAGCAGGCGAGCACCTTCGGCCTCTCGGTCATCTCTCCGCAAAATCCATACGTACACATTATTGGGGCACAGGGCCAATGTCAAGGCTTTTTGGCTGCAACCCTGAGGCCGCTCCCAAGCGGGTCATTGATCAAATTCCTTGGGCCGGGATGACAGGATACGGAATATCCGGTTCACCTCGCCCAGTCTCAACAAAGTACTGACAGGATAGGTCGCGTTCACTCGAGTCCATCACGCTAAAGGATTATAGTTATTCACATGAGGGGGCGTACTCTGTTACGATCTGCGTACACGAGCGGATGATTCCGGGAATCCTAGGTACTAGTGTCAAGAAGAGGGCCGCCATGACCCGCGACGATATCTTGAAAAAACTGGAAGAGAACCGTGAAACTATCAGGGGCTTCGGTGTTCGCCGCCTCGGGATATTTGGCTCGTACGCCCGAGATGAACACAGCGAGGCCAGTGACATTGATTTTCTTGTAGAGTTTGACCGCCCCACGTTCAAAAACTATTTTGGTCTCAAATTCTTCTTGGAAGGACTCTTTGACTGTGAAGTGGACTTGGTCTTCAACGACACAATCAAACCGCGAATCCGCAACACGATTTTGGAGGAAGCAGTCTATGCCGAGGGATTATAGACTCTACATGGATGAAATTCTTGAATCTTGCCGAAGGATCCGAAAGTTTACGGAGAGAACGTCTTTCCACGAATTCAAACTGAGAAGGAATTGAATGATGACTCGCGATGAAATCCTAAAGAAACTGGAAGAAAATCGTGAAACCATCCGCGGCTTCGGGGTTCGTCGCCTTGGCATATTTGGCTCGTACGCTCGCGGAGAACAAAGCGAGGCCAGTGACATGGACTTCCTTGTGGAGTTTGAAAAGAAGACTTTTGATAATTACATGGACTTGAAGTCCTTTCTGGAAAGCTTGTTTGGATGCAATGTTGACCTTGTGATCGCCGAGGCCGTCAAACCAAGGCTGAAGAAACCAATATTTGAGGAGACTGTGTATGCCCAGGGATTATAGGGTCTCTCTTGAAGACATGTTGGGATCGCTGGTACGGATACAGACCCTGACTTCCGGGATGTCTTTTGACGAATTCGCCGAGGATTTGACCAGACAGGAGGCGGTGATCCGTAACCTCGAAATTATCGGTGAGGCATCCAAGAGCGTTTCCTATTCAGTACGATCGAGCTACCCCGAAGTTGATTGGGCCAGAATCGGGGGCTTGCGAGATGTGCTCATTCATCAGTACTTCAGTATAGATCTGGAAATCATTTGGGACATTATTCAGACCAAGTTGCCGAACCTTGACGCTCAAGTCAAAAGGATTCTTTCAGAGCTGGGTTGATGTCCATTTCCCACGTCATAGAGGCGGTTGCAAAACCTCATAAACGTTTTATGACAATCATGACGCAGGCGATCTGAATGAAAGCCTCGTACATGCAGACCTGATGCTCGTATCGGACTACGATGCGTCGAAAGTTGCCGAACCAACTGAAAGTTCTCTCGACTGTATATCGTCTCCTGTAGCGATCCCATAGTCGATCATCCTGCCTATTGACGTTTCGGTGGTTGCGCCGATGTGGAGAAAGCAAGTTGATTCCGCGTTTCCTGAGTCTCTTCCGAAGAGGGTCGCTGTCGTACGCCTTATCTCCGATCACTCTTTTCGGACGGGTTCGCGGCCTCCCCGGCCCTTTCCTGGGGACTTTGATTTGTTGGAGCGTCTTTTCGGCGAGCCTGACCTCTGCTGGCGAAGCAGAGTCGGTATAGCTTCCCAGAGGAAGACCCTTGCCATCGACCACCACCATACACTTTGTTCCCTTTCCCCTTTTGGTCTTCCCGACCGCTGGGCCCCTTTTTTTGCCGGAAAGAAGCTCGCATCAATGAACGACTCTTCCCAATCCAAGACCCCGTTGGCATCCAATTCCGAGAGAAAGGCCCTCCACATATCCTTCAGAACTTCGGCCTCATACCATTCCTTCAGGCGACGCCAGCAGGTTGAGGGGTGCGGGTACTTGTCGGGAAGATCTTTCCATCCGGCTCCCGTCTTGAGTATCCAGAGGATTCCCTCGAAGACCAAGCGGTCGTCAGATCTGGGACGACCTCCTTTCAGACGAGGAGGAGGCTTGGGAATGAGGGGTTCGATCTTCTTCCACTGTTCATCCGTCAGATACACGACACGTTTGCTCACCGGACTTACCTCCGGCGAGCTAAATATACCAAAAATATCAGAAAAACAAACTGTTAAATCGCTCGCGATTTCGCGCGGTTACTGCCCGTTGAAGGTTTTGCAACCGCTTCTAAGAGTGGTTTGGTGTACGCTTATTGGTATCCTCACTGCCCTCGCTGTTTTCGCAACTGCAATGACGGAAGAATTTGGATTCAAGGTCCTCTTTGTAATCGTTGTGGGGAGTTTCGGTGTTGGGGCAGCAGCTCTTCTAGTTATTGATATCGTTCTTTTCAATGAAGTGCGTCTGTACAGCGATCGAATAGTGAAAATCTGGAAATTCTTAGACCCTGTAGAAGTCAGATTCGTGAATGCAAGACTCGACGGGATTCGGGTTCCGGTTGGAAGTAGAAGAAGAATATTCGACATAAATACCAGTAGATTGATGGCACTTATAAAAGGGGTTTGTTACGATGAGAGTTTGGTGGACACGGAGGACGTTGGAAAAATGAACTCGTTGCTGGCCGATTTATCTGGGAGAAGAGTGAAGGAGTTCGAAGCAGCGATAATAAGAATAAACAATTTGGTCAAGGAGGAGAAGAAAATTGGTGCCTGATCCGGAACCCGCGAGCCTAATAGACATACTGGCAGGTTGGAGTGCAACCGTGTCCTTGCTTTCGCTGCGCTCCGGATCGAGTCTGATCTTAGCTCAACCTTGCTCATTTTTGCAGCAGACATGAGCCAAGAGCAGACTTGACCCCGTCCTCGCATTCGGAGAACGGAGGAAAGGATGGATGATCCCGCCGAGTCCCAGATGAAATCACATGATGAACCGCTTTTCGTACTGAAATATCAGGAAAACAAGGTGACTGTCAGAGTTCTCTGTTGGGCTTTCTTTGTTCTCTTCTTATGTGTCCTCCCCGCTTTTGCAGTTGCAGTGCAGGAAGGATTTGGATTCTCCTTTCTGATTGCGGCGATTTGGTTGAGTTTCATGGTTGGGTTGGCGGCGTTTATGATGATTGATATAGCTCTTTTCAAGGAAGTGCGTCTGTACAGCGATCGAATAGTGAAGATCTGGAAATACTTTGGCCCGGTGGAAGTCCAATTCGAAAATGCAAAATTCGGCGTTGACCGAGACTTTAATCAAAACGTCGTGACCGTGCTCGACAGAAATGCCAACAGATTGCTGTTATCTATAAAAGGCGTCCAATACGATGACAGTTTGGCGGACAAGGAGGATGTTCGGAAACTGAACTCGTTCCTTGCCGAATTGACAGGAAGAAGAGTGGAAGAGTTCGAAAAAACCGCGATAACATTGGATCCCTTGATCAAGAAGGAGAAGTGTTGACGCCCTATTGCGGCGCTGGTACCCTCCAAATCACACCCCAAGCCGCAAGGAGGCCCACGTATGGACAAGACAGCCGATTTAGCCGGGCCCGGAATCGGTAACTATACCGATCTGGAGAAGATTCTTCCGAGTGATTACAGGTCGCTCCTCACCCTGAGAGAAACCCAAATTGCTGTTTTTGCGCTCAAAGACTACATAGAAGAAAATCTATGCAGAGAATTGAACCTCATCCGAGTCACCGCGCCGCTGATCGTGGACCTTGAGAGCGGGGTGAACGACAGCCTCGACCGGGACGGATCCAGGACCCCGATTCAGTTTCACATTGCCAACGACCGCGATAAGAACCCTGTGGAGGCCCAAATAGTCCAGGCTGCAACAAAATGGAAGCGCATGGCGCTCAAGCAGTTCGACATGGAACCTGGCGAGGGTCTTCTCACTGATATGCGAGCCGTGCGAAAGGATTATTTCCTGGACCACGACCACAGTGCCTATGTGGACCAATGGGATTGGGAACTTGCGATTACCCGCGAGCAACGCACGGTCAGTTTCTTAAAAACTGTCGTTGAAAAGATCTGGAAGGTGATAAAAGGCGCAGAGTCTCACATTACAGGCCTTTTCCCACAGCTCAACTCAGATCCCCATCAAGACCTACCGGAAGAGCTTACCTTCATCCACGCCGAGGATATTCTCGAACGGTATCCCGAATTGCCCCGCAAAGAGCGCGAGACTCAAATACTTCAGGTTTATCCGGCAATCTTCATCTATGGTATCGGTTGGCCGCTCAAGGACGGGTATCCCCATGAAATGAGAGCAGCGGACTATGATGATTGGGCTGCCGAGACAATGTCCGAGGACGGGCGCCCCATGCACGGACTCAACGGGGACATTCTCGTTTGGAATCCTGTGACCAGACGCCGTCACGAGCTAATGTCCGGAGGAATTCGCGTCACAGCGGAGACCTTGAAGCTGCAACTGGAGATGGCCGGTCAAACGGACTGGCTCCGGCTTCCATACCACCAGGCGATCCTGAAGAACAGGATACCGCTGAGCATCGGAGGAGGCATAGGGCAGTCCCGAACTTATATGCTGCTGCTCAAGAAGGCACACCTCGGAGAAGTCAGCGTATCGGTCTGGCCGAAGATATTGAAGCAAATCTGCGATCAGAAGAATATTCACGTGTTAGAGTGATCGAGACCCACAAGAATAGACATCAACTTACGGGCACCGGATGAATTACCAGATCCCTTCGGTTTCTTCGTCCGATTACCCAAGCCCCCGGTTTTTTCCGATCATCGTCAATCTTTAGCCCTCAGGAATTTCGTTCTCTGATCCCCCGCAAAACCGCCCCAAGCGGAGGCGACCGAAAGATTATGTACAGCCTGTCGAGCTACTATACTGAAGGCTTTTTCAAGGCGCCGACCGGTCCTCATGAGCCGGCTTCCGCGGGAACACAGAGACCCTGCTTGTTTTTCCTTGACTCACAATGAGGGTTTCCGAATATTGCCCCAGGTCATTTAGTACCACTTATTCAAACTAGCGCTGGATAAGCAAAACTTATCAGAGGTCAACTCATGCCGCGTCGTGACGATATCAAAAAAGTGATGATTATCGGCTCCGGTCCGATCATCATCGGTCAAGCCTGCGAGTTTGACTATTCCGGAACCCAGGCTTGTAAGGCCCTCAGGAAACTCGGTTATGAAATTGTTCTGGTGAATTCAAATCCTGCGACCATTATGACGGACCCCGGGATGGCCGATTACACATACGTAGAACCGCTAAATCTACCTACCATGATTGAGATCATCAAAGCAGAGCGACCTGACGCGTTGCTTCCTAATCTGGGTGGCCAGTCGGGATTGAATCTTTCTGCGGAGCTGCATAGATCCGGCATACTCGACGAGTACGGGGTCAAGATCATCGGGGTAAGGGCAGATGCGATTGAACGCGGAGAAGATCGCACGGCCTTCAAGAACACAATGGACAAACTCGGAATTGAAATGCCGAAAAGCCGAGCCACTTACAGCGTCGATGAAGCGGAAAAGATCGCGGAGGAGCTGGGTTACCCGGTGGTGATCCGGCCTGCGTACACGCTTGGCGGTACAGGCGGTGGATTTGTTTACAATGTGGAAGAGTTACGAGTAATTGCTGCTCGAGGCATCGCGGCAAGTCTCGTCGGCCAAATTCTGGTAGAGGAGTCGGTACTGGGCTGGGAGGAGCTGGAGCTGGAAGTGGTACGGGACGCCAAAAATCAGATGATAACAGTGTGCTTCATCGAAAACGTAGATGCCATGGGCGTGCACACGGGCGATTCCTTCTGCACTGCGCCCATGCTTACCATCGATCCGGCTCTACAGGGAAGACTTCAGAAGTATTCTTATGACATTGTTGAAGCCATACAGGTTATCGGCGGTACCAATATTCAGTTCGCGCACGATCCCGAGACCGGTCGAGTCGTCGTAATAGAGATCAATCCCAGGACGTCCAGGTCTTCAGCCCTTGCCTCCAAGGCAACCGGGTTCCCCATAGCCCTTATTTCGGCAATGTTGGCGGGCGGCCTCACCCTCGATGAGATCCCATACTGGCGTGAAGGGACACTGGACAAGTACACTCCCTGGGGAGACTACGTGGTTGTCAAATTCGCCCGCTGGGCATTTGAGAAATTCGTTGGCGTGCAAGACAAACTAGGCACCCAAATGCGAGCGGTCGGCGAAGTCATGAGCATTGGCAAGAACTACAAGGAGGCTCTGCAGAAGGCTATTCGCTCGCTGGAGAATGGCCGTTATGGACTAGGTTTTGCCAAGAATTTCGGAGAAAAATCTCTTGACGATCTCATGACGCTCCTGTCCGAGCCATCCAGTGAGCGACAATTTATCATGTACGAGGCCCTGAGAAAGGGAGCCGACGTCCAGGCCCTGTATGAAAAAACTTATCTGAAACCTTGGTTCATCCGGCAGATGAAGGAACTCGTGGACCTGGAGGGAGAGATACTGAAGTATCGAGGCCAATCCATTCCCGACGCGCTGCTCACTCGCGCTAAGAAAGACGGATTTTCGGATCGATACCTCGGACAACTGCTTCAAAAAAGCGAAACCGACATCAGGGATCAACGAGAATCCCTAGGGGTCATTCAGGCGTGGGAGCCGGTTCCTGTAAGTGGTGTAGAAGACGCGGCCTACTACTATTCCACGTACAACGGGCCTGACAGAGTTCAGACGAGCACTAGACGGAAAATCATGGTTCTGGGCGGTGGTCCCAATCGTATCGGCCAGGGGATCGAGTTTGATTATTGCTGTGTCCACTGTGCGTTTGCCCTTCGTGACGAAGGGTTTGAATCAATCATGGTCAACTGCAATCCCGAGACGGTATCCACCGATTTTGACACCTCTGACAAACTCTATTTCGAGGCGCTCACCGTTGAGGATGTGCTCAGCATCTATAGGAAGGAAAAACCCGAGGGCGTCATCGTCCAGTTCGGCGGTCAGACGCCTCTGAACATCGCCAATGAAATTGCTCAGGCCGGGGTTAACATCATCGGAACCTCTCCGGACATGATAGATTTGGCTGAGGACAGGGATCGCTTCCGCCATATGATGCGCAAGCTCGGCATCCCCCAGCCCGAATCCGGTATGGCGGCCAATCTGGATCAGGCCCTCCGGATTGCCCAAGAAATCAAATACCCGTTGATGGTACGTCCCTCTTATGTTCTTGGGGGCCGAGCTATGGAGGTGATCTACAACGAGGACATGCTGCAGCGTTATGTCGCCGCTGCAGTTGAAGTCAGCCCTGACAGGCCGCTTCTTATTGACAAATTCCTCGAGAACGCTATCGAAGCTGAGGCTGACGCGATTTCAGACGGCAAGGATGCGTATGTTCCAGCCGTGATGGAGCACATAGAGCTGGCAGGAGTACACTCAGGCGATTCGGCCTGCGTAATCCCTCCGGTGAGCATTCCACACCGCCATCTGGAAACCATTTATGACTACACGAGGAGGATAGCCATCGAGTTGAACGTGGTCGGCTTAATGAACATCCAATATGCTATCGCGAATGATACCGTTTACATCCTGGAGGCAAATCCCCGGGCCTCCCGCACCGTTCCCCTGGTTTCCAAAGTCTGCAACATTTCCATGGCGCGTATAGCGACCCAACTCATGCTCGGCAAAGCACTGGAAGATCTGGGACTCAGACCCAGGGCAATTCCTTATTTTGGTGTCAAGGAAGCTGTTTTTCCGTTCAACATGTTCCCGGAGGTCGATCCGGTGCTCGGGCCCGAGATGCGTTCAACCGGTGAAGTGTTGGGGCTGGCCGATTCCTTTGGACTTGCTTTCTACAAGGCTCAAGAGGCCACGCAACTCCGGTTGCCTTCCTCCGGCGCTGTGCTGATAACCGTAGGTGATGCAGACAGGTCCGGAGTGCTCGAACCAGCCGCTCAGTTTAAAGCCCTTGGCTTCACCATCGTGGCAACGGAAGGTACCCACAATTATCTGACTGGTCATGGGATCCAATCAAAACGCATATTGAAGATGTATGAAGGGCGTCCCAATGTGGTCGATGCCGTCAAGAACGGCGAAATTCAGCTTGTGGTGAACGTTCCTCACAGTCAAACAGGCAAGCATGATGATGCCTACATCCGCCAGGCTGCAATAAAATACAAAGTCCCCTACATTACGACGGTAGCGGCTGCGGTGGCGGCCGCAAGAGGTGTCCGGGCTTATCGCACGAGCCCCGGCGTCGTGAGGTCTTTACAGAGTTACCACTCTGATATCAAGGACTTGTAGCCCGGGCGCTGTGCCGGGAGCAAGTAGGCTCTCTCTTATCTTGCGCAAGTGCTGCCTCGGAAGCGAAAGGAGTCACTATGAAAGCGGTAAAGATTATGCCGTGTCTTGACATGAAAGATGGGCGTGTCGTGAAGGGAATCCATTTTGTGGATCTCAAAGAGGCCGGCGATCCTGTCGAAAATGCTGCCTTATACGAGAGAGAGGGAGCAGACGAACTTGCCATGCTTGACATCGCTGCCACTCTGGAGAACCGCAAGACGCGCCTGGAATGGGTAAGAAATGTCTCCGCAGTAATTACCATCCCTCTCACTGTGGGAGGAGGTGTTTCCACGGTTGACGACATTCGTCTTCTTTTGGAGGCAGGTGCGGACAATGTTTCCATGAACAGTGCAGCAGTAAAACGCCCCGAACTCGTCCGTGAAGCTGCTGTCGAGTTCGGCTCCGATCGTATCACTGTGGCGGTCGATGCCCGCCGGAACAATGCAATGCCTTCGGGTTTTGAATTGGTGGTCTCAGGCGGGACCCGACCTGTGGGCCAAGATGCGGTAGCATGGGCCCGACAGTGTGAGGAATTAGGAGCCGGGGTAATTCTACCCACCAGCATGGATGGGGATGGAACTCAAGCCGGATATGATTTGGAGTTCACCAGGGCTATTGCGGACGCGGTGACCGTGCCTGTGGTAGCATCCGGCGGCGCTGGGAGGCTGGAGCACTTCTTCGACGCAGTCAGCCTGGCAGGGGCTTCAAAAGTCCTTGCAGCGTCGGTGTTTCACTATCGCCTTCTCAGTGTCCGGCAGGTTAAGGAGTATCTGAGGGACAAGGGCATTCCGGTCATTCTGTAGCCCTACATTCCGGGCAATCGTGGCACCGGCCCTTGCCCGAGGGAAGGCCCGCCGGTTGGTCGATTATGCGAAAGGCGTCCTGAAACCTGTTCGTCGTACGACAGGCGAATCTTGCTTCAACCGATTAGGTAAGGGGTCTCAGGATTTCCGGATTTCCGAAACTGATATGATCACGAAATGGGTAATGAAAAAACACAAGGCCCTCTTGAAGGGTACTGCGATGCCTGCCATGACCCCTGGCGGCGAGAAATGGCGTCACGCCTTGAGGTCGTTGCTGAAGATGCCTATGGAACCCTATTCCGCTGCCGAGTCTGCCAGAATCATTTCTATTATGATTTCATGGCATTCGGAGGCGGTCGCTTCACGCCGGTGAATAGAGATTGGATAAGGAAGACGTGGCCTCATTTGAGAGATTGAAAGGGGTTCGGAATTCCCGAAATTCAGGGGACACCATACGGAATTCGCGCTGCGGCCAGACAATGAAGTAAGGTGTCTCCCAATTCCGAATTCACGGATATCTACATGCCTTCTATTATGGCCTTTCCGAAGCCTGAGCACGAGACCTCAACGGAATCGGGCATTAGGCGAGCCAGATCATAAGTCACCTTTCCCGATCTGATTGCCGCAGAGATGCCCTGAACGATAAGGTCCGCGGCCTCTTTCCAGCCGATGTGCTCGAACATCATGGCTCCTGAAAGGAGCACCGAACCGGGGTTGACCTTGTCCAGCCCGGCGTACTTGGGGGCAGTGCCATGGGTGGCTTCAAAAACTGCGGCCCGGTCACCGATGTTAGCCCCTGGCGCCATGCCCAATCCACCGATCTGCGCTGCAAGCGCGTCGGATAGATAATCACCGTTAAGGTTCGGCGTAGCAAGCACCTGGTAGTCCCGAGGTCGCAGCAACACCTGCTGAAACATGGAGTCCGCTATCCTGTCGTTGACAAGTATCTTACCGGTCGGAACCCCTCTTCCGTAAGCGGCAAGTTCATCCTCGAATACCACTTCGTCGCGGAACTCCTCTCGCGCAAGCTCGTATCCCCAGTCCCGGAATGCGCCTTCGGTGAACTTCATGATGTTGCCTTTGTGCACCAGGGTGACCCGGTTTTTACCGTTTTCCAATGCATGGCAGATAGCCCGGCGGACAAGTCTTTTGGTCGCGGCGGGACTTATAGGCTTGACCCCGATTCCGGACAAAGGATCCACCGTCACCGACATGGACTCGCGGAGGAAGCCTATCAGCTTTGACGCTTCTG
>Ga0247841_10007014_pt1 | contig 16976 bp, 19 predicted proteins | sample LaCruzMarch2015__2_FD_192410 | JGI IMG/M metagenome (GOLD analysis project Ga0247841, IMG submission 192410) | Freshwater microbial communities from meromictic Lake La Cruz, Castile-La Mancha, Spain - LaCruzMarch2015_18m | ecosystem: Environmental > Aquatic > Freshwater > Lake | place: Spain... | reverse complement strand
ACCAATAAATGCTGTTTCCTTGGCAAAGCTTATAAGCGTGATATGTGCAATTTCCGTAATACTGCGCTTGAACAATTGGCAAAAACGCAAAGTACCCGGCAAATACTATTGCCAGAAATAGACCCAAAATAACAAGTTTGTTTATTGTTTCCATAGTTTTGTATTTAATTATATATTATCATTTTCAAGAGCATTTGTCAATAATTTTACTTCTCTTCTAGCTCACCTAAAAAAAGCAAAACACCCGTTTGCAGAGTGTTTATGTTTTGGTTGTGCCCTCGTCGCGACTCGAACGCGAAACCAATAGCTTAAAAGGCTACTGCTCTACCATTGAGCTACGAGGGCAAAATTTAAATGCCTTCTTTTTTTAATTGTTCTAAAAGTTTTTTCTGTTCTTTCGTTAACTTTTTTGGTGTTTTTACCTTAAATTCAATATATAGGTTTCCCTTGCCTGGGTTCCCCCATGAGGGGCCTCCAAAATGCGGAATTCCTTTGCCGGAAATTCTTAAAACCTTGCCAGATTCAGTTCCTTCAGGAACCTCTAATAATATGTTCGTTCCTTCTAAAGACTTAATTTCTATTTTATCTCCCAAGGCTGCCTGCGAAAAATTAATTTCCGCTCGGCTAAACAAATCGTCTCCCCTTCTCTCAAACGACGCATGACTCTTCACAAATATCCGAGCAAAAAGATTCCCCGATTTTGCTCCCTTTTTTCCTGCCTCTCCTCTGCCCTCAATTTTTATAACTTGGTTTGTATCAATTCCTGCTGGAATATGTATTTCTATTGTTTCCTGTCCTCGCGTTCTTCCCTCGCCTTTGCAAACATTGCAGGGTTTTTCTGGAATTGTTCCTTCGCCCTTACATTCAGGGCAGGTTACCAAAGTCGTGTAAGAACCAAAAATTGTTTTTTTAACCTGCTGAACTTGTCCTGTGCCTCGGCAAGAAAAACACTCCTTTACTTTGCTGCCAGGTTCAGCTCCAGCTCCTTGGCATCTGTGGCAAACTACTTGTTTTGCTAAATTTATTTTTTCAATTGAATCCTTTAAAACTCTCTCAAGGGGTATTTCAATATCAACCTGTATGTCTTTTCCTTTCCTTGCGTCTTTTCTTGTTGCTTGTCGCGCTCCAGCACCAAAAGGTGCTCCACCACCACCGAAAAATTCCTCAAATATATCACCTACGTTTCCAAAATCAAATTCAACGCCCTCGCCAGAATCAGATGATGCCCCGCGATTGCCCCAAGCCCATGACCCAAAAGGATTTTCCCAGCCTTCGGCTGGTCCGCCGGAGGCGGAAAACACTCGGCCGTATTGGTCGTACTGAGCCCGTTTTTGCTGGTCTGAAAGCACCTGGTAAGCTTCGTTAATTTCCTTAAACTTCTTTTCATCTCCGCCTTTATCAGGATGATGTTTGTGCGCCAGCTTGTGAAATGCCTTTTTTATGTCTTCTTGAGAGGCACTTTTAGTGACTCCAAGAACCTCGTAATAGTCCATGTATAAATGTAGCGAGGCAATAAATTTTTTGAAGCCCTGCGCACGAAGTAGCGCTCCAGCGAAAAAAATTTGATTGCCGAGCGGATATTATTTCTCGGTGTACTTCCCTTCTTCTGCTTTTGGCTCGTCCTTTGGGCCATCATTCTTTGGAGTTTCACCCTCTTTCGGTTTTTCCTGGGCAGCGCTTTGCTTATAAAGTTCTGCTCCAATTTTTTGGATGGTTTCTGACAGCTCTTTGGTCTTTGCTTTAATTTCTTCTATAATATCACTTTTCTGAGCGTCTTTCAAGGCGCTTATCTTATCCTCAACCAATTTTTTGTCCTCGGGCTTTATTTTGTCTCCTGCGTCTTTTATTGTTTTTTCGCAGGTATAAACCAAAGCGTCAGCAGTGTTTTTAATTTCAATTGCCTCTTGTTTCTTTTTATCTTCCGAGGCATGAATTTCTGCATCTTTTTTCATTTTTTCAACCTCTTCCTTAGAAAGTCCGGCCGAACCCTCAATTTTTATTGACTGAGTTTTGCCCGTTGCCTTGTCTTTTGCCGAAACATTTAGAATTCCGTTGGCATCAATGTCAAAAGAAACCTCAATTTGTGGCAAACCCCTTGGAGCCGGTGGAATTCCGTCTAAAATAAACCTTCCCAGTGTTTTGTTGTCTTGCGCCATTGGACGCTCCCCTTGTAAAACGTGAATTTCAACAGATGTTTGGCTGTCAGCAGCAGTTGAGAATATTTGGTTTTTTGCAGTTGGCACAGTTGTATTTTTGGCAATTAAAATTGTGTCAACTCCGCCAAATGTTTCAATTCCCAACGACAAAGGAGTTACATCAAGCAACAAAACATCTCTAACTTCACCTTGCATAATTCCGCCCTGAACCGCAGCCCCAATTGCAACAACTTCGTCGGGGTTAACCTCTTTGTTGGGTTCTTTGCCAAAATATTTTTTCACTTCCTCTATCATTTTTGGCATTCTGGTTTGTCCGCCAACTAAAACAACCTCATCTATATTTTTTGGAACTAACCCAGCCTCCTTCATTGTTTTGTCTATTAGGTGGATAGATTTATCAATATAATCTTGCACCATTGACTCTAAATTTGCTCTGGTTAATTTCAAATCTAAGTGCTTTGGGCCATTGTGGTCGGAAGTAATAAATGGCAAGTTAATTTGAGCCTCTAAGCTGCTAGACAGCTCAATTTTTGCTTTTTCAGCAGCCTCCTTAATGCGTTGCAAAGCCAAATTATCTTTCTGCAAATCAACTCCGTTATCTTTTTTAAATTCTTTCACAATCCAATCCATAATTCTTTGGTCAAAATCATCTCCGCCCAAGTGCGTGTCTCCGCCTGTTGCTTTTACCTCAACGGTGTCGGCTCCAACGTCTAAAATAGAAATATCAAATGTTCCTCCGCCAAAGTCATAAACAACAATTTTCTCATCTTTCTTTTTGTTCAGCCCATAAGCCAAAGCAGCAGCAGTTGGCTCGTTAATAACTCTTTTTACGTTGAATCCTGCAATTTCTCCTGCAATTTTTGTTGCTTTTCTTTGAGAGTCGTCAAAATATGCCGGGCAAGTAATAATTGCGTCGGTAATTGTTTCCCCAAGCTTTGCTTCGGCATCGGCTTTTAACTTCTGCAAAATCATTGCCGAAATTTCGGCCGGGTTTAACCATTTGTCACCCATTTTAACATCAACCCCGCCATCCGCTGACTCGCGGATTTCGTACGGAAGCAATTTTTTATCTCTTTGAACTTCTGCGTCAGTAAACTTTCTTCCTATTAACCTTTTAACAGAAAAAATTGTGTTGTGCGGATTTGTGACAGCCTGCCTTTTTGCAAGCACGCCAACCACCCGTTCTCCACTTTTTGTAATAGCAACTATCGAGGGCGTTGTCCTTGCCCCTTCCTTATTCTCTACTATTTTCGGCTCACCCGACTCTACCACCGCCATTGCCGAAAACGTTGTACCTAGGTCTATACCAAGTATTTTGCTCATTTTATTTTGCTTTAATATTGTCGCACAATCCTCACACCTGTGCACCTGTGCATGGGTGTAAACTGTCGCACAATAAAATTACCTTTTTTTATTATTTGTTACTTATTTAACCTTTACAGAACTGGAGGTGAACTTTTTTGCCACGTGACAAAAAACTTACTATCCTGCCTTTCCTAGAATCCAACCTTTGACTCTTCTTGTGTGTTTTGCGGACGGCTTGGAAGCTGGGTTTTAATTTCGCCGAATTGCTTTTCGTAATTTTCAATCTGCTGTTTTAACAAAAGGTATATTCTTTTTGCATGTTTGGGCGTGGCGACAAATTGGCGACCCTGATTTGCACTAGTTACCAAAAAGTGAAACATCTCCTCGTCAAAGCCCATATTCATCATCGTAATCATATACGAATTCGGGTCTAAATTAATTTGAACTTGATTTTGTTGATTTTCTTTTTCCATAATTTTATTTTTTAATTATTTACTAGTTTTTTTATCTTTTTTACTTTCTCGAGGGCCATTTCTTCCATTTCCTGACTTTTTATTTCATATGGTTTAAATTGGATTATCGTGGTTCTCTGACAATCAACCAATAACGAGGTGAAATATGCAGCTTTTTTTGTTAAAGCACACCGAATCAGGTGATTTTCATTTAGTTCCGGCTGAAAACGGGGAAGAGGCCGTGCAATCAGCGCGCGCGCATCGGCCGGGGAATTATTCCGATTGTGGCGATTCTGTTTCTTTCGCGCCTGCGCATGAAGGAGTTGTCGGAACAATCAAGGTTACAAGCAACCTGCCGGGAACTTTTTCAATGAGCCTTAGGGCCTGTTCACCGCAGCGCCCTTAACTTCGTTGACTATATGCGCTTTAGCCCAAACGGTTTTGGCGCTTTTTTATTTTAATATTTTAACCTTAGCGACGCGGATTATTTTGCCGTGCAGTGTGTAACCGCGCTGGACTTCCTCTGTCGCGGTGCCAGATTTTGTTAAGTCGGACTTAACCAAATCTACTTCGCCGACGGATTCCATGGTGGAAGGGTCGAATGGTTTGCCAAGTGTTTCTATGGGCTCAACTCCCTCTTTGGAAAGAAAATCTTCAAGTTGCTTTATTATTTGGACTAAGCCATCGTGAAAACATTTAAAGCGTGCGGCTTCCTGCCCGTCTAAATTTTCCGAGGGTGAATTTTGTCGGGCGGCTAAATAAATATTGTCTAATATCGGAATTATCCTTAATATTAATTCCTCGTTTGAATATTTCACCAAGTTGGCTAATCTTTCCATTTCGTCTTTTTTATAATTCAAAAAATCAGCTCTTTCGCGCTTCCAGCCGTTTAAATAATCTTCTTCTTTACTTAATTTTGGTTCTTCTTGTGCCATATTTCTATTGTTGTTAATATTTCAAAAAAATTATCGTTTTCAAGGGTTTGCATTAACTCTTCCATTTGCCTCATTTGACCCTCCATCTCTTGGTGGGCGCATCTAATCTGTCGCACAATAAAGTCTTCGAATTGCTCTTGCTTTTCTTGCTCTAACCTGTCCGCGAAATGTTTATATGCTTTTCTTGTGGGCACTCGGCCCGCAGAGGTGTGGGGCTGTTCTATATAACCTTCTTTGGTTAATGCCTGCAAATCGTTTCTTATTGTTGCCCCGCAAACATCTAAATCGGTGACTTTTTTTAAAGCCTTAGAGCTCACAGGTTCGGCTGTGCTTATATATTCTTTAATTAGAAAAGCTAATAATTTTTCTTGCCTTTCGGTTATCATATTTCTTTATGGTTTCATGTTACTCTTGTCACTCTACCTTGTCAAGTGCTAAATCAAAAGTCCGCCATAAATCACACTCTTGATATTCTTATTTCACTGGAGTACAATTAAAAAGCATTTAAAAAAACTACTATTAAATTATAAAAATTATGCTTATTTTAACGCAAGAAGAAGTAAGGCAGATTATTCCGTTGGCAGAAATTGATAAGGTTGTTAAACGAATTGAAGACGCCTTTGCAAAATATGGGAAAGGCGGGGTTGATATGCCCCCAAAAACTTATTTATATTTTAAGAAAGACAATGGCGACCTGCGGGTAATGCCAAGTTTTTCCGAAGAGTTAAAAATGGCAGGCACAAAAATTGTGAATGTTCACCCCGACAACCCTAAAAGCAATCTTCCAACGGTTGGGGCTGTCATTGTGTTGAGTGATGCAAAAAATGGCGCGCCTTTAGCCTTAATGGACGGAACATATATTACAGGCATGCGAACCGGAGCTGCCGGAGCAGTTGCCTCGAAGTTTTTGGCTAAAAAAGGAGCCAAAACACTGGGAGTGGTTGGAGCGGGAAGACAGGCAATTTTTCAGATTGCCGCTACAGCCGGCGCAATTAAATTGGATGATATTCTTGTATATGATGTTAACGAAAAAAATGTTGAGGCCCTTGAAATTGAAATGACTAAATTGGGCATTAAAATACGAAAAGCCAACCTAGAAGAAGTTGCAAGGCAAGATATTTTAACAACCACAACGCCCGCGCGTGAACCTTTTATTAAAAATGACTGGATTATGCCAGGCACTCACATAAACGCCGTTGGGGCTGATGCTGAAGGCAAAGAAGAGCTTGAGCCGGCTATTTTAAAAAGAGCCAAAATAATTGTTGACGACTGGGCGCAGGCCTCGCACTCAGGAGAAATCAATGTGCCTGTTGCCAAAGGAATCATTACAAAAGCAGATGTTTATAGCTCGTTGGGTGAGGTTGTTGCAGGAATTAAAACCGGAAGAGAAAGCAACGAGGAAATTACTGTTTTTGACTCAACTGGTTTGGCCCTGCAAGATTTATTTACTGCTGCAATGGTATATGAGGAGGCTCTGAAGAGAGGAGTAGGCAAAGACATTAAAATTTTCTAAATCTCTTGGTATAAAAAACCCGCGAGTATCAACTCTGCGGGTTTTTAGTTTTTACGCTTAATTTTCTAATTTATGCTTAACATGTCTATTTCAAATATCAGGGTTGTATTTGGAGGAATTACACTGCCCGCTCCTCCTGCTCCATATCCTAACTCCGGAGGAATTGTCAGTTTTCTTTTTTCTCCAACCTTCATTCCTAAGAGCCCTAGTTCCCATCCTTGAATAACTCTGTTCTGCCCCAAAGTGTACGCAAATGGCTCATTTCTGTCTATTGAAGAGTCAAACTTTGTGCCATCAAGCAACGTGCCAACATAATTTACCACTATGTTATCGCCCACTTTAGCGGCCTCGCCGGTCCCCTGCTTTAAGGTTTCTACTTTCATTCCTTGAATATCATAACTTAGAGAAGTTTGGTTTTGATTTCCGCTTAGCGCCGCAGTTAATGTCTGCTGTTCGCTGCGCTGAGAAAACCAAAAGTAAACTCCGAGAGCTATTAGAATTAATATTATTACTAAAACTATTATTGATGTTTTCATATTCTTCAGTTTATATTATTAATTAATATTTATCTATTATAGCAAAGATTATTGAATTTGTACACGGTTTTGCGTTAATGGCCTGATTTGGATTGTCTGCGCAGTTACGCTTCCGTCAGGGTTGGTCGCGCCAGTGACGCTCACCGATGTTCCAGCAACCAGGTCGTTTGCAGTGCCTGTTGTCGTTTTGCTGATTTGAGTTATGTCTGAATAAAAAATTATCCTTGAGCCGGCGCTGTTCGGCAGTTTCAAGGTTATGCTGCTGCTGTCCTTAGAAATAATGTCTCCTAAAATAAAATTTCCGAGCCCGGCTGTTCTGTTGCCTCTTACTCCTTGAAAGTTTGCAACATTAAATACGCGTGCATTCTGACTTTTACTATAAATCGTTCCGCCATAAAAAGCTCCTCCACCCACGGCCAGTAAGATGACCGTAGAGATGCTTATTAAAAGTGTTTTTGTCATAATTATTTTTATTAATTTTAAATTTTATTCGTACCTTAATGCTTCGATAGGATTTAATCTTGCCGCTCTTTTGGCTGGGTAATATCCAAAAATAATCCCGATGGCAGTTGAAACCGTAACAGCTAAAATTACGGATAAAAACGAAACGCTTGTCTGGTATAAATTAAAATATTTGATTCCCCAGGAAATTATCCAGCCCAGAAAAACTCCGACAATTCCTCCTGAAAATGTTAAAACAACTGCTTCTGTTAAAAATTGAAATGTAATATCTTTCGCTTTTGCTCCAATAGCTTTACGGAGACCTATTTCTCTTGTTCTTTCTGTAACCGTAGTGAGCATCATATTCATAATACCAATCCCACCAACAAGCAAAGAAATTCCGGCTATAGCTCCAAGCAAAATCGTGAGTGTCTGGCTTACGCTTGAAATAGACGCCAATATATCTGCCTGATTCTGAACTGTAAAGTCTGCAGACGCAGAATCAACAATATTATGACGGGCTGACAATAAACTTGTAACATCATTTTGAGCGGTTGTCATTAAATCAGAACTGCTTATTTGTAAATCAATTTCTGATAAATATTTATTACCAGAAAAATATCTCTGTGAAACAGTGTATGGAATATAAATTCTATCATCTTGATTTTGGAATCCTGTACCGCCTTTGGCTTTTGTAACTCCAACAACCCTAAATTGTATTTTATTTATTTTGACAGTTTGCCCAATTGCATCAGAAGCAACAGCATCCTCGCCGAATAAATCAATTACAGCAGTGGGTCCAATAACGGCGACTTTTGATCCATTTTCTATATCCTGGGTAGTTATAAACGCACCCTCATCTATGCTTAAATTTCTTACCTGAAGATATGTATCACTGGTTCCAATAATCGAGGTATTTGTGTTGTTCCCTTTATAAACTACCTGATATCTTCCTGTAACTTGTGGAGTCATATATTGCACAGATGAAATTTCGGCTACTATTGCGGCGGCGTCGTCAACGGTTAAAGTTTGCGCCGTGCCTCCAGCTGATCTGGCTGAATAACCTATGCTTCTGGTTGCACCGGGCGTTATCATTAATAAATTTGAACCAGTTGATTCAATACTGGTTTGAATAGATAATGTTGCTCCTTGTCCTACAGAAACCATCACTATTACAGAGCTTATTCCAATTACAATACCTAAAATCGTAAGTCCGGTTCGGGCTTTATTTGATAAAAGCGCAATAACTGTTTCTTCTAATATATCTATTAATTTCATTTATCTTTTTTGTAGTCTTTAGAATCGCTTATGATAAGTCCGTCTTTAAGAGAAATAATTCTATCGGCGTGTTCAGCAACATCGTGCTCATGAGTAATAAGAATAATTGTTCTTCCGTGGTCTTTGTTGAGTTTTCTAAATGTTTCCAAAACTATTTCGCCTGTTTTCGAATCAAGGTTTCCCGTTGGCTCGTCGGCTAAAATTAGAGTTGGATTATTGACTAAAGCTCTAGCAATTGCGACTCTTTGAATTTGTCCGCCGGATAATTGATTAGACAAATGACTAAAATATTCTTCGTCTAATCCAGCTGCCTTTAAAGACACCCGTGCTTTCTTATCCCTCTCCTCTTTTGAAACTCCAGTATAAACTAATGGTAAAGATACATTTCTTATCGCCGTTGTTCTGGGTAAAAGATTAAACGCCTGAAAAACAAAACCTATTTTATTTTTTCTTATGTCGGCAAGCTCATCCTCGTTTAAGGTTGAAACATCTTTGCCATCCAAAAAATATGCCCCGGTTGTTGGGATATCTAGGGCTCCTAAAATATGCATTAGGGTTGATTTGCCGGAGCCGGAAGGTCCCATTATGGCCACGAATTCTCCGTCTTTTATCGTAAAGCTCACCCCAGCAAGAGCTTGAAAACCAACACTTCCTGTTTGATATATTTTTACTATATTTTTAACCTCGATCATATAATTATCGTCCTCCCGGGCCAAACAAGCCCTGCGTTGCTTGTCTTGTTGTAGAAGAAGTCGCGCTGGTGGTAGATTTACTCTTGGAGATTGCTCTGATGACGACTTGATCTCCATCGGCTAATCCGCCAATTATTTCTGTATTGGTATCGTCTGCAAGCCCGATTTCAACTGGTTTTTGCAACGGCGCAATTTCAGAAACAAATCCTTGGCTTGCTGACGAGCTTGTTATATCTTGTTTTTTATCAAAAACCAAAACATAGCTGCTTCCGTTTTTAGATTTGATTGCACTATTAGGGGCCGTCAAAACGTTTTGTTTTGTTTCCGTAATAAGATTAGCGCTTACACTCATGCCGGGCTTTAATCGAGGATCTTGCGTATCAAAATTAATTTGAACAGTATAGCTTACAACCCCCTGTGAAACCGTGCCAACAGTATCTATACCATTTACAACTCCAGTTAAAGACAAGCCATCGACTGCATCAAATGTGGTTATAACTTTTTGTCCAATTTTTACCTTGCTTGCATCAACTTCATTCAAAGAAACGCTAGCAATAACATCTTTCGTCACAATTTTTGCGAGCACTGTTCCTGAAGAGACCGAATCTCCTGTTTTCACACTTACCGTAGATACAACCCCAGAAAATGGCGCATATATAAAACAGTAAGATAAATTTTTGTCTGCATCATCTAGCGCCGTCTTTTTTTCGGCCACCAAGCTTTCCTGATCTGAAATATCGTAGCTTGTTTGGATTAAATTTTCTTTATCTGTTTCGATGCTGGTCTTTGTAGACAATAAAGATGAGAGATAGCTATTCGTTGTATTTACATATCCGCTCAGGCTTGATAAATGGGTGTTAGAAGTTGAAGCTGGTGTTATGCTGCGTTTTGCAAACTCGTCTTGGTAAAACTGTATTAAATTAATCGTGTCTTTTACAGATTGAGAAATTTTTCCTATTGTGTCGTATGTGTTGCTAATTATTGCTTCAATTTGCGCTTTGCTGGATGTTCTGCTTGTTATTTTAAATTCAGCTAAACTCTTATCGTAAGTTGCCCTCGCAATTGCGTATGATGTTTCGACGCTAGCCTTATATACCATAACGTTTCCGCTAGAATCATTGGCGTTACCGACATAGTAATCTATATTTTGCTGATAAGGAGCGAAAGTATAGCCGTAAATAATATTCTGCAGTCCAGTCATCACTGTCGGAATATCCAAAAACGCGTTTGTAACAGTATTAAATCCGCTTTCATAGGTTGCGTCTAGGGAATCCTGTGCTTTTTCCGTAACTCCTCTCAATGTTCCTAGGCTAGTTTCAACGCCTTTCATTTTTTCTAAATTAATATTAGCCTGATCCAATGCTTGTTGTGCATTCACAACGGCCTGTTGGGCGTCTGTAGGATCGATTTTCGCAATCAATTGTCCCCTATTTATTACTTGACCGCTGGCTATGGCTACGTAAGTTAAATCTCCTGATGTTTTTGGTTTGACATCTAATTCATTCGCGGCAGATGTTTGGCCGGTTCCTGTTACCGAAGAAATTATTGTCCCTTTTGTAACAGCGCCCAAAACATACCGCGTCTCACCGCTGGTGTTTGCTAAGGATTTGTATCCCCAATAAACGCTAAATAATAAGCACAAAATTAATATCGTACTTATTATTTTGTGCTTAAATATAAAAAATTTCACCGTTCCGGCCGTTTTTTTAATTACGTTTGTCATCTTAATTTATGGCCGGGCTATCGGCATAAGCCGTATAAGCTCTGCCTTAATTTGTCCGTTAGCTTCTGGCTCGCCTACAACAATAACGCTATCGCCCACCTTAAGGTCCGCAATTTTTTTATTTTTTTTCTGAAAATTTATAATTGTTTCGCTGTCCACCAAAATATTTTTTTCTATATTATCTTTACCATTTATAGTTATTGTTTGGCCGCTAATTTTAACTATTTTCCCAAAGACTCCGTTTGCAGCGGTAAAATCGCGACTCATTATATTTCCCAAAAACCCCTCCTGCGGACCGTCAAAATTTGTGTGGTAAGCCTGCGCCCATTTAAACGAAAAGTCTGCTTTTCTGGCGCCAACAAAAACACCCAAACCAAAAACAAAAACTAAAATAATCAGTCCTGCAAAAGCTAGGATAATTACTTTTAATAATCTAGATTCCAAAATTTCTTCAATTTTCATTTTAGCCTGCCATTAAATGATGGCTTTTAATAATTTTTATGTCTTTTGTTAAAGACCTTATTGATTGCAATGCTGTAAGCAAAACAGCCATGAATAAAGCCAGGCTTACGGCCGGCAAGGTTTCCAACATAATCATTGCAAAGCTTTTCCAGTATGTTGCCATTGCCGAAAAATCGGAAAAAATTAAGGAGAAAAAATTAACAAATCCAGATTGATTTAAGTCAGATAAAAGCATCTGTAAAGACGGCACAAACGCAAGTAAGGAGCATAAAAATGTTAGAAAAAAAATAGCCACCCTCCTTAATACTAAAAGACGCTCTTCTGCGTGGATGCGTTTTAAAATTTTTTCACACAATCCTGGCTCGGGTTCTATGCAAAATTTATTCATGTTAAATAATAATACGTTTAAGCTTGCTTTTTTGGTTCTTTGATATTTTTGCGCAGGTTTGAAAGGCTTCGGCGATACCTGCTTTTGACCGTATTTACCGATTCCTTGGCTATGTCAGCAATCTCTCTGAAACTCATTCCTTCGTTGTGACGCAGGGTTACAACTTTTTGCTCTTTCTCTGACAATTCTTGCATGGCAACTAAAACCGTATTTTGGTCACTAAGCTTTTCAACTAAATTGTTAGGAGGCGCTGCTATGTTGTCGGCTAAAAAGTTTTGCCCTTTCTCATTTTCAAACATTGAAAAAGGTATTGTTTTTTTCTTTCTTAAAAAATCTATAGCGGTATTTTTAGCAATTTGGAATATCCAGGGTTTAAAATTCTTTTTTTGGTCAAACTTTTTAAGATTTTTCCACACTTTAATAAAAACCTCTTGGGTTATATCTTCGGCCTGGGCTGTATTTCCCACGTTTTTATAGGTAAAGCTGTAAATTTGTTTTAAATATTTATTTATTAAAATTTCCAGCGAATTTTCATCACCCTTAAGATATTGTTGTATTAAAGTTTTGTCGTCTAACAATGCCGGCATAATAATTACTTTTTTTCTGCCTCTACTTCTTTTTTAATTTCTTCAAACTCGTTTTCTATTTGCTTTAGTCTTTCTTTGCTTTCCTTAATTAGAACAACCGCCTGCTTAACCTTTTCCAGACCCTCTTCAACATCTACCTCTTCCCTATTATCAAACCATTCCGATATTTCCTCTAGCTTTTTAAGATTGTCGCTAAGATTTTTATTCTGCATTTTATTTTTTATATTTTTATGTTTTATTATTAAGACCTTTAACTTCTGCGCTTATTGCGCCGTCTGAAACCTTAATTTCTACATTTTGTCTAATTTTTGCGTCTTCTGTTCTTCTTATTATTTTTCCTGCAACTGATGCTATGCTATACCCAAGTTTTAAATTTCTTTCGGGGTTATTAAGGTTTACAATTTTTTCTATGTTTAGCAATTTTTGCTTTGCCTTGTCGCACAATAGCGCAAAGCGAGAAAAATTTTCGTCGGAATGTTTTTTTAGATTACTTTTTAAATTAACCAAATCATTCTTAAAATTTTGCAACGATATTTTAAATTTATTTTCAATTGCTTTATACTTCTCAAAAATTAAGCCATAACTAACAAAAATTTTCCTCTCGAGCCTTTCCAATAATAAAATTGCCCTTTCCCATGACTCATTTAACAAATTTGCCACAGCTGTTGGCGTTGACTCACTTCTGTCGGCTGCCATGGCAACAAGCGGAACATCTTTGTCGTGGCCAATTCCAACCAGCACGGGCACCGGAAAGCCAACCACCTCTCTAACCAACAGTTCGTTGTTAAAAGGCATTAAAGATTCCATTGAGCCTCCACCCCTAATAATAACTAAAACATCTATATCTTTTTTCCTAAATGTTTGTATAGAACATAGCAAATCTTCAACAGCTCCCTGCCCCTCAACCCTTGAGTCAATCATTTTAATGTCAAATCCAAATTTCCCAATGTTATTTAAAAAATCATGTATAACTGCTCCTTGTTTTGAAGTAATTACACCAATTTTATGAGGATATTTTGGAATTGGCCTTTTGTTGGCAACATCAAAAAGCCCCTCTTTTTCTAACTTCTTTTTCAATTCGTCGTACTGCTTTTTAATGTCACCTTCGCCGGCCAGTTCAATTGTGTCGCAAATAAAAGACAGCCTGCCATTTGGCGCATACACTTCGGGGTTTCCCGAAGCAACAATTTTTTTGCCGGGCTCTAATGTTATGCCAAATAATCGGTATTTTGAACTCCACATTATGCAGTTAAGCATAGACCCGTCTTTCTCATCTTTCAAGGTAAAATACATATGCCCGGTTGGCCCGGCTTTTGCCTCGCCCACTTCGCCAACAATTCGGGCTTTCATCCATTTCAAATCTGCGTTTAAAAACGCTACAAATTCTGATATTGAATAAATTTTATCCTTTTCTATTTCCATAAGAAGTTTTTTATTTTACTATACTTCCGGGTGGAATCTCTTTATCTGGGTGCAGTAAAACAGGATTTCCGTCATCTGAGGGGCATAAAATCATTCCCTGCGATTCTAAGCCTTTAAGCGTTCGCGGAGCCAAGTTGTAAGCAAACGGGCATTCTTTGCCAACCAGCGCCTCTGGGGCATAAAATTGAGCTAATCCGGCTATGATTTGCCGCCTAATTCCCACTTTTGCCTCATTCAAACCAAAATCAACATCCAATTTTAGCAATTTATCTGAACCTTCCACCTTTTCCGCCGAAATTATTTTTCCAACCCTTATTTCGAGCTTCTTAAAATCTTCAAAACTTATTGTTTCCATGTTTGTAAACTTAATTAATAAAGATATTTCTAAAATACTACTTGCTTACTTCTGCCTTTGTTATTTTATTAATTTCTATATCAAAACCATAACCGTCCGCCCCAACTGTTAAATAATTCCCGCCAATTAAAATCGGCTCGGCAGAATTTATTATAGTTGTTCCGTCGGCTTTTTGCTGAGTCAACAAAACTTCTCTGCCTGCCTCGATTGCCTCGGCGATAACTGCCAGAATTTCTTCGGGGGTCTGCTCGTTTTCGTGTCCTTTTTCGTTTAACATGTTTTTGTTTAAGCGAGGCAATGAACTTTTGAGCGAGCCAATAGATTTTTTTGAGGCGAGGGAAACCCCCTATGGAGAGGTCGAGACGAGAAAAAATCTGATTGGCGAGCGAAAACAAGAGTTTGTTGCCGAGCGATAATTAATTTTGTTTTTCAGCAATTTTACCGCTGAGCGAAGTCGCAGATGTCTTTGAAGTCGCAATACTGGCATTGCCAGCCGGGCGTTGGTTCAAATTCACTGTTTTTAATTTTTTCTATTTCTTCAATTATTTTTTCTTTCTGCTCTGTAAGTTCTTTTTCCGAGCCTAAAAACGAAGCGACCTTGCCGTCGTCCAAGTAGTAATACGAAAGCTGTTTGGGTATTAAGTGCAAAACTTCCTGCGCCGCTATCTGATAAATTAAAAGCTGTTCTTTGGCATCAACACCTAACTTGTCTTTCGACTGCCCTGTTTTATAGTCTATTATAGAACATAACCGCCCTGAGCCTGTCGAAGGGTTACCTTCAAACTCGTCAATTCTATCTACAACTCCATAAAGAGTGTAATCACCAATTTTAAGGTTAAAAGGCAATTCTAGCGCCAGTTGGCCGTTTATTTTTAAAATTTTTGGAGGATTTTTGGAAAACTGTTGGTAAAATTCCTTAATTATTTTCTTGCCCAATTTAAAATACTCATCTTTTTGCTTTTGGCTCTCATACCACTCGTCAATCCAACTATTCTCGTATATTTTCGTCAATTCCTCTAGACCAGCATCTTTTTTTGTTGTTTTAGCGGATTTTTTAACTATTTTTGTTTCTCCAAACAAACTTTCTTGGGCTGTTTTCTTTTCCTCGTTTACCGATTTTAAAAACTCATACAAAGTGCCGTGCATTGTTTTGCCAAAAGAAAAAACTGCCTTGCCCCGTGTAGGAACCTTTAAAATAAAACCAAATTTATATTGAAGCGGGCATTTTTCAAAGGCAGCAAGCTGAGAATACGAAAAATGCTCGGGCAGATATTGTGGTTGTACCTTGTCTTTTAGCCTATCAATTAATTTGGGTTTTTCCGCAGTCAGCTCGTTTTCTATTTTTTTATTTTTACTCTCTGTTTTTTCGTTTTTGTAGCCCATTTCTGCCAAAAACCTTGATAATTTCTTTTTCCTTTGCCCGCCATAATCTTCGGCTGACGTAAAATAAAGTTCTTTTTTAGCTCGGGTCATAGCAACATAGCAAAGCCGTCTTTCTTCCTGCAAATGGACATCCCCTGCTGGTTTTATGTCTTTTATTAGTTCATCGGGCAGCTCAATGGGGTCTTTTCTTTGGTCGGTTGGAAAACGCCTATCTACCATATTAACCACAAAAACATATTTAAATTCTAAACCTTTGGCGCCATGAATTGTCATAACCTTTATCATGTCTGGGCCTTTTTCGGGGTCAAAATCTAATTTTCCTTCTTCGCCAGACTCTAATTCTAAATTCATTTCTTCCATGAAATTTTTCAGAGTTGCCTCAACTGTAGTTTCTTCAAAAGTTTTTACTTTTTTATAAAACTGATTCAGCAAATCAATTTTTTCCAGTTCGTTGTTGTGTATTAAGTGCTTTAAATAACCCGAATCTTCCAGAAAAGATACCAAAACCTCGGCAACTCCTTTCTCTTTAGCTATTTGACTGTGTTTTTCAATAAGGCTTAAAACAAAAGCGACTTTTTCTTTTGTTTTAGCCGAAATTCCACTAATTAGCGTAAGCTGTTGCAAGGCGTCAAAAAGCGATATTGTTTTTCTTCTACAGAATTGGGTTATTGCAGCAATGTCGGCGTCGGAAACTTCCAAAAATGGCAGGTTTAAAATTCTGTAAACCGCGGTTCCTTCGTGATAGTTGTCCAGTAATTTAAAATAAGAAATAATGTCTAAAATTACTGGCTTTGAATAAAGTCCCCGCGATGCTAAAAACTGAAAAGGCAGGTTTGCCCTTTCTAAGGCCTTAATAAACGGAATTGCCGAATCGTTTGCCCTAACTAAAATTGCAAAATCGTTATAAGTTGCGGTTTTGTCGCGTTTCAAAATTTCTAAAATCTTTTTTAAAACTTCCCCAACCTCTTGGTCTAAAGACCTTGAATGAATGTGCTCGATAATGCCAACACCCGCCTCGGGCGAGGCTTCTAGTTTTTTATCTATTTTAATTCTAAACTCTAATCTGTCGGGGTCGTTTTGCTTTATAAAGTTATATGACTGGTCTAAAATATTTTGGCTAGACCTGTAGTTTTTAATTAAAGAAACCTGTTTCGCTCCGCCGAAATCATCCTGAAACTTTACAATGTTTGAGAAAGACGCCCCTCTCCAGCGGTAAATTGCCTGGTCGTCGTCGGCGCAAACTGTTAAATTATTATTGGGCTCGGCCAAAAGCTTTATTAGCTCGTATTGCGACCAGTTTGTGTCTTGAAATTCGTCAACCAAAATATATTTAAACTTTTCTTGGTAT
>Ga0247841_10007013_pt1 | contig 16980 bp, 18 predicted proteins | sample LaCruzMarch2015__2_FD_192410 | JGI IMG/M metagenome (GOLD analysis project Ga0247841, IMG submission 192410) | Freshwater microbial communities from meromictic Lake La Cruz, Castile-La Mancha, Spain - LaCruzMarch2015_18m | ecosystem: Environmental > Aquatic > Freshwater > Lake | place: Spain... | reverse complement strand
GTCACCCGCATTAATAATGGACTGTTTAACCAGCCTGGCCAGCATATGAGGCGCCCCGGCGGCGCTGTGCCGGATCACAATGACGTCCGGATTCATGGCCTCCAGATTCCTGGCAGTATCAATCAGAGTTTCTCCTTTTACGACACTGCTCGTAGAGGCGGAAATGTTAATAGTGTCAGCACTCAATCTCTTGCCGGCAATTTCAAAGGATGTCCTTGTTCTCGTAGAAGCTTCAAAGAAAAGATTTACAATGGTTTTCCCTCTCAGGGTCGGTACCTTCTTGATCTCTCTTGTGGAAACTTCGATAAAAGACTCCGCTGTATCGAGAATAAGATTGATCTCGTCCACGGTAAGGTCCTTGATGCCGAGGATATCTTTTTTTGTGAATTTCATGATGGGACCTCGAATACATGATTATAGTATGCGCGTTGCTTTCGGTTCATCATACGTTACTGACTTGAATGATGACTTCATCCGTTCCATTCTTCTCAGTGAGGTTGACAACAACGGACTCCCATAATGAGGAAGGAAGATTTTTACCCACAAAATCTGCCCTGATGGGGAGTTCACGGTGTCCCCTGTCGATCAGAACCGCAAGCTGTATCAACCTCGGTCTTCCGAAGTCGATCAGTGCGTCCATGGCCGCTCTGATAGTTCGTCCTGTAAAGAGAACATCATCAACGAGGATAACCTTTTTATCATCCAATGAAAATGGGATATCCGTCTTTTCAGGTCTCGGTTTCCTGTTGCCCATCCGCAGATCATCCCGATACAGGGTAATATCAAGAATCCCGATAGGAACATCTATTCCCTCAATCTTCGAAATCTTGTTCTTCAACCTCTCCGCAAGGTAAACACCTCCGGTCCTGATTCCCACAATGCAAAGGTTTGCGACGCCCTTATTTTTTTCCAGAATTTCATACGCAATTCTGGCAAGAGAACGGTCAATCCCTTCTGCATCCATAACGATCCTTTTTTTCTTCTCCATCAGCTCCCTCTGATCACATGAAATATAATAAAAAAGCCTTCCCAAAGAAACGGGAAGGCTGACAAGGTGACAGACAAAATTTTATTTGCATGATATAACCTTTTTCAATCTCTCGGGATCAAATTAAAAGGGCGCTGAACCTCTTCAGGTTCGTTTATTGTTTTTTCCACTATCTTTATTTATTATAGCACATCGATGTTGATAAAAAAAGCTTTTTAAATGTATTCAATGGTGCTATAGGCAAAAAAGCCTGGAGGTAGTATTTTATGGTGATACATTCCGAACCACAGGTTTTTTTATTTTTAAGCCGGATACTTGGAAATAAAGTGACGGACAAAGAAGGTCGTCAAGTGGGGAAGGTCCTGGATCTTGTCGCCAATCTTGAACGGGAACCCTATCCGGTTGTGACGTATGTCCTCCTGATGTGGAAAGACAGGAAGGCACCATATCTCCTGGCATGGCACAAGTTTGTTGAGGGTAATGATGAACTTGTCGTCAATACTGTCATCGAGGGTGATTTCCGCGAACCTTTGCTACGTGAGGGGGAAATCCTTTTAAAGGAATCCCTGCTGGACAAGCAGATTGTCGATACCGATGGTGCCAAGATTCGCCGGGTGAATGATCTCCAGTTTCTCAAAGCCCATAACAGCCTTCATCTGGTACATGTGGATGTCGGCTTTCGCGGCTTGATGCGGCGCGTGGGTCTGGAAAGATCAACAGATGTTGTCTTACATGGATTATTTGACTATTCCCTGTCGGATCAATTTATCTCCTGGAAGTTTGTGCAACCCCTTTCTTCACCGGACCTTCTGCGTCTGAAGATTGCCCAGAATCGTCTCGCCCAGATGCATCCGGCGGATCTCGCCGATATCATCGAGGATCTGGATATACACAAAAGAACCGCTGTGTTTCAGTCTCTTGATGTGGAGACAGCCGCTGAGACCCTTGAGGAAACGGATCCCAAAATTCAGGTGAGCCTGATCAAGGACATGGAAGTTGCTGAAGCCTCTGATATCATAGAGGAGATGTCTCTCAGCGAAGCTGCGGATCTTCTGGGAGACCTCCCGAAGGATAAGGCGGAAGACATACTGATGGAGATGGAACGGGATATCGCTGAAGACGTTAAGGAATTGCTGGCCCATCCGGAGGAGACAGCGGGAGGACTGATGACGACGTCGTTTTTATGTTTTGCACCCACAAAAACCGCCGGGGAGGCACTCGAATGTATCCGTAAAGAAGCTGAGGATATGGACTTCATCTATTATCTCTATGTGGTTGATGAAGAGGAACATCTCTTAGGTATGCTCAGTCTCCGTGAGCTTCTGGTTGCTTCTCCCGAGACCCGACTTTATGACCTGATGGATAAACGGGTTGTTTCCGTGTTTCTTGACGAAGATAAAGAAAAGATTGCGGAACATTTCGCAAAATATGGCATTATGGCCATACCTGTCGTAGATGAAACGAACAAGATCGAGGGGGTCATCATTTTTAAAAATCTTCTTGAGGTGATAGCCCCTCAACTGAGGTAATAGCGACGATGGATGAAGATGGTGGTACACAATCATGTCTGAAAAAAAAGCCAAAACATCAATCCGGGACATGTTTACAAATGTTTTTCGCAGGCGTTCCTGGAGATCGCTGGGTTTATTTTTTGCCCTTGTCGGTCCGGGAATTATTACCTCCAATGTCGATAATGATGCCGGCGGCATCACCACCTATTCTCTGGCGGGGTCCGAATTCGGCCTTTCCCTTCTCTGGACGCTGATTCCCATTACCGTTGTCCTTATCATCATTCAGGAAATGTGCGCCCGTATGGGCGTTGTTTCCGGCAAGGGACTTTCCGACCTGATCCGCGAACGTTTCGGCGCCAGGGTGACCTTTTATTTGATGATTGTTCTATTCATCACGAATCTGGGCAACACGATCGCGGAATTCGCCGGGGTGGCCGCCAGTTTGGAAATCTTCGGCATAAGTAAATATACATCGGTTCCCGTTGCCGCTATATTTGTCTGGTGGCTGGTTGTGAAAGGAAATTACAAATCCGTGGAGAAGGCGTTCCTCGTCGCTTGTCTGTTTTATCTGGCATATATTGTCTCGGGATTCATGGGGAAGCCGGACTGGGGACAGATCGGTTCAGCCGTTGTTACACCAACCCTTAAATTTGACCCCCGCTTCCTTACCATGACCATAGGAATTGTCGGGACGACCATTGCGCCCTGGATGCAATTCTATCTGCAGTCTTCCATTGTCGACAAGGGTCTTAAGGCCAGGGATTACAAGTACGCACGCGTGGATGTGATATTTGGATCCATTATGGTCAACGTGGTAGCGTTTTTCATTATCATGCTGTGTGCGGTTACCCTCTATCAAAACGGTATAAAAATCGAGACCGCCAAGGATGCGGCACTTGCTCTGGCGCCACTGGCAGGGCAATACTGCTCGTGGCTGTTTGCATTCGGCCTTCTCAACGCGTCTCTGTTTGCAGCTTCCATTCTTCCTCTCTCCACGGCCTATACGATCTGTGAGGCTTTTGGATGGGAATCAAGTCTTAATCATAGATTTACGGGAGCGCCGCAATTCTATGGTCTTTACTCTCTCATGATCTTTTTGGGGGCAGGCATCATCCTCATGCCTGACATCCCCTTGATTTCCATCATGTTTTATTCTCAGGTTATCAATGGGATATTGCTTCCTTTTGTGCTGATATTTATGCTGCTTCTTATCAATGACCGGCAGATTATGGGAGAATATACCAATGGGCCGGTTATGAACATCATCGCCTGGTCAACCGTAATTGCCCTTATGTTCCTTTCCGGTGCCATGGTATTCACATCTCTGATATAAGGATTCCCGCTTTCGCGGGAATGACAAAGAGGGGAAAGACGATTCAGTCGGACGGGAAGCTAAAAGGAAACTAACGGGGGATTTGTCCTATTCTATTCCATCTGACCGTGCGATTTTCCCTGTCCCATGACCAGTATATCATAAACGCCTTTCCCATGACATCTTTCAGATCGACAAATCCCCAGAACCGACTGTCATAGCTCTGATCTCTGTTATCTCCCATTACAAAAATGGTTCCGGGACGGACGGTGACAGGTCCGAAGTTGTCACGGGGCTGTATGGAACCCGGAATGATAAAGTCATCTGAATAAATCGCGTAGGAATCACTGTATGGCAATCCATTCAGAAATATCTTTTTGTTTCTGATTTCTATCGTGTCGCCGCCGATCCCGATGACCCGTTTAATGAAATCCTTGGATCTGTCTTCCGGGTAGATAAAGACGACGATATCTCCTCTCTTGGGGTCATTGATGGGTATAAGGGTTTTCCTGATAACGGGTATCTTTATGCCATAAATGAATTTGCTTACCAGGATATGATCGCCGATTTGAAATGTCTGTTTCATGGATCCCGAGGGAATTTTAAAGGCCTGAACCACAAAGGTTCTGATAAAGATGGCAATCAGTATGGCTATAATGATTGCCTCGGCGTATTCCTGAAACTTGGATTTTGTTTTGGTCATCAACAGATTCCTTTATGAATAGATATTTATCAGAGTAATGGTGATCATCACGAGGGCGAAAAATCCTTTAACAAGCATCCCGGTAAACTTTCCCAACATTACGCCATACCCGGCACGGAGCGCCGGTTTCAACTGGCCCTGATAGATTAACTCTACTATCAGAATACCCGCAAATCCCCCAAGGAAACTCCCCATTATGGTGCCAAAACCAAAGAGAACCGGTGTCATGACGATGGCGCCGATTACGCCGCCGATCAGAGAAGCCCATATCCCCTTGCCCGAAGTACCGTATCTGGCCGCGCCTGCCATTCCCAGTGCAAAATCAAGGGCCTCTGCCAACAGAGAAATGACGAGCAGGATGATGAGAACTTTGAGGCCGATTTTATCAAACCCCGTAAAGAATGCGTACAGAATCACATCGATTAGGATAATGACGGTCCCCGGCATACCGAACACGATGGAGAAGACACCTGCGAATAATAAGAGAATAAAAATCGTCAGTCCTGTAATTTCAAGAGGGGTCACGACTTATTTCTTCTTTTTCATGGCCGATGGTTTAAATTTATCCCACGCGAGAACAACAGGGCTTGCGATAAAAACGGATGAATAAGTACCGAAGATGACACCGACCAGAAGGGCAAAGGCAAAGTCGTGAATCACGGCGCCGCCAAAGATATAGAGGGCAGCAACGACAATTACCACCGTTAAAGAGGTCAGAATGGTCCGACTTAAAGTCTGATTAATGCTTTCATTCATAACGGTACGAAGGTCTTTTTTTGTCTCTTTCCGGACGTTTTCTCTGACTCGGTCAAAGAGGACGATGGTATCGTGTATGGAGTAGCCGATGATGGTGAGAAGCGCGGCAACTATAGTCAGTGTAAACTCGATGTTAAAAACGGAGAAGATTCCCAAAACGACAATAACATCATGAATGACTCCCACAATGCCTCCGACGGCATGGCGGAATTCAAACCTGAAAGAAATGTAAATAAGCATGCCAATCCACGAAAAAACAACAGCCAGTATCGCTTTTTGTGTTAGGTCCTTTCCGACCTTTGGTCCCACAACCTCGACCCTTTGTACCTGGAAGATGTCTTTGCCGTATGCGGCATTTAAGGAGTCCTCGATCAAACTTGAAAGGCCTTTTATTTCCGATGAGGATTTTGCCGTTCTGATAACAATCTCATCCGCTCCGAAAGGCTGAATGACACTGTCGTCGATACCGATCTGATTCAAGACTCTTCTGATGTCGTCAGCAGAGACTGCTTTATGAAATTTGATCTGGATGAGTGTGCCGCCGGCAAAATCAATACCGTAATTAAGCCCCTTCCACACAATGGACGCCAGGCTTATGAAGGTAACAATAAGAGAGAATACAACGGCATATTTCAGTCTTCCAACAAAGTTAATATTAATCCCGGGTTTTACAAATTCCATCTATATCTCCTCTACGTTTAGGGCGCACATTCCACTTTGTTATTTGATGTTGTCATACACTGACAGACATGATCTTTCTATTCCAGACGAAATAGTCAAAGATAATTCTCGTTACAAATACAGCCGTGAAAAGACTTGCAACAATACCAATGCTTAGCGTGACCGCAAAACCCTTAACGGGCCCTGTGCCGAAGCCGAAGAGAAAGAGGGAGGCAATCAACGCATTGACGTTTGTGTCAAAAATAGTCATAAAGGCTTTTGAATATCCCGTCTCAATGGCTGCCCTTGGCGTTTTACCTCCTCGAAGCTCTTCCCGGACTCTTTCGAATATCAGCACATTGGCATCCACAGACATACCAATGATCAGAACGATGCCTGCTATACCCGGGAGGGTCAGGGTGGCTTTAAATGCTGCCAGAACACCGAGGAGAATAATCATGTTCAAAATCAGAGCTATATTTGCAACAAGGCCGGAGAGTCTGTAATAAACAACCATGAATATTGCAACAAGGATTCCGCCAATAACGGCGGACCATATTCCTTTATCGATGGAATCCTGCCCCAATGATGGTCCAACCGTTCTTTCCTCGAGAATGTGTACCGGCGCAGGAAGTGCACCTGCCCTTAAAACAATTGCAAGATCTTTGGCTTCATCCATCGTGAATGATCCTGTAATCTGTGCCTCGCCGCCGGATATCCTTTCCTGAATGACCGGCGCTGAATGGACAATGCCATCGAGGACGATAGCCAGGCGCTTTTTCACGTTTTCACCTGTAATTCTGTCGAAGTCTTTTGCGCCTTGGGCGTTAAACTTTATACCCACGTAAGGTTCACCGAACCGATCACCGATTTTTACCTGGGCGCTTTCGAGGTAACCACCGGTCAGAAGGGTTTTATTTTTAAGTAAAATGGGGATATTGGTTCTTCGTCCCGATTGTTTGTCCAGACGATTTTCATTAGCGATGATACTTCCATCGGGAACATTGCCCCTTAGCGCATCATCAAGGCTATGTTCTTCATCAACAAGCTTGAACTCCAGAAGGGCCGTTTTCCCTATGAGATTTTTTGCCCGCTCCGCATCCTTGATACCTGGAAGCTGAATAACGATCCGGTCCTTGCCTTCAGGGATGATTTCTGGTTCCGTGATACCAAATTGATCAACCCTGTTACGGATGGTTTCAAGACTCTGTTCGATAGCCATTTTCTTGATTTCTTCGGCGCGCTTGTTCTTTATTTTTAGTGCAACGATTTCCCTTCCTTCTCGAATTTCAGACGAGACTGCTTCAAGATCAGGATAATTATCTTTAATTACCTTTTCGAATGCACTTTTAGATGCGCCATCCGGCAATCCAAATGATATGGTATCGATCTTTTTTGTTCCTTCGATAACGTTGAAGCGGACTTTATTTTTCATCAGGGTTTCTTTTATATCATTGGACATACGCGAAACAGCGCTTTCAACTGCCTTGGCAGCATCAACCTCCACAACGAGATGGGTTCCGCCCTGAAGATCGAGACCTAAACGAATTTTATCCGCAGGCAGATTTTTCTGCCAAAAGTCAGGAAGATTGGATATCAGGGACGGTGTTAAATAAAAGAGTGCAGCAAGGCAGATGATGATTACCAACGCAGCCCTGATTCTGATACTCTTAAGCATGCTTTGTTCCTTTCCGGATTATTCCTTTGCGGCTTTCTGTAAAATGGTACCTATAAAATTTCTTGACACCTTGATTCTGACCTTGTCTGCAATTTCAAGCGTAACCACCGTATCGGTCAGAGCGGTGACCTTACCATGAATTCCCCCGGAAGTCATGACCATGTCTCCGTGATTGAGATTGGCAAGCAATTCTTTGTGCTCTTTCTGCTTTTGTTGTTGTGGTCTGATAAGAAGAAAGTAGAAGATGGCAAACACGACCGCCATCATGATGATAAAACTGATATCTCCACCACCGCCACTACCACCGCCGCTCCCTCCGCCGAAGCCACCCATTGCATAGGCTAAGTCCATCAATTCTCATATCCTCCTTAACTTAAGTGTTGTCGCTCGATATACGCTTTTTTAAAAGCCGCATAGCAACCATCTCTGATGGCCGTTCTGATACGTTCCATGAGATGCATGTAATACCGAACATTGTGAATCGTGTTTAAAACCATGGCCAGTATTTCTCCGGCCATAAACAAGTGCCTCAGGTATGCCCGTGAATAATTTCTACAGGTATAACAATCACATGTGCTGTCAACCGGCGAATGATCATTTTTGTAACGGGCGTTTTTTATAACAACCTTTTCTTGATTTGTAAACAATAATCCATTCCTGGCGCACCTTGTGGGGATCACACAATCAAACATGTCGACCCCGCAGTCGACACATGCGACAATATCTTCCGGAGTTCCCACTCCCATCACATATCGGGGTTTGTCTTCCGGGAGATTCGGTGCGGATGTTTCGACAATCTCCAGCATGATGTCCTTGGGTTCGCCCACGCTGAGTCCGCCAAGGGCATAACCGTCAAAACCGATTTTCAGGCAGATTTCTTCCATGGCCTTTTGCCGAAGGGCAGGATATATGCCGCCCTGAATAATCCCGAAGAGGGCCTGCCCGTTATCTTTTTTTGCTATCTTGCATCTCCTTGCCCAGTTGACTGTCATTTCGAGTGATTTTTCCGCTTCTTCGAGACTGGCAGGATATGGCGTACATTCATCAAGGCACATGACAATATCGGAACGGAGAGCTTCCTGAATTTCAACTGAAACTTCAGGGGTTATCAAATGTCTCGAACCGTCTATGTGGGACTGAAAAATGACACCGTCATTCGTGATTTTCCTGAGAGAGCTGAGACTGAATATTTGAAAACCTCCGCTGTCGGTTAAAATTGGAGCATCCCAGTTCATGAATTTATGTAAACCGCCAGCATGGTTAATGATATCATGGCCTGGCCTCAAATAAAGGTGGTAGGTATTTGAGAGAATCATTTCGGCGCCCAGCTCACGGACCGTTTCCGGGACAAGGGACTTCACGGTACCCTGCGTTGCCACGGGCATGAAAACGGGGGTATTTACCTCTCCATGGGGCGTGTAAATTCTTCCCAGCCGCGCACCGGTTGCAGAATCTTTTTTAAGGATTTCAAAGCCGTATTGCATATATGTTTAAAAATTCTCCACTCCGATTCAAGAACATAATTTCACCAAGGCACCCGAAGGTGCTTTCTACAAGATCAGCATGCAATCCCCATAACTGTAAAATCGATATCGATTGTCGATAGCCTGCCGATAGGCTTTCTGAATGATATCTTTGCCTGCGAAGGCACAGACGAGGAGGAACAGGGATGATCTGGGAAGATGAAAATTTGTCAGCAGGGAATTGACCCGTTTAAAATGATAACCGGGGTAAATGAAAAGGTCTGTATGAGATGATAAAGGCTTTACCTTGCCTTTCCCATCAGCGGCCGATTCAATAACCCTGGTTGAAGTCGTTCCTACTGCAATGACATGATGGGCGTTATTAATCATATCAGCAGTATCTTTGCCTATCTCGAAAACTTCTTCCTCCATCCGGTGTTTTTCCACATGATCTGTTGCGATGGGAAGAAATGTTCCATAACCGACGTGGAGCGTAACCGGAGCAATATGAATCCCGTTTCCCTCAAGGACACCAAGAACATGGTGAGAAAAGTGCAGACCGGCAGTTGGTGCTGCGACCGATCCCGGCATCCTCGCGTAGACAGTTTGATACCTGTCAATATCGTTATCCCTTCCGGTATCATCTTGTTTTCGTTTAATATAAGGCGGGAGAGGGGCGTGTCCAAACTGATTCAGAAAGTGATTGAATTCCGTTTTCGCCATAAATGTGATGAGCCATTTTTTGTCTGACGTTCGGGAGGTGATGATGGCTTCACAGTTTCCTTCAAAAAAAATTCTGGTACCGGTCCGAACTCTCCTGGCAGGTCGTAACAATGCCTCCCATGTGGGACAATGCAAAGTGTCTTCATATTTTTTAGAAAGGAGCAGTACCTCGATGAATCCGCCTGTTTCTTTTTTCCCGATTAGCCTTGCAGAAATGACTTTCGAGTCATTGACGACCAGAGTGTCCCCCTTTTTTAAATAATCCGGCAGATTCGAAAATACATCGTGGATGACGTCTCCCGTTGTTCTGTTGACGATCATCATCCGTGCATGATCTCTCATCCGGCATGGATGTTGAGCGATACTTTCTTCAGGAAGGGGGTAATCAAAATCTTCTAATCGCATTTCAGGTCCGGGTTACAGTTTTTTTTCGCCGGGTTTAAAAAGTTGCGGAAGACAACCAGAAATGTTCATGAAAGTCAACAGAGTTTATTTCGCCTTGTTATGTTCTGCCGAAGTACACAAGAATCAGTCCGGTTATCATGGCAAGGAGTCCCAATATTCTGAGGGTCGAATCGGGTATGTCCTGTAATTTCGAAAGGAAGACCTTGATCTTTTCGGGAAAGGCAAAGTAGGGAAGTCCTTCAATGATTAATACAACACCCACGACGCACAGAAAGAACTTCATGACAGTTTTTATTCCCCATCGACCAACTTTGATTCATTCCATAGATCATCCATTTCCGCCAGTGAAGCCTCCATGGTTGTTTTCCCCTTCACAGCCAACCTGTCCTCAATATATTGAAATCTGTCTCCGAATTTTTTCATGGCGCCTTTCAGTGCTTCTTCGGCATTCACATCGATAAATCGGCAAACGTTTACAAGGGACAGAAAAAGGTCACCGATTTCTTCCTTGATTTTCTTGTGGTCGTCCGACTGAACGGCAAGTTTAAATTCAATCAATTCTTCTTCGATTTTGACCAGGACATCCTCCGCCTTTATCCAGTCGAAACCAACTTTCGAAGCATTTTCTGTCATTTTTTGCGCCGCAAGGAGTGATGGCATGGAGCGTGGTACGCCGGCTAAAATATGGGCACCGCTTCTGTTTCTGTTTTCCACGTGTTTCTTGATGTCTTCCCAGTTTGATCGTATTTCATCGATATTTCGGACGGTTTTGTCTCCGAATACATGGGGATGGCGCCTGATCATTTTCTGCGTTACATTTTCCATGACATCGGAAATGTTGAAATTGCCGGCCTCTTCTGAAATACCGGCAATAAAGAAAATCTGAAAGAGAAGATCGCCCATTTCTTCCCTAAGCGCCTCCGGAGAGCCACTTTCTATGGCATCGATGACCTCATACGTTTCATCCATCAAATATCTGCCAATGTCCTTTATGTTCTGCTGTCTGTCCCACATACAACCATCGGGAGATCTTAGCCGGCAAATGATCTCCAGAAGTCTTTTCAAGGTTTTCTGAGCTCTGTGACAGGAATCGGTTTCTTTCATGATGGACAGGTCTTGGATTCAGCCTCTGCTGTCAACAAGGAAAACATCCTTATCTTTATCCTGGAAGTAAACGTATTGGTACTCTCTTTTGTTTGTTAACGCATATATTTCTTCTCCGTGTTGTCTACAGTCGTGACAACTTGTTCTCGGAATGATGATGGCAAATATTCTGTTACCTCTATCAGAGGTGGAGTCAATCATGACGAGTCCTCCACAGTCATCGCATACTCTGACCGTTTCTTCCTGATGTTCCCTGATTCCGTCTGTATCGTAATAAATATTTTTCTTGCGTTTTGAATATCTGGCATTTCCTACGAGACTTTTTTTCAGAGATACCCTGTTCTTCCAGCGACTGTAAATTTGTGTCGCCTCCTGTTTTATATAGCGACTGATTTCGTCGGACTGTTTTATGGCATCAGGGTTGAAATCAGGTTCCCTGACATGACTGTAATCGAGACCTGCCATCGCCAGGATAATGCCCACATTGACATAGGGAAGGGCATTTTCGATTGAGTATCCTCCTTCAAGAACGGCTATGTCAGGTGAGAGTTTTTCATTCAACAATGCATATCCCTGAGCTGTAAAGCGCATGTTGGTGATGGGGTCTGTGTAATGGTTGTCCTGTCCTGCCGAATTGATAACGAGATCGGGCTTGAACTCGTCAAGAATAGGCAGGATGACTTGATCCAGTACGTAAAGAAAGCCTTCATCCGATGTGCCCGGAGGAAGAGGAATGTTTATAGTCGTTCCCAGGGCGTTGGGACCGCCAAATTCTTCCTGAAATCCGGAGCCGGGATAGAGGGTTCTGCCATCCTGATGAATGGAGATGCAGAGGACATTTGGATCGTTCCAGTATATGTCCTGTGTACCGTCCCCGTGATGACAATCCGTATCAACGACAGCAATCTTCTTGGGACCGTAGTTTTTTCTGATATGCTCGATCATGATTGCTTCAATATTGACATTACAGAAACCACGAGCGCCATGGACAACAAGCATGGCATGATGCCCAGGTGGCCTTACGAGGGCAAAGGCATTATCAACCTCCCCCCTGAGCACCTTTTCTGCCGCGGTAATCGCTCCTCCGGCTGATATAAGATGGGATTCTGTAATCACTGTCGCCGCATCAGGAACGCAGATATGAACACGATTTATGTCGTCTGTCGTGGCTATGCCTGGCTTGTATTCGATGATGTTATCAAAGTCCAGTAAACCTTCTTCAAAGACCTGATCCTGCGTGTAGAGAAGCCGTTCTTCCCGTTCCGGGTGTGTCGGGGAAATAGCCCAGTCAAAGGCGGGGAAGAATACGAGTCCCGTTTTCCTTCCTTTTTTTAACATATTCCATTCCCCCTTTTGTATCCGGCTATTAATCCAGGTTTGATTTGCACCTTGACCCTGATGTTCTTGCCTGCTTTGTAATACTCCCTGACCATATTAAATTCTTGACATTCAACAATTTCAATCTCGAGGTCTTCTTCCTTGGCGCCCAAATTGATGGCTTTCTCTTTCAGTTTTTGTATAGCAACGTTGATAGCCTCCTCTTTTGAAAATGTGGACGGTATGGCGGTTTGAACATCCTCCTGGCCTATAACGAGGGTCCCCCTCTCTGTGTCGGCAAGAAGGGTGACTTCCGCTGTCGTCCGGGCGAGAGCCGCCCCGATGGCATTGGCTACTTCTGCGTGTTCAGGGACATAAGCGGGGCAGCACAGCAATTTCCCGAGGATGCCATGTATGGACTGTGCAGGTCCGCCTACCACGTATAATGCTTTGGGGCTTAATTTTTTTACTTCAAACATTTCATGGATTGTATAGACCGGCTTGTTGTTTATTTCTTCAATCATATCGGTTACATGAGACACAATCTCTTTGCAGGTATTGTCTACGATGATTTGAGCGGTTTCCATTACGGAACGATTCATTTTTACGGCAATTTCCGCGATGGCCTTTGCCGCCTTTTCTCTGTCTCCGATTGATGTCATGCCCAGAACAATCATGGCATCCGTCGGCGTCGGATAAGGTCCCCCGAATGCGGCGGCCGGGCCTTCTCTTTCGGGACCGATGATGATCCGATTGTTTTCAAATTTTACCATGCTGTCTCCACCAATCCCGATGGATTTTGTGTGTAAACCCCTGATGAGGGTCTTGTGGCCATTAATGGTAACACCAAAGGGTTCCAGCAGGGGTACCCCATCTGCAAAAATGGCGATATCGGTTGTGGTGCCGCCGATATCCAGGGCTATGGCATCTTCCCTGCGATCAAACATGCTCAAGATACCCATAATACTGGCAGCGGGACCGGAAAGGATCGTCAGGACGGGAAATTCGACAGACGGGGTTATATCTACCGTTCCTCCGTCCGCTTTCAGAATATAGACAGGAACCGTGAAACCCCACTGGCGTACAAAATTCAGCACCTGATTTACAAAGTCATTGTAGCGGTCCCAGATGGCGGCGTTAAGATAGGTTGTTGAAATTCGCCGCGGGAAATTAAGATGCCCCGACATCCTGTGGCCAAGAGATACGTGTCTCATTTGATCACAGATGATACCGTTGATCATCATTTCCTGGCAGGGATTTCTTGTCGAAAATTTTCCTACGATACCAGCGTGTTGGATACCTTTTTCCTTAAAGAGCTTTCCGATTCCAGACACCTCGTTCTGGTCTATTGCTTTAATTTCAACCCCCCGGTGATTGATATAGCCGGATATGAAATGTGTATCTTCATTAATTCTTAAAAGTGACGGAGGGAGTCCGGGACCGCTTACCAGGATAAGTCCCGTCCTGTCCGTCTTGTTCTGAACGATGGCATTTGTGGAAATGGTAGTGCTCAGGACAACACGTTTAAGTTTTTCCAGGTTTTCCCCTCTCAGCAATTCGGAAGTCACATCCAAGAGCGAATTTATTAAATTCTCCTCATTCGTCGGAGCCTTCGCTTTTTTCTTAACCTTAAGATCCTCAATCAGTACCGCATCTGTGTGTGTGCCGCCCACGTCAATGCCTAAAATCATTCTCCCACCCCGTATACATGCAATAAAGGCGCTTTATATAATGATATATTTGTCTTGACAAGGCAAAAAAGCCGTATGGTTTTTTCTTTTCGTTTTGAGATTAGCTGTTTTTTATGTTAAAGATAGACACACTGGGTTTATGTCCAGGACGGCTTCAAATTCATCCAGACCTTGTCGTTGGCTTACCCTGTATGAAGGATAATGTTTTATGATTTGGCTGGAAGTATGAAAGATTAAATCGAGGAGGTAAAGATATGTCGGACAAAACAGATGATTTTATCAAAGGGATGCTCATAGGGGGATTAATCGGTGCCGTTATCGGCATTCTTTATGCTCCCAAGAGTGGTAAGGAAACGCGGGAAGATATTGCAAAAAAGGCGGAGGAATTGATGGAGAAGGCCAAAGAGGAATATGAGGTGGCCCTTGAAAAGAGCAAGAAGGCTTATGACTCTGCCATCAATCGTCTGAAACAGATGGAATCCTCTGCAAAAGAAAAAGTCGAAGAGATGGAAGTAAAAGTCGGTGAGCTTGCCGAAAAGGGGAAAGATACCATTCAGGATACCAAAAGCCGATTAAAAAAAGCAGTCGATGCGGGCGTGGAAGCCTTCAAGGAGGAAAAGGAAAAGACAGCCTGAGGGTTCAGCTTATTGTAAAGGAGAAGACCTATGTATCTGGAAATCAGTGTCGTGGTTCTAAGTGTCGTGTTTCTCCTGATTGCGGCGTTGTCCATTCCTTTTCTCATACAGATCTGGCGCACGGCAAAGAGTATCACCATCACCCTGCATATGCTGAATCAAAGCCTGCCGGGTATATTGAAAAACCTGGAAGAGATTACAGCAAATATAAACAGGGCAACGTATACGGTACACAACCAGATTGAAGGCCTCAGCCACGTCGTCGGACGCATACAGGGCACAGTGGAGATTTTTCTCGATCTGGAACAGGAACTGCGGGCAGGTCTCATTTCTCCCTTTTTCAGAACGATGAGAACCGTATCTGCTGTATTAAAAGGGACCCGGGTTTTTCTTGAGGTATTTCGTTCTTCCCGTTGATCGGAAACATATCCTGTGTATTCTATCTCGATGATGAGAAGGACGGACGCAGTAGAATGAATTTGTTTCAGTAAAAAACAAGGGGAGGAGTATGTCCCGTATTACCTTCGGAAGTAAATGGGGAAAAGTCAAAACGGTTGCCGTCAAAGATAAAGCGACATCAACAAAGTCCGCTGAGGACGTTGTCCGTAATCTGAAGAATGAAGAAAGAGGGCTCCCGAAGGAGGCATATCGTGAACGGTCATTATCCCTCCACGGACTCGTTTGTGCACGTTGTGGCAGAGATTTTGATGAGACAAAGAGGCACCTGCTGACGGTTCACCACAAGGATGGCAATCATCACAACAACCCCTTGAATGGAAGTAACTGGGAAAATCTCTGCGTCTATTGTCATGAAGATGTTCATAGCCGGGAGATTCTTGGAGATTACATGCAGGGAACATCGGAAGGTCATGAATCCAGCCTCGTGTATGGAGATCATGCCGTTACAGGACGCTCTATGTCTGAATCGGGTTCTCTCGGGGAAAAATTGAAGATAGCGCTGGAAAGGAAAGGGGAAAAGAACCACCGCGATTGATCTTATTTAGTGACGATTCTCAGATTATCCTGCTCGGTGACCATTTTATCTCCCACGGATGTTCCACAGAATACACAGGTATAATCATACTTTTCGCCGCCGGAAAGTATTAACAGGAGCCTTTTTCTCACCGGAACAGCCCGTTTGCAGTTGGGACAGAAGAGTTCCGTTGCGTCGAAATCTCTGTAACTTGCCCGTTTCATGACTTTCCGTCATCCCGTTCCGGAATGAGTTTTATATTTTCTATCCATACCGTTGCTTCACTGTCACTTGGCGCCCGATAATCTCCCCTTGGAGAAAGAGACCCCCCTGATCCAACTTTCGGCCCATTGGGTACGCAGGTACGCTTGTACTGACTCAATTTAAAGAAGCGGTACAAATAGATCTGCAACCAATGCCTGATCTCGCCAATAGTGTATTCACTTCTCTTGTCGACCGGAACATCCGGCCACCGGCCCTTGGTCTTGTCTTGCCACGTGCAATAAGCCATAAATGCGATTTTGGCCGGCAGATAGCCGAATCGTGTAATGTAAAAATTGTTGAAATCCTGCAATTCATAGGGGCCAATAAATGATTCGGTTTTCTGAGCCGGCTCGCTCCCGTCTTTCCCTGGGATCAATTCCGGACTTATTTCCGTTTCGAGGATATCGGAAAGAATATCGGATACTTCCTGAGAGAACTGCGATGACTGGACGACCCAGCGGATCAGGTGGCGGATGAGCGTTTTTGGTACGCTGGCATTCACATTGTAATGTGACATATGGTCACCCACGCCATAAGTGCACCATCCGAGGGCGAGTTCACTGAGATCGCCGGTACCGACGACAAGGGCGTTTCTCATGTTGGCAATGCGAAACAGATGGGAGGTGCGTTCTCCGGCCTGAATATTTTCAAAAGTAATATCATAGATCTTTTCACCGTCCGCATAAGGATGGCCGATGTCTTTGAACATTTGCATGCAACTCGGCCTGATATCCATCTCGTTGTCTTCAACACCGATGGTTTTCATGAGCCGCAGGGCATTGGTATGGGTTTTATCG
>Ga0247841_10007012_pt1 | contig 16980 bp, 15 predicted proteins | sample LaCruzMarch2015__2_FD_192410 | JGI IMG/M metagenome (GOLD analysis project Ga0247841, IMG submission 192410) | Freshwater microbial communities from meromictic Lake La Cruz, Castile-La Mancha, Spain - LaCruzMarch2015_18m | ecosystem: Environmental > Aquatic > Freshwater > Lake | place: Spain... | reverse complement strand
ACATGAGTACATGAAAGCTGCTGCTGCGATAATTAAGATTGATGCAAGTTTTTTCATTTGTCTATTGATTTTTTAAATTTCTGATGCAAAGATAAAGCAATGCGATAATATCATCCAAATATTTTGAGCACTTTTTTTTAACATTTTTTAACATATCACGTATCTTGCTGATATTCAATGAGAATAATTTTAACATTTTTTATGATATGAGCGTAATCAACACTATTTTGGTCATTAATGGTAAAAAAACGAACTGGATTTAAAGCTATCTTTGCTTCATGTTAATACCACTGGCAGAACAATTACGTCCCGATTCACTTGAAAATTACCTGGGCCAGGAACACCTGATTGGTAAAGGAGCGATCCTGCAACGGGCGATTGAGTCGGGAAATGTACCTTCAATGATCCTGTGGGGTTCACCCGGGATTGGAAAAACCACGCTGGCATACATCATCTCAAAGCAACTGAGCCGGACCTTTTATACGCTGAGCGCTGTAAGTTCAGGTGTGAAAGAGGTTCGCGAAGTCATTGCCAAAGCACAGGAGGCCAGTGACAGTCCATTTTTATTCATTGACGAAATTCATCGTTTCAGTAAGTCGCAGCAGGATGCTCTGCTCGGCGCAGTTGAGAAGGGAGTTGTAACCTTCATTGGCGCTACAACTGAAAATCCTTCATTTGAGGTAATCTCTCCACTCCTTTCACGGTGCCAGATATATATTCTGAAACCATTAGAAGAGCATCACCTGCTCAAATTGCTGGAACAGGGTCGTACCCGGCTTGAAAACAACCTGAAAACAGGGATTGAGATCCCAGAAACGGAAGCGCTCTTAAGGATATCGGGAGGTGATGCGCGTAAACTCCTGAATGCACTGGAACTAATTGTTACTACTGAACTCAGGCAGGGTTCTCCAATCAGCATTACCAATGACAAGACCATCAAAATCATTCAGCAGAACCTGGCCATGTATGATAAAACCGGGGAGATGCATTACGATATCATTTCTGCATTTATCAAATCGATGCGCGGAAGTGACCCGAATGCGGCAGTTTACTGGCTGGCACGGATGATGGAGGCAGGAGAAGACCCAAAATTCATTGCCAGGCGTATGCTTATCCTTGCTTCTGAAGATATCGGGAATGCCAACCCCAATGCATTGCTCCTTGCAAACACATGTTTTCAGGCTGTTGATGTAATTGGTTACCCCGAATGTGACCTCATACTCTCACAAACTGCCATCTACCTGGCCTGTTCTGTTAAAAGCAATGCGTCGTACCTTGCTATCCGGAATGCGCAGAAATCATTTAAACTTGCCGGCGACCTTCCTGTTCCGTTGCATATCCGGAATGCACCAACGAGCCTGATGAAAAAAATCGGGTATGGACAGGATTATAAATATGCCCACGATTTCGACAATAATTTCATCGACATGGAGTTTTTGCCAGAGAAAATCAAAGGTTTAAAGTTCTTTGATCCACAGAATAATCCGCGTGAGAATGAACTCAGGGCACGTCTTAAAAGCTTATGGGGGAAGAAGTACAATTATTGATGACTGACTAAATTTTTTAAATCTAAAAAAGCATGCATTCCAATTTTTACAATGGTTTGATGAACAGTGTTCATGGCAATTTTTTCCTGATTGCCGGACCGTGCGTGGTAGAAAACGAGGAGATGCCGATGGCGATTGCCAGCCATATTCAAAAAATCACCGAAAGGCTGGGTATTCCCTACATTTTCAAGGCTTCGTACCAAAAGGCCAACCGATCGCGTTCCGATTCGTTCACCGGCATCGGTCATCAGAAAGCGCTTGATCTAATTGGTGAGGTTGGAATCAAATTAAACATCCCGGTTCTCACTGATATTCATTCTGAAGAGCAGGCAGTACTTGCTGCAGCCTATGTCGATGTTTTACAGATTCCTGCCTTTTTATGCCGCCAGACTGAATTGCTTGTTGCCGCCGGAAGAACAGGAAAGGTGGTAAATATAAAAAAGGGCCAGTTTGCCTCGGCCGAATCGATGAAATTTGCTGTTCAAAAAGTGGGTCAAACCGGCAATACCCAAATTATGCTGACTGAAAGGGGTACCACCTTTGGCTATCATGATCTGATTGTTGATTTCAGGAACATACCAGAAATGCAGGTTAACGGAGTTCCCGTTGTGGTTGATGTTACCCATTCCCTGCAACAACCCAACCAGCCATCGGGGATAACCGGCGGACGGCCCGATCTCATCGAAACTCTGGCTAAAGCTGCTATTGCTGCAGGCGCTGATGGTATTTTTCTTGAAACGCACCCTGATCCGGGTCATGCAAAATCAGACGGTGCCAATATGCTTCAACTGGATCTTCTTGAAAAACTGTTGCTAAAACTTGTTAAAATAAGAGCTGCAAGTTATTGAATCTCCAAAACCTTAATGCCACCTGTTTCCTTGTAGAACTGCACCTTCCATTTGCTGGCTGGAAGGTTTGTAACAACCCCTATTTGCGACACCAGGCATTGGGTCTCTTCCTGTGTATTTTCATCCAAACGTACCGTTACACGGGCCAATTCAGGGATACGATAGGAAAAACCCTGGGTTTTTGAATCCTTTTCAGCTTTTTTCAGATAATTCGCGACGGTATTGGTATTGCCAACCCGTTGAATCTTGATAGTGACCACCTTACCCCCCGGCTCATCAAGATCAACGACGCCTTTGGATTTCAGAAACTTGAAAATCGGAATTTCAGCATTGATCTGGTTGGGCGTGGGAATATACTTATAACTGAAGTTTAAACTCTTATGCAGGCTAAGCCCTGTAAACAATTTCAGGTACTCCTTCTCCATTATTTTCAACTGGTTATCCATATACTCAAGGGTCTCCTTGTTATAGTTCACCTCCTGTATGCCACTGATCAGGGTAAACCGGTTTTCCTTTATTTTCGCTATATAATCGGCGGCCTCCTTGGCTTTTTGCTCCGGAGATTTCTCAACAATGGTTCGTTTGTAATACTGGCGTTCAACGGTCAGGGTATCGATGTTGATCTTACGGATAATGGTATCAACTTTTTCAAACACGCTCACATCGGCCGAATATTTGAACAATTCCCCGAAGGCATCTTTATCAAATTCAGCAGCAGGCTCCTTTGATTTCGCCGGATGCATCAAATCACCCAGCGTATCCGCGGTCCCGGCATCTGTTCCAAGAATTACACCAGCTTCGCTTAGTGAAAGCAACCCGGCTATATCCCCTTTCGCTGATTTTTCACCTAACTCCACAAAATAATATTGATCAGGATCGGGTTCAGGGTAGGTGGTAATTGTTATAGCGTTGATCTTATAATCGATTGTATTCGCCTCAATCACATTCTTTAACCCGAGAAACCGGAGCGCGAAATCAGAATAAGGCCCTTTGTAATTTTCAATACGGTCGATCTTCACATCAATTTTCACAACAGTCCGGGGAAGGGAATAAAATATGCCCTCCTTTGTCTGCGGAGCCGCATTGTTATCAACCCGCAACACATTGATCTGGGCGAGAACGCTGCCAGCCATTAAAAGCGGGAGCATAACCGACATTGCAATAATCTTCTTCATAATATTATTTTTAACGTGTAAACAGGAGTTCACGGTATTTGGGCAGCGGCCAGAGTTCATCATCCACCAATAATTCCAGTTTATCGGCATGGTACCTGATTTTTTCAAAAAATGGCAGGATCTTGTTACAGTATTCAAAGGCCTTTTCTTCCGGTTCCGCAATCCTGTTGGCATCTTTGCGTGCTTCGATCATTTCATTTACAAATGATTTAATTTTATCGACATGCTCTGAGATCTCTGTTATTGTTTCCATCTGGTTTTGCGACAGCTTGCCATAGGTTTTGAGGTCGAGTACCTGCTTCAAACCTTTCACATTTTCAATAAGTGTGTTCTGGTAGCGGATTGCAACAGGGATAATGTGGTTTCCGGCCAGGTCTCCGAGAATGCGTGATTCTATCTGAATTTTTTTTGTATAATTCTCAAGCCTGATCTCATGCCGGGCCTCCAGCTCACGTTTTGAAAGTACATTGTTTCGTTCAAACAGATCGATTGATTTTTTTTCAACGAACGACTTCAATGCTTCCGGTGTTGTTTTCCGGTTCGATAATCCGCGATTTGCCGCCTCAGAAACCCATTCTTCCGAATAATTATTTCCTTCGAACCTTATTTTCCTTGATTCCTTAATATAATTTTTTATTACCTGGAACAGGGCATCCTCCTTGCGTACTTTCTTTGAAATCAGGCCGTCGACCTCAGTTTTGAATTTCTGCAACTGGTCGGCGACGATCAGGTTCAGCACGATCATGGGTGGAGCACAGGTCTGGGCCGAACCTACAGCACGAAACTCAAATTTATTCCCGGTGAAAGCAAAAGGAGAAGTACGGTTGCGATCAGTATTATCAAGAAGGATTTCCGGAATTTTTGGCAGGTTTTTCAGCAGATCAGTATCGGTCTCAGTATTCAGCATGACGTGTTTATCGGCTTTTTCAATCGCATCGAGCATTTGCGATAATTGTGTTCCGATGAAGACAGAAATAATTGCAGGCGGAGCTTCATTGGCGCCAAGGCGATGATCATTTCCGGGAGAGGCAATGATTGCCCTGATCAGATCGGCGTGGTCATGCACTGCTTTCAGAATGTTAACCAGGAAGGTAAGGAAACGAAGGTTTTCTTTGGCTGTTTTTCCTGGAGACAAGAGGTTTTCGCGTGTGTTTGTCGCTAGTGACCAGTTGTTGTGTTTGCCTGAGCCATTCACACCGCTGAAGGGTTTTTCATGAAGCAGTACCGTAAAATCATGTCGGTGGGCAATTTTATCGAGCAGGTGCATCATCAGCTGGTTGTGGTCGATGGAGAGATTCACCTCCTCGAATACCGGCGCACATTCGAACTGATTGGGTGCCACTTCGTTGTGACGTGTCTTTACAGGAATACCCAACCGGTGCGCTTCATATTCAAACTCCTGCATGAAGGCCAGTACGCGCTGGGGTATGGTGCCAAAATAATGATCTTCCAGTTGCTGATCTTTTGCTGATGAGTGACCGAATAAAGTTCTGCCTGTCAGCACCAGGTCGGGACGGGCAAGGTAGAGTGCATTGTCAACGAGGAAATACTCCTGCTCCCAGCCCAATGTGGCAAAGACCTTTGTAATGTCCTTATCGAAATACTGGCAAACCTCGGCAGCAGCTTTGTCGATGGAGTATATAGCCTTGAGCAGCGGGGTTTTGTAATCGAGCGCCTCACCCGTGTATGACACAAAAACAGTGGGAATACACAGGGTACGATCCATGATAAATGCTGGTGAAGTCGGGTCCCAGGCTGTATAGCCGCGGGCCTCGAATGTGCTCCGGATCCCTCCGCTCGGAAAACTTGATGCATCGGGTTCCTGTTGGGTGAGTTCATTACCACGAAATTTTTCAATTCCCTTGCCTCCTTCAACCGGATCAACAAAGGCATCATGCTTTTCGGCCGTGGCGCCAGTGAGTGGAAGAAACCAGTGTGTATAATGGGTTGCTCCTTTGCTGATAGCCCAGGCTTTTATGCCAGCAGCTACCTGATCGGCAATCTTGCGGTCGATCTTCTCCCCTTTTTCGATGGAGTTCATCACCTGGTTGTAGGCCTCTTCGGTGAGATATTCCCGCATGGCAGCCTTATTAAAGGTAAGTTCACCAAAATATTCAGAAGCTTTCAGATTTGGGAATTCCACCGTATGATGTTTACGGGTCATGGCCATCTCCAGGGCTTTAAAACGTAATGTATCCATGATAGATCAGGTTTAAGGTTTAATTAAAATGACCTCACCAATACCCTCTCCTTTGGGAGAGAGAATTCTCCCCTTCTCCTTCAGGTGAAGGGGTCAGGGGGTTGAGGTGATTATTTTATCTGTTTCGGATCATGTTTTTTCCGAAAAAGAAACAATCCGGCAAATGTAATAAATCCATTTAAAATCAGGAGTTCAAAACCGAACCGGTAACCATTGAAGATATCAACAGAGTACTCGCTCAGAATATAGCAAACCACCGGAGAAAGCAGTGCAATCAAAGGAACCCAGCGATCGCGGACTGAAAATTTTGTGAATAACCCAAAAGCATAGAGGCCAAGCAAGGGACCATAGGTATAACCGGCGACTGTGAATAGTTTATCGATTACAGCCCGGTCGTTGATGGCCCTGAACAATATGATCACCATCAACAGAATTCCGGCAAATACGATGTGAACCCTTTGCCTGATCCGTTTTTTTTCAGGCTCAGAAAGATCGGTTCGTTTATTAATGCCGAGGAAATCGATGCTGAATGAGGTGGTCAGCGACGTCAGAGCCCCGTCCGCGCTGGGATAGGCCGCAGAGATGAGTCCAATCAGGAATACCAGCCCTGCCACCGGGCCAAGATGGTTGATGGCAATTACCGGGAAAAGATCATCGGTCCTAACGGGAAGCTGAATTCCTTTGAACGAAGTGAAGATATATAGGCTGGCTCCCAGGAATAAAATTACAAAGTTGACGAATACCATGATCCCCGTGAAGGTAAACATGTTTTTCTGAGCGTCGTGCAGGGATCGGCAACTGAGATTTTTTTGCATCATCTCCTGGTCCAGACCGGTCATGACAATTGCAATGAAGGCCCCGCTGAATAGTTCCTTGAGGAAAAACCGCTTATCACTCCAGTCGGTGAAGATCATCTTTGAATAATTGCTTATATATACTTTATTAATCATCTCACCCAGGTTGATTCCCATCGTGTCAACAATAAGGTAAATGGAAATGACCAGCGACAGCAGCATGAAGGTTGTTTGAATAGTATCGGTCCAGATTATTGTTTTGATCCCGCCCTTAAAGGTGTAAAGCAGGATCAGGACAATAAAAATCAATACGGTCACAAAGAACGGGACATGCCATGCATCAAAAATGAAAATTTGCAACACATTAACTACCAGGAACATTCTAAAGGAGGCGCCGATGGTACGCGACAGGATGAAGTAAAAGGCACCGGTCTTGTATGACCAGAATCCAAACCTTGTTTCAAGGTACGAATAGATCGAAGTAAGGTTAAGCCGGTAATACAGAGGCAATAGAACTGTTGCGATGACGGTATAGCCGAAAATATAGCCAACCACCACCATCATGTATGAAAAACTGGCAGTACCCACCCAACCCGGTACCGACATAAAGGTGACACCCGACATTGAGGCGCCAATCATGCCATAAGCCACCACAAACCACGGAGATGCTTTATTCCCGAGGAAGAAACTGCGGTTGGTCGATTTTCGCGCTGTGAACCAGGTAATAATAAACAACAGTGCTGTATAGGCAAGAAAGCAGATGAGGATGATGGCTGGGCTCAATTGAGAAGGTGGGTTAGAGGGTTAATGAAAGAGCGAGGTAGCGAGGTAGCGAAATAGCGAAATAGCGAGGTAGCGAAATAGTGAAAGAATGAAATAATAGGCGATGGTCATAAATCTAGTGCCAGGGAGATTAAGTCAGGGTAAAGGTAGTCTATTTGCCGGGGATACAATTGTGCAGGTCCAAGATCAGAAGAAATCATAACCGTTTTCATTCCTGCACGCTTTCCGAAAATCATATCGGAAATCGAATCGCCAGCCATTAACGAATGGTTCAACCGGATATCTGGAAATTGTCTGCGGGCCTTCAGGGCCATGCCAATGTTTGGTTTTCGCATAATTGACTTATCGGCATGAAGATGTGGAGAATAGAAAACTTCATCAATTTTTCCGCCGGCATTTTTTATTTCGTCCTGCATGCGGAAATGAAGAGATTGTACATCTCCTTCGGTCATCAAACCTTTCCCGACTCCCTGCTGATTGCTAACAACAATGATTCTTCCAAATACCTGGTGAAACTTTTTCAAGGCATCAAGAACACCGGGCAAAAAAACAAACTGATCCCAGGTTTTGACATAATCATCGACGATTCGACGGTTGATTACCCCGTCACGATCGAGGAATAAAGTCCAGCTTCGGTCAATTTGCAATTTTTTCAGATTCATAGTGTGCTTTTAAATGATCTCCGCCGATGATCCCCAGGAGTGGTTAGGAAAAAGATCAGGTTTAGTTCAATCATGAAATGCTGCAAATTCATGTTGGGCCCGGGCATAATCTTCAGGAATACCAATATCCAGGAAATAATCGTCAGACGGAAATCCAAACAACCTGGAATAAGAGGTTTTGGGTTCAAAACAATCCTTTTCAATGGAGAAACGTCCCCTGAATTCAGGCTCCATCAGGAATAATTTTTCAATAATGTACACACCGCCATTAATATAGCCCGGACCGGCTGATAATCCTTTTTCTTCAAAACCGGTGATTCGCCTGGTGCGATTCATGGTTACCCTTCCATAGCGCCCGGTGTCTGACAATTTCCGCAGGGCAAGCGTGGCATCGGCTTTCTTCCGGAGGTGAAATTCCAGCAATGCACGGTAATCTGCTCTGAAAAGACTGTCTCCGTTCATAACAAGGGCCCTTGGACCTTCAATTTTCCAAAATGCCAGCCTGATGCCACCACCGGTACCGAGGGGTTCATTTTCAACCGCGTATACAACTTCCAGCGATTTATAATGATCCTTAAAGTGGTTTGAAATGATCTCGTTTTTATATCCGACAGAGATCACGACTTTCGATACGCCTTGGGATATAAGATAATCGAATAGGTATTCGAGAAAAGGCCGGTTATTGATATGCGCCATTGATTTGGGCACATTACTGACTACTTTCTGCAGTCGGGTGCCGAATCCTCCGGCCAGAACAATAGCTTCCACGATCAGCCCTCTTTTGGGAACAAGGTTGATTCCACCAGCTCACAAATAATATGGCCGACCATGATTTGCGACTCCTGGATCCTTGGCGTATCAGTAGAAGGAATGTTGATTATAAAATCGCATAAGCCAGCCATCTTACCACCTGTTTCACCGGTAAGTCCAACGGTGGTAATGCGCAATTCCCGCGCCACTTCAAAGGCCCGTATAATATTATTAGAATTTCCTGAGGTGGAAAGACCAACAAGAACATCACCCTCTCTGCCCATACCTTTAAGCAAACGGGCATAAACCTCATCATAGGAGTAATCATTGGCCACAGCAGTAAGATACGATGTATTCACATGCAAGGCTTCCGATGGCAATGGTGGACGATCGTAATAGAACCGTCCCGAAAGCTCGGCTGCCAGGTGCTGAGCATCGGCCGCACTACCGCCATTTCCGCAGAATAGGACCTTATTTCCTCTGGAAAACGCAGAGGTGCATGCGACTGCAATTTTACGTATCTCACTAATGAGAAATGAATTGGTCAGAATTTTTTGCTTTACCTCTATTGATTCAGTAATTGATTCGATGATTCGCATGGGAATTGTTGAATTATTGAATTGTTGAATTGTTGAATTGCTGAATTGTTGAATTCTTGACTGATTAATAGATTGACACAATCATTAAAGATTCACCAACTCACTTGATCACCTTTCCGCTTGTGTCCGCCTGTTCTTTCGTTCATCTGTCCGCTTCTTCACTTGTCCGCTTGTCCGCTTGTTCTTTCGTATCATCCATCCACTTGTCCGCCATTCCTCCTTAAAATTTTTCCCAATGAACAATTTCTTCCAGTTTTTTTCTTGCCACATGCCGGGTTCTGTCGTCGGGTTCCTTACCAGGATAACCCAGCGGAAGGTAGGCAATGGGTTCCATGTGTGTTGGCAATTGAAGAATTTCAGTACATGCCCGGGCATCAAAGTTGCAGATCCAACAGGTGCCCAAGCCCTGTTCTGCTGCAGCCAGAGTCATGTGATCGATGATGATCGATGCATCGATGTCGGTATGATCTTTCCCATCGGCTCTTTTCCAGCCAGACTGATGATCACCGCAGATGACCATAACCACGGGAGCCTGCAGGAACCATGGGCGGTTGTATGTTTTAGCCAGCGCGGTAAGCATTTCCTTATCACGGATCACAATGAGATGCCATGGCTGGTAATTGGCAGCCGATGGCGCAATCCTGCCACATTCCAGGATATATTGCAGTTTATCCTCCTCCACAGGAATATCCTTGTAACTCCTGACACTGTACCTGGCTTTGGCTAATTCGTAAAAACTGGGCATTATAAACAGGAATTAAAAATTAAAAATTAAAAATTAAACAGAATATCAGATAGTTGCAATTGTCGCTCCTTTGTAAATACGTTATGATATTTTTCATTTGCCCTGGTGGCTACAATCACCTGCTTGTGTCATTTGTCAACTAAGATAAGTCCCAGTTCCAATCCTCCATATCAGTATGTCAATCTAAAATCGTAAATAATTCCTCATATGCTCCAAGTCGACAATCCCTTCGAGGTAAACTCATATCGTTTCGTTTGTCCCCCGAATTTTTTCAGCGCTTCGATCACCTTCGACCGGTTGTTCCCGGGACAATAGAAAAACATAAACCCACCGCCACCGGCGCCGGAAATTTTCCCGCCGGTTGCCCCATTTTTCATGGCTGTGTCGTAAATTTCATCAATAAATGCATTGCTGACCCCTTCGGCCAGGTTTTTTTTAAACCGCCAGCCAAAATCGAGAATTTCGCCGATCTTATCCAATTCCCCCATCAGAATGGCCTCCTTCATCATAACGGCCTGTTCTTTTAATTTATGCATGGCTTCCAGCGATTTCACATTTTTCGCCAGCACATTCCTGGTTTGCTGTTCGATAATTTTCGAGGATAAACGGCTTGTTTCGGTGTGATACAGGATCAGGTTGTGTGCCAGTTCATCCAGGTATTTTTCACGGATCCGCAGTGGATTCACGATCACCTTATCTTCCTTGAAAAACTCCATAAAATTAACCCCGCCAAAGGTTGCAGCATACTGATCCTGCTTCCCGCCTGCCATAACAAGGTCGGTGCGTTCAATTTCATAGGCCAGGTGTGCCAGGTCGTATTCACCCATCGGGAGATTGAGCCATTCGGCAAATGCCCCGACAATGGCGACAACCAGTGTCGATGAGGTACCCAATCCCGAACCCGGGGGTGCATCCACATAGGTGGAGAGTTCGAAGGAGAGTGGTTTGTGTGAGAAATCGCGGACAATTCTGTTATAGATGCCCTTGTGTAAGTCGAGGTTCCCGTCGATTGTCAGGTGATCTGCAGAAACCAGGTTATAAAATTCCCGTTTATCGAGTGAATTGAGTACGATCCTGCCGTCGATCCTTGGCTGGATTGTTGCATAGGCATACATGCTGATGGTGGCATTAAGAATAGCGCCGCCATAGAGTTCAGAAAAAGGTGCCACATCGGTACCTCCGCCGGCCAAACCCAGGCGCAGGGGCGCTTTGCTTCGAATGATCATGCGATGAGTGTAAGATGTAACAACAAGGACATAATTGATGCAAATTTATAGGATTAACAGTTTGTTTAACCTGAAAATCCCATCAATTTTTGTTTGCAAAAAATAAAGGCCTTTTGATAATCCGGCAACGTAAAGAGAAATTGGGCCATCACCGGGTTTGATCTCATAAGTCCATTTTCTCAGGGATGTGCTTTGCGGTGAAACCAGTTCGATTGAAGCTGTTGTTCCTGACTTGACCTTCAGATTGAAAAATACATAATCGCGCGCTGGATTTGGAAATAAGCTCACCTCATATAATTTAAAATTATCTTCAATAGCATTCGAAACAATTTTAACAGAATCGCAAAAGGATTGAACACCGCAGGCATTTGTCACTTTTTCACATACATGAAAGGTTCCTGCTTCATTGAAATAATGTTCCGGGTTCCTAAGGTTGGAAAAAAAACCATCGCCAAAATCCCAATACCACGATTGTGGCATGGTTGATGAATCCCGGAATGCAACCAGTCCGGAATGTATAGTATAATAATAATGTGGTTCAGGCATTTCACAAACATGGACATCTTCACAGGTAGTATCTGAACCACACGAATCATAAACCGTTAGACAAACCGGATAAATCCCCGGAGTGGAGTAAACATGAGTTGGATTTTTCAAATTTGAGAAATACCCATCGCCAAACTCCCAAAACCATGAATTAGCTGCGCTTGACGAATCAGTAAAACTCACATGAAGGGTTTTAGCGGAATAAGAGAATCCGGCTAATGGAGGATCACAATCGTTGTAACTGACTACAAGTTTGGGGCGCTTATCTGCATTGGGGTGATCGCTGGAGGAATAGACCAAACTGCAATATAATTCTTCAGTAGCCATCTTATGCAGAAAGCCAAAATTCGTTTCCGGGCTTAGCACCCAACCGGACACAAACCCGGTAACATCAATATCAGTCAGATCCTGAGTGGGGCTTTGTGTTCTTGCAATAAACACAGCGCCTTCCCCGGTTGAAAGTGGTTTAGTATTCCAGGTTGCTGACATTTCGTCCCAGTTTTCAACGATTTTTTCAACAAAAGAGGCATTTTCACCATACTGTTCACCATTAGCCGCGTCGGGATCGTAGAAAAGTGTCAGTCTGGCATCCAGTATTTGAGCATGAGCAGGAATCATTGACAGATCAAACCTGATGAGGGTTCTCCCGATTCCAAAAACTCCTTCATATGTCCAGGCACACACCACAAGGTTTGGATTGGTTCCCCATTTAAAATCAGGGAAAGCGCTATTTATTTTCGTGTCTTTTCCAACACCCGGCCCGGGTTGAAGTACAATAATTTTCTGACCGAAAATTATGGGTAGAAAAAACAGGAAAAAAACGAGGGTAAGCAAAATAGATCTCATGGAGGCCTCCGTATTTAGAAATACCGGTAAAGATAGGGTTATAAAAGAAGTTTGTCAATAGTGTCAATCATGTTTCCCCATGAATATTTTGCCTTCTCTACCGATGCGTTGGCAGAAAAAACAGCCTCTTTATTTTCGGAATAAAACCTGAAGATTGCAGAGGCAATTTCATCGGGATCGGGCTGCACTACATAACCTACTTTTTCATGCGGAACAAGTTCAGCAAGTCCGCCTACATCGGTAATGATCATGGGTTTGTTAAAATGATAGGCTATCTGCGTCACACCGCTTTGGGTCGCACTTTTGTATGGCTGAACCACCAGGTCGGCCGCGCAGAAATAATTTACCACCTTACTGTCGGGGATAAAATCGTTGCTCATGATTACGACATCTTCAAGATGGTTGCGTGAGATGATTTCCTTGTAAGGCTTTGGATCACAATAAAATTCGCCGGCAACGATTAACTTAAGCTTCACCGTGCGTAACCGTTCATCAGCAAATGCCTCCAGCAGCAAGTCGAGCCCCTTGTAGTCGCGGATAAAACCAAAAAACAGTACATAATGGAATGACGGATCCAGTTGAAGCCGAGCAAGGGCCTCATCCTTCGGGATGGAAGCTCCGAAATTATCGTACAAAGGGTGAGGACAATACAGTTTTGGTTTATGGGAATCAAAGGTTTCCAGGTCGTCAAGCACTGATTTCGACATGGCTACGCATCCGTCGACAGCGCCAATCCAATAGCCTGAAAGCAACCGGTCGCCGATGCGCTTCTCATGCGGGATCAGGTTATCAATGATGGTGATGATCCGCGTGTGCTTGTTTCCTTTGATGATCCGGCATATGGTTCCGAAACAGGGAGCCATGAATGGCATCCAGTATTTGACGATAACAAAATCGGGTTTCTGCTTTCTAAGCGCAAGTCCAACGCTAATCCAATTGAGTGGATTGATACTGTTTACCCTGATGAATATCGGAATTCCGGGAGGCGCCGGTTCCGATGACAACTGCGTTTTTCCCGGGAATAGCACCGATGGGTATTGAAGGCTGAAAGTATAGATCAGGGCATCATCACCATTCAACCGGTATTCATGAATCAGACGTTCGTTAAAAGTAGCAAGACCTCCCCTGAGAGGATGGGCGCTGCCGATCAGTACAATTTTTCTTTTTTGCAACATCCTTTTACTCACTCAGGGGCAGCGTAAAACGGAATGTTGAGCCATGTCCGTGAACACTTTCCACAGAAATAGTCCCCCTGTTTTTTTCGATAAATTCCTTGCAAAGAATCAGCCCCAAACCGGTTCCCTGTTCATTGGCCGTGCCAACAGTTGAAAACGTCTGATCAAGGTTAAACAGTTTCGCGACCATTTCAGGCGCCATTCCAAGTCCATTATCTTTAACCGTTACTTCAATTTTATCGGGCAACAGCTTGGCTCCCAATACAACAACACCTTCCATTGCCGTATATTTCAGTGCATTGGAGACCAGATTTCTCAACACAGTCCTGATCATGTTTTTATCGGCGAACACCATGATTTCACCCTCTGCGGTGCTTACCAGGTTGACCTGTTTTTCAAATGCAGTGACATTATAAAATCCGACAACCTGATCAATAATCTTAACCAGATTAAATATTTCAGGATTGGCTTCCATCCTGCCTGTTTGCACACGTGCCCATTGAAGCAAATTATCCAGCAATTTCAGGTGACTTTTTGACAGATCATGAAGACTGGTCAGAATTTCATGGGTTTCCTTCCCGGTAAGCAAATCTATATCAGTCCTTAGCATTTCCGAAAGTGAAATCAATGTGGTGATCGGGCTCCGGAGATCGTGGGCGATAATTGAGAAAAATTTATCTTTGGTCGTATTGAGATCCATCAATTCCTTTTTTTGTTTTTCCAGTTCCTCTTTTTGCCTGATGATTTCACGGTTTTGAGCTGCCAGTTGCTCTTCCGCAAGATTCATATCGCGGAGACGACCAACGAGCGCCCTGAGAACGCCTGTAATTACTGTAGTCTCATTCCTGGTTATCGTATAAAATAATTCCTGGCTGAATCGGTACAGAAAGGAGTGTGAAAGTGCTGTTACAGTAGCTGAACGTTCTTTTTTATCGAGCAGATAATATTTCCCGAAAACATCGCCTTTATTGAGCACTGAAAAAATATAGTCATCGTCATGCACTTTAACCCGGCCGTCGACAATGATATACATGGCATCACCCATTTCACCCTTCAGGACGATATGGGATCCCTCTGAAACTTCCATTTCAATCAGGTTTTCAGCAATCTGCCGTAAAAGTGATTCGGGCGATTCGGTAAAAATCGAAACTGTTTTAAGAAAAGTTACCCTGCGTTCAATATCCATTATTATTAATTATTTATACAGATTGATTCGTAATGCTAAGCCCGAGTTTTTCTTCAACCAGATAATTGTTCCTGTCTGAGGCGCTTCTTGAAATGAGTTCACCGAGAAAACCGGCAACAAATAATTGCGTACCCAAAATCATGGCAAGCAAACCAAAATAAAACAATGGGCGTTCCGTCATTTTAACAGCCTGATTGAAAAATTTCTCGTAAGCGAGGTGGCCGGCAATGATGAAACCCGACATAAATATCAAACTTCCCCAAAGTCCGAAAAAGTGCATAGGCCGTTTACCAAAGCGGGAAGTAAAGGTGATCGTCAACAGGTCAAGATAGCCTTTGTAAAAGCGGTCGAGTCCATATTTTGTCTTCCCGAATTTTCGCTTCTGGTGATGTACCACCTTCTCGCCTATCTTTGAGAAACCGGCCCATTTTGCCAGGAAAGGGATATAGCGATGCATATCGCCATAAACTTCAATGCTTTTGACTACCTCCTTCCTGTAGGCTTTTAGTCCGCAATTAAAATCATGGAGTTTGATGCCTGACATGCTGCGGGCCGACCAGTTATAAAATTTGGTTGGGATGGTTTTTGATAACGGATCATGGCGCTTTTTCTTCCAGCCCGACACGATGTCGAAATCCTGTTCCATGATCATCCGGTACATTTCAGGAAGTTCATCGGGACTATCCTGCAAATCAGCATCCATTGTAAAAACCACATCTCCTGATGCCTCCAGGAAACCCACATTCAATGCAGCGGCTTTCCCATAATTACGCCTGAACTTAATACCTTTTATTGATTGGTTGGTTTTTTGTAATTCCACGATTACTGCCCAGGAAAGATCTCTTGAACCATCATCCACAAAAATGACTTCATAGGAATAGTTATTCGCGAGCATTACACGGTCAATCCAGGCAGCCAGTTCAGGCAGGGATTCATCTTCATTCAGAAGCGGGATTACAACGGAAATATTCATCCGATGCAGATTATATGGATGTTTTTAGCGAAGGGTCTTCCTTTTTCAGGAAAATCGCCAGGATAAGTCCGATGATGGCCGAGATTGCTGCATAAGTAACAAGTCCCCATATTGTCATCATAACAGGTGTCATGAATTTTGCCGACATTTCAACCGCCTGTTCAATTTGTTCATCCGACATGTCGGGGCTGGAAGTCATGATATTTGCCCGTGCCTGATCAAGTAGTTCATTGATGAAACCAGGATGGATAAACTGCACAAAAACAAAAAGGTATACCGAAGCAAGTACCCCGGCGATCAGCCCAATCCAGAAACATGAGCTGAAGGCTTTGCCATAGGTGAGAAATCCATTGGTGTATTTTTTCCGGTATTCAAGGGTTCCCCAAACCATGCCGGCAACCAGGAAAATATAGCCGATCCAGTTGATGGCCTTGTTTAAATACAGATCCAGAATGAACATGATCAGGGAAAAAACGATCATGGCAGCGCCTGTGATCAATCCATAATAAACTCCGTTTGAAATGACGGACCGCGGTTTTTCTTCCATTGGATAAAGTTTTTAAGTTGGTTTAATTTGCTAATATTTATTTCCTGTAAATAGGTCAAATAAAGTATTGGTATTTACAATCGCAGCTTGCTTCAACCCCTTTAGAATGCGCTTTTCATGGCAAACATACAAAAAAAACCACTGCCATGTAAAAAGTGGCCGGAAAATTTGTACTTTTGCATCGGGTAAGTCTTATACGACCAGCTCCTGTCTAACTCCCCCAGGTTTGGAAGAAAGCAAGGGTACGATGGTCGAGCGGTGCGATATAAGGGGCTTACCCATTTTTTATTTACTTTTGAATATCGAATATTGAACAACGAATATCGAAGTTGGAAGTAATGAGCAAATGACGAAGTTTGAAGTTTGAAATTCAAAAAA
>Ga0247841_10007011_pt1 | contig 16987 bp, 16 predicted proteins | sample LaCruzMarch2015__2_FD_192410 | JGI IMG/M metagenome (GOLD analysis project Ga0247841, IMG submission 192410) | Freshwater microbial communities from meromictic Lake La Cruz, Castile-La Mancha, Spain - LaCruzMarch2015_18m | ecosystem: Environmental > Aquatic > Freshwater > Lake | place: Spain... | reverse complement strand
TAAAGCACTTTCCGTTCCCCTGTTCATTGATAACAGCGGCTTTTCCGAAGCGGGACTGAAAGAACAGTTCACTGAACAGCTGAAAAGAAAAATCATAAGCGACAATACTTTTATACTTGCGGATAAGAGCAGAGCGGACGGATTGCTGATTTGTACAATTAACACTGTGAAAGATGACGCGCTTGTTATTTCGGGAAATGAGAACGTAACTAAAAGAAAAATAACTATTGCAGTTAATGTTTACTTTGAAAATCTCAAAAAATCGAAGAAGATATGGGAAAGGGTTTACGAAAACTGGGGTGAATACAATTCATCATCATCATCCTTTTCCGAAAGAGCGGTCGGAATAAATTCAGCGCAGGATAAAATAACTGAAGACATATTAAACGATATTACATCTAACTGGTGATTAACTTATTTTAACTTCAGAAGAGAAACTTAATTAATGAACATAGAATCAATTATACTCGGAGTTTACATTTTTTCATTGTCTTTACTCTTCATATTTGCCTCTCATGGGTTTAATATGATTTACTGGTACTTCAGGACATATAAAAAAAGGACTGAGGACCTGGAACCGGAGCAATTCAATATTAAAGACTGGCCTGTTGTTACAATCCAGCTTCCGCTCTATAATGAAAAATATGTAATATGCAGATTAATTGACGCAGTTATAAGAATTGATTATCCTAAAGAATTGCTCGAAATACAAATACTTGACGATTCGACCGATAACACAAAAAACATTATCGAAGAGCATATAAAACAATATACTCAGCAGGGCTTTGACGTAAAGCATATACACAGAACAAACCGCGACGGATACAAAGCGGGCGCACTTAAAGAAGGATTGAAAACCGTACGGGGAGAATTTGTTGCTATTTTCGATGCGGACTTTATTCCAAGAAAAAAATTTCTGAAGCGGACTATTCCATATTTCTTTACTGATCCGAAAATCGGGCTTGTTCAGACAAGATGGGAACACATCAACAGAGATTATTCGATACTCACAAAAACTCAGGCGATAGCTCTTGACGGTCATTTTGTCGTAGAACAGGCGGTGAGGAACCGGGCAGGATTTTTCATTAATTTTAACGGTACGGGAGGCGTCTGGCGCAAAGAATGTATATACGACGCAGGAAACTGGGAAGCAGATACATTAACCGAAGACCTCGACCTTTCATACAGAGCTCAGATGAAAGGCTGGAAGCTGAAATATCTGATTAATTTTACCTCACCGGCAGAACTTCCGTCTGAAATTAATTCGCTCAGGTCTCAGCAGTTCAGATGGACTAAAGGAGCGATAGAAACAGCCAAAAAGATTTTCCCGAAAGTGCTGAAATCGGATATGTCTCTGAAACTTAAGTTCCAGTCTTTTATTCATCTTTGCAGTAATATTGCTTATCCGTTTATATTGCTCGCCGGTATTTTGAATCTGCCGATTACATTGATTAAGGAATCCGGACAGTACGACGACGTGTTTAAATTTATGTCGTTTTTTATTTTTGCTTTCTTAAGTTCATTCTTCTTTTATCTCTACTCCCAGAAAGATATTTATCCGGACTGGCAGAAAAGAATCCTGTACTTCCCTGTTTTTATGACAGGAAGCATGGGTCTATCGGTAAACAATACGAAAGCCGTTTTTGAAGGGCTGATAAATAAGAAGAGCGAATTTGTCAGAACTCCGAAATTCATGATTGTTGACGGTAAAGACACAATGATGAATAAGAAATACCTTACGAAAAAAATTCCTTTTATTGCCTTTATAGAAGGAGTATTATCCGTTTACTGCTTTATCGGAGTCGGCATATCGGCTTATTACGCTCAGATAGCCTCGCTTCCTTTTCAGCTTATGTTCGCGTTCGGATACGGACTTATATCTTTCCTTTCAATTAAACAAGTGATAACTTATAACCGCGCCAGGCGCAAAATGCTATCTGATAAAAAATGAACAGTCTTGAATCATATATCAATAACATGAAGGAAAGGCTCAATCAGAACCTTTTCTCTCCGGTTTTCATCAGGCTTGCCAATCTGTATTACATCAACGATCAGTTTGAAGAGTGTGTTAATATATGTAAAATCGGGCTGGAAATTTTCCCTGAATATATTACTCCGAAAATTATTCTCATGAAAGCTCTTATGAAACTTGAATATATAAACGAAGCGGAAAAAGTAATTAAAGAAATAGAATATAAACTTCCGGACCACGGGATGATTGAAAATTTCAGGAAATGCCTCGCCGACCTTAAAGAGAAACCGAAACAGGAACAAATATATTATCCCGGGAAAATTTCGCCTGCTGTTTCATTTAAAGATTATTCCGAACTCATGGACCACATAATAATAAATGATTCGGGAATTGAATTTCGGGAACTCGTGAATATTTTCGAAAATAAAACGCAGGACAATGTCCTTAAGGAGAATAATGAATTCGCGGTATTTCTGAAAGATTTTAAAGGTCTTGCTCTTGACTCTGACACAGGGGTGAGGATAATCCAGACAAAAGATAAAAATCCGGATATACTTGCTTATGATGCCGATTCGGTACTTTCAAAAATTAAAATTGTTACCGAAACAATTGCAGATCTTTACGCGAAACAAGGAATGCTGAAAGAAGCTTTTGATGCCTATACTATACTCCTGAGAGCAGGACACAAGAATAAGAAAAGAATTTTAGACAAACTATCGGAACTTGAAAGCATGATATAATCAGCCGTTTTCGGAGGGTATCTCCCCCGGTAAACCGGGTTTTACAAAAATCACTTTTTCCCTTTCCATCACAACAGATCCCTGTTTAAACCCTTTTTTCTTTTTTACATATTTTTTCTCGCAATATGCAACGGGAACATTACCGGCTTTGCGGGCTTTGCTGTAATAAGCAGCTATCCGCGCCGCAGACTGAATTACTTCTTTTCCGGGTACGTCATTCTTTCCGATAACTTTCAGGATTGTATGCGAGCCGCCTGCTCCTCTTACGTGAAACCAAAGGTCATTCTGCGAAGCGTATTTCGTTGTGAGTAAATCATTTGAAGCGCTGTCTTTGCCGACCCAGACTTCAAATTTATCTATAATAAATTTCCTGAAAGGGAGTTTACTAATCTCTGATTCCGTTTCTTCTGTTCTTTTCATTTTTCTTAATTCCTTAAGCGTGCCGGCGGATTCTGTTTCCTTAAGCTTAGCTTCAAACTCCGCCTTAATTAGTTTAAGAGATTCCAGTTTCTTATTCAGCAGGTTTATAGACCCTGTATCCTTTTTGTATTTATCATAGTATTTCTGAGCATTCGCCGAAACGGATAATGACGCGTCAAGTTTAATAACTTCATCTTTACCGGTTTCCAGATCTTCAAAGATATACCTGTCAGAACCTTTTTCAATTGCTTCAATATACGTTAAAAGGACATCGCCGTATTTCCTGTATCTCTCAGAGGAGGCAACGGAATCTATTTTTTCTTCAAGGCTTTTAATCCTTTTTTCAACGTTATTTAATCCGCTTTTATATTCAGCATTTAATTTCCCTTTCAGTGAAGCGAATTCCTTTGAATAGTATGCGTTGCTTACATAATATGAAGTAAGTTCATTAATATTACTGAATTCCGCTGTTTCAACGTCTTCGAAAATTTCAAGTACACACAGAGAAGGAATTAATACAGGATTTTTGTAAAGCAGAAAAGAAGGGTTTGAGATTATATTATTTTCGATGCTCTCAAGAGCCGTTTTTATTGCCGCGATATTGTACGGATTAATAACGGATTTCCTCTCTAATCCTGATTTGTGCAATGCTTCGTTAAAATAATTCTGTCCGAAATATGCAAAATTTGATTTAAGGTATGACCAGATATTATCATCATCATTAATCCGCATCGTTTTTCTGGAAAAGATCGATTTATAGACGAAAATTTCCTTTCCGGCAGGCTGTTTGAAAAAATCCGTAATAACATCACCAAATATAACGAATGCATTACCTTTGCCGGGAATTAATATAAGAAACAGATGAATATTATTATTTAACTCCACATCTATTAACCGTTCATAACCTTTAATACTCACAGATACTACAGTACTTCCATTTATGCTTCCGAGTAAATCAACCGTATTTCTGACAGCCCTTGAGGCGCTCTCTTTAATAAGAACATATTCAAATCTGTTTTCGGCTGAGAATTCAAGGTATATTGATTGGTCAGATTTGACAAGCCTGATAATAAACTTATCTTTGTCCTGTGTATATATTTCAGCAATAGTATAACCCCGTATAATATTGTTTAAATATAACGCTGTTTCGCGAATTATAAAAAAATTATTGTGCATAGGACAAATTTAACGAGAATACGCTAAAATAACGATGAGATATGACAGAGGAAAAACTATTTATCCTTTTTTAAGGGCTTCTGCGCCGCTTACTATTTCTAGCAACTCATTTGTTATAGCTTCCTGCCTTGCCCTGTTATAAGCAAGTTCAAGTGATAATAAAAGGTCATCCGCGTTCTTTGTAGCCATTTCCATTGCAGTCATACGCGCTCCCTGCTCAGATGCGTTTGATTCAAGAAGCGCCTTCCAGAATTTAATTTTAAGCTGTTTCGGAATAAGTTCATCAAGTATCTGCCGGGCGCCCGGTTCATATATATAATCAATTAATATATGTTTGCCTTTTTGTTTGCTCTCAGGTTTACGGAACGGAAGGAATTGGTCTTTTACGAGAACCTGTTTCATGACAGACTTGAATTCATTGTAAATGATTTCTACGCTGTCGAACTGATTTTCAAGATATCCATTGATTAATAAGGCGACAATTTCATTCGAAGCTGTTATGTTCAGATCGCTGAAAAAACCTACATAACTTTTAAATACGTTATAATTTCTTTTGGAAAAATAATCGTGGACTTTCTTACCAATCGGAATCAAAGGGGTATCCCTGCCAACATCGTTCAGATATTTTGTCGTATATTTGATAATATTTGTGTTAAACGCACCGCAAAGTCCTCTGTCGGACGACATAACTATGATTACACGTTTTTTTATTTCTCTTTCCTGCATCAATGGATTCACAGAAACATCTGCACCGGATTGAGAATACCTTGCCAGATGACTTAAAAGCTCGCTCATTTTAGATGCATAGGGGCGCGTGGAAACAACACTCGCCTGCGCCTTCCTGAATTTCGAAGCCGCTACCATTTTCATCGCTTTTGTTATCTTCTGCGTGCTTTTTACCGCGTTTTTTCTGGTTTTTATTTCTTTTAATGTCGGCACGTTTAATAAATTTTTATCTCTGAATTGTTTTAATTATTATAATAAGCCTTTTTCTTTGAACTTGCCGTTAAGTTTCCCCGCAAGTTCGGAATACATTATTATACTTGACCTCGGCTGTGCCTGGATCACAGCATTTTCAAGAGTATCTATTTCTTTGCTGAAAAAGAGATTTAAAGTGAAACTTAAACGGTTCCTGTCATTATCAACAGGAATAAATTCTTTGAACTCGTCAACAGTATCATAAATCTTTTTAATCAGGATGTCTTCATCAGCAGTTTTTATTCCCTCCGATAAAGAGTCCTGTGGTTTTGTAGTCATAATTATTGAAATTATTTTATTAAATCTTTAAAAGTACTGCTAAAACGAACCACAAATTCCTGGAGAACTTTGTCAAGCTTTCCCGTGATATCCTCTGTCAAATCTTTCTTTGTTGAAATACTGTCAAGAATATCATTATGCATGCTCTCCATCTCAGCAAGGAATTCAGCTTCAAATCTCTTTACTTTATCAATCGGTAAAGCATCTAAAAATCCTTTCGTGGCTGCATAAACCACTACAACTTGTTTTTCTATAGCCATCGGCACATACTGCTTCTGCTTCAAAACTTCGACAAGTCTCTCACCGCGTCTTAATTGCTGTAATGTAACTTTGTCAAGATCGGAACCAAACTTAGCGAATGCCTCAAGCTCTCTGTACTGAGCCAGATCAAGCCTTAATGTTCCGGCAATTCTCTTCATTGCCTTTATCTGCGCGTTGCCGCCTACACGAGATACCGAGATACCGACGTTTATAGCCGGACGCACACCTGAGTTAAACAAGTTAGGTTCAAGAAAAATCTGTCCGTCAGTGATAGAAATTACGTTGGTCGGAATGTAAGCCGCAATATCACCGGCTTTGGTTTCAATAATCGGGAGAGCCGTGAGGCTTCCGCCGCCGAGGTCGTCTGAAAGTTTAGAAGCCCTTTCAAGAAGCCTCGAATGCAGATAAAATATATCTCCCGGGTATGCTTCGCGTCCGGGTGGTCTTCTCAATAGCAGTGACAATTCTCTGTACGCAGCAGCCTGCTTTGTTAAATCATCATAAATAACTACGGCATGCCTGCCGCTGTCACGGAAAAACTCACCGAGTGTTGCGCCTGAATAAGGAGCAATGTACAACATCGGAGCCGGGTCTGATGCTGTCGCCGCTATGACTGTGGTATATTCCATTGCGCCTGCCTCCTGCAGATTTTGAACAACCTGCGCAACCGTTGACCCCTTTTGTCCGATAGCAACGTATATACAAAAAACGTCTTTTCCTTTCTGGTTAATAATAGTATCAATTGCCAATGCCGTTTTTCCGGTCTGTCTGTCTCCGATAATCAGCTCTCTTTGTCCTCTCCCAATCGGTACAAGCGCGTCAATAGCTTTCAAACCTGTCTGTAAAGGTTCTTTAACAGGCTGTCTTTGAATCACGCCAAGAGCTTTTCTTTCAATAGGAGTAATCGTATCGGATTTGATTTCGCCTTTTCCGTCAAGCGGTTGACCCAGCGGATCAATTACTCTCCCGAGCATAGCTTCTCCTACCGGCATGGAAATAATTCTTCCTGTCCGTTTCACCTGATCACCCTCTTTAACCAGATATGTCTCGCCGAAAAGAATACAACCGACATTATCCTCTTCAAGGTTCAGCGCAATCCCAAAAACTCCGTGAGGAAACTCAATAAGTTCACTCGCAAGACATTTTGACAATCCGTAAACACGCGCTACGTTATCGCCGACTGACAACACTGTGCCAACATCATATACGTCAACTTCTCTTTCGAATCCGGATAGTTGTTGAAGCATTACAGCCGAAACTTCACCTGCTTTTATATCAAGCATTTTTTATACTCCTGTTTTTTTTTATTTGTCATGCTGAACCTTGTCCTGGGGTACCCTCCGGGTCATCTATTTCAGGATTGTTTCAGCATCTAATTTTCGTTACCCCGGCCGTGGTATCACCACTGTTGTAATTCTTCCGGGAAATTTATAATTTTGATTTAAATTTAATTTTTAACATCTCAAGTTGTCTTTTTACACTTCCGTCGAGAATCGTGTCGTATATTTGTACCGTAAACCCTCCGATCAGTTTTTTATCAATTATGTATTCGGGAACACAGTTGAGATTTGTATATTCATCAAGTTTAGACTTGATATCAGTTTTTATATCGTCACCAAGTTCAACAGCAGTTATAAAAACCGGCTTTAATAACCCTTCGCTTGTATCTTTTCTGTCAAGAAAGGAACCGAGCACTCCCGCGGTAATACCTTCACGTCCTTTTTTAACAAGAAACACAAGAAAATTGTACGTCAACTGTGATATCTTACCTGAGAACAAAGTTTTAAGAATATTTATCTTGGTATCGCTTCTGATAATCGGACTTTTAAAAAACAACCTGAGTTCTTCGTTATTATCAATAAGGTTCAGCAGTCCCTGACAATCAAGAGCGACCTTACCAATCATACCGGATTTCTCAGCGGCTTCATAAAGCGCGAGGGAATACCGTTTTTCAACTTTTGATACCATTAATTATTATTTCGTTTATTCCAGTACACTGCATTAGTTCTTTGATATCTTGCCAAGAAAATCATTAATTAACGCTTTCTGCTTTTCAGCATCTAAATTTGCATTAATAATTTTTTCCGCTGCCTTCACAGCAATATCTGATATTTCGTCCTTCATCTGTTCGATGGCAGTTTCTTTCATGCCGTTAATCTGGTCTTTTGCCTGATTAATTATCTTATTGGCTTCATCATTAGCCTTTGTAACAATATCTTCCTTAACCTTGTTCGCTATTTCCTTCGCTTCATTAATAACTTTCATTGATTGAACGTTAGCTTCGGACAGATTTTTCCTGTTCTGCTCCATCAGTTCCTGAGCTTCTCTGTTCTGCCTTTCCGCATTTTCGAGAGCGCTTTTAATGGTTTCCTCCCGGCTATTGAGTGCCTTGATAAGCGGTCCCCAGGCTATCTTCTTTAAAAGAATCAGCAGTAATATGAAGATAATAATCGTCCAGATAATAAGTCCGGGATTGACGGACAGCAATGACGGCTTTTCGTGAGCATCACCGCTCAACATCAAAATCCCGTACACCGTGTGCAATAAAGGTAAATAATGCATTTTCTGCCTTTAATTAAAAAAAAACTGTCTTAAAAAAAAGTTCTGTATCGTTAATTAAATTTCTTAGCTCTTGATAGCCAGAAGTATGCAGATAACAAGACCGAATAGTGCAACACCTTCGATAAGAGCCGCTGCAATAATCATTGATGTCCTGATATCACCGAGAACCTCGGGGTTCCTTCCGCTTGCGTCCATAGCCGCGCTTGCGATCTTGCCGATTCCGAATCCGGCTCCGATAACAACTAATCCGGCTCCGATACCGGCTGAGAGGAAAGCTAAATCCATACTTTAAATCTCCTTTTGTTTTAAATTAATTTATAAAATATTTAAAAAAATCAGTGCTGATGCATCGCCATGTTTATAAATATAACCGACAGCATCGTGAAAACATACGCCTGAAGCAATGCAACAAATATTTCAAGTAAATTTATGAATAAGCCAAACGGAACGGCGATTACCGCTCCGGCCCAGTTCATAATAAAAATAAGACCTATTAAAGACAGTATAATAATTGAGCCTGCCGTAATATTCGCAAACAGCCTCATCAGCAGTGCAAACGGCTTCGTAAAAAGTCCGATAAATTCCACAACTATCATAATTGGTAATACGAATAAGGGTATTCCGTGAGGCACAAGCCCTCGTATGTAACCGAATATACCGTTCTTTTTCATTCCCATAATCTGTGTGGTAGAAAATGTAATCAATGCAAGCCCCGTAGTAACGCTCAGATTCTTCGTCGGCTGAGCCAGAAAAGGAATAAGCCCTATCAGATTAGCGAATAAAATGAAAAAGAACAAAGTAAGAAAAAACGGAAGAAGCTTCAGCCCTTCTTTACCCATATTCGGCACTACAATCTCATCCCTGATAAACATGACTATTGTCTCTACGAAATTACCTATACCTTTTGGGACACGGTTTCTGGTGTTAACTGCCGCCGCTCTTATCAGCACTCCGATAAGCAAAAGAGACGATAATACCATCATGAAAAGGCTCTTTGTAACGGAAAAATCAATTTTAACTCCTCCGATAGTGATTGACGGAAGTTTAGGCAATTGTAACTTGCCAAAAAAATAAAAATCAACGTAATCATGATCAACAACCTTCGCGATTATATCCAGCTGGTCTCCGTCATCATCCCCGGTTTTTGCGCTGTTACCGGGCTCGGAAGCAATTCCAAAACCGGTAATGAATAAAAGGGCGAAAAATATGAGTAAAGATTTTTTCAAATAATTATGTTTTTTTTTCCTGACTTAATTTTTTTCTGTAAATACAATAGAAAAAAGATTTCAACTATTAAAAAAGAAAAATAAAAAAAGAAAAACACGAACACGAACACAAACCTGTCAAATTTATACAAAAGCAGTCCCAAAACGACAAGTCCTGTCAAGACGAACAATCTTACAGCCATACTTCCGAAAGCCATCAGCATGAACTGCGTGCCCGGTTTCCGGAGTGCCGAAGCGAGCACACTGATACCGGCTGTAAAATTTACGTATGAAAGCAAACCACCGTAAAGAATTCCCCTGAAATCCAGATTATAATTCACGCTCAGGTAATAAAGAACAGCCAATACAATTAAAAAAACCAGCGATGCAATCAGTATTATTTTACGCAGTTCATAAAAAAGTTCTGTTCTCACTTCTGTTTTTTCTCAGCTTTTTTAGATTTCGCATCAAGTTCTTTCAGTGTAGAGTAAAACTTATAAAACCCGCCTAAGAAACCGAGAAACGTCATTAAAAGTGTAAATATGAATTTAGTTTCGAGTTTCTTGTCTATCCAGATTCCGATAAAAAGAAAAACAAGTATCGTGGCGGCAAGCTGAACCCCTAAACCTGAATATTCAATAAACCGGGAATCGGGTTTTATAACCGGTGATTTCAGAAATTTTTTAAAAGAACTATACTTTTTTTGTCTGTTTTCTATATTTTTCAAAAATACAAACGGAAAGATATTAAAATACTGAATTATAAACAATCCTATAACTTATCAAAATCACAGAGGAATATTGCCGTGTTTACGCCTCGGATTTACATCAACTTTATTTCCAATAAGGTCAAAATAATAAATAAGTTTCTTTCTCGTATCCTTAGGCTCGATTATATCGTCAATGAATCCCCTCTCCGCTGCAATATAGGGATTCAGGAATTTCTCGTTGAATTCATTTATTTTTTCATCGAGAATTTTCTGTTTGTCTTCGGCGGCGGCGATTTGTTTGCGGAAAATAATTTCAGCCGCGCCTTTGGCGCCCATAACCGCTATCTGTGCTGAAGGCCAGGCGAGGTTAACATCGCCGCGTACATGCTTCGAATTCATTACGTCATAAGCACCGCCGTATGCTTTCCGTATAATCACGGTTATTTTGGGTACTGTAGCTTCGCAGAACGCATAGAGGAGCTTTGCCCCGTGCCTTATTACGCCTCGCCATTCCTGATCTGTTCCCGGCAGAAAGCCCGGGACATCCTCAAGCACAAGCAAAGGAATATTAAAAGCGTCACAGAACCTTACAAATCTTGCACCTTTAATCGAAGAGTTAAGACATAAAACTCCGGCGAGTACAAAAGGCTGATTTGCAACTATCCCTATCGGTCTTCCGTTTAAACGTCCAAACCCGACTATAATATTTTCGGCATAATCTTTATGGACTTCAAAAAAGCTACCCTCATCAATAATCCTGTCAATTAATTCATGCATGTCGTAGGGCTTATTCGGGTTATCCGGCACATATTCATTAAGGTCATCAAGGTCTTTATCAGGGCAATCGTAATCATATTCAGGGGGAAGTTCCATGTTATTCGACGGCAGATATGACATCAGTGTCCTTATACGCTGAAAACAGTCAACTTCGTTTTCACATGTAAAATGGCTTACGCCGCTTTTTGCGCCGTGTGTGTTAGCTCCGCCAAGTTCATCAAAAGTAACATCTTCATTCGTTACCGCTTTAATGACATTCGGACCCGTAATAAACATGTGAGATATTTTATCAACCATAAATATAAAATCGGTAATAGCGGGCGAGTAAACAGCGCCACCGGCACAAGGTCCCACAACAGCAGAAATCTGCGGCACAACTCCGCTTGCAAGCGTGTTGCGCAGGAATATATCAGCGTATCCTGCAAGAGATAGCACACCTTCCTGAATGCGGGCTCCGCCGCTGTCGTTAATGCCGATTACAGGTATTCCGATTTTCATCGCGAGGTCCATTATCTTTACAATTTTCTTTGCATAATACTCGGCAAGAGAACCTCCGAGAATCGTAAAATCCTGAGAGAAAACCGCAACAGACCTGCCGTTTATTTTACCGGTACCCGTTACCACACCATCGGTATAAAATCTCTGGTTTTCGAGACCGAAATCCTTAGACTGGTGCCTGACAAAAATATCCATTTCTTCAAATGACCCTTTATCAAGAAGCAAATCAATTCTCTCCCTCGCAGTAAGTTTACCCCTTTTATGCTGAGACTCAATATTCTTTTCTCCGCCGCCGAGCATAGCCTCGGAACGTTTAGCTCTTAGCTCTTCAAGTCTTTCTTTATTGGTCATAGAATGATAATATTATTTTTTGTATGATATCAAATTAAGAAATTACGGTATTATATGCGTTTAATTTCCGCGCCGAGATTTCTGAATCGTAAATCAATATCTTCATATCCCCTGTCGATATAAATCGCACCGTTGACAAGTGTTTCGCCTTTCGCGATAACCCCGGCGATAAGATATGATATACCGGCGCGGAGGTCAGGGATAGTTATTTCAGCCGAATGAAGTCCGGTCGGACCTTTCACAACGGCACTGTGATAATACCCGGCATTTGCAAACCTGCATCGCAATCCGCCGAGACAAGTATTGTATAATTCAACTTCAGCTCCCATCTTTTTCAGCTCACTGACGTAACCGAACCTTTTTTCGTAAACTGTTTCGTGAACGATTGATATTCCTTTTGCCTGTGTCAGAAGAATTGCAAATGGCTGCTGCCAGTCAGTCATGAATCCCGGATGAACATTGGTTTCAATTGCAATGGGTTTTAAATCTCCGTCATAATAAAATCTTATTCCGTTGTCTTTAATTTCAAATTTACCGCCTATTCTGCGGATGCTGTTGAGAAAAGTAATCAGGTCATCCTGAATTGCGTTTTCTACAAATACATCACCCTTAGAAGCAATGCCTGCGCAGGCAAAAGATACAGACTGGTTTCTGTCGGGAATTACATTATGCTCGGCGCCGTATAATCTATCCACGCCTTCAATAGTAATTTTTCTGTCCGTGCTGATTTCTATTATGGCGCCCATCTTCTGCAGGAATTTGATAAGATCAATTATTTCCGGCTCAATGGCGGCATTGAAAATATTTGTTCTGCCCTCTGCCAGCGTACTTGAAATAATAATATTTTCCGTTGCGCCAACGCTCGGATAATCAAGTGTGATATTGCAACCTTTGAGTTTTTCAGCCTGCAACACATAAAAATTGTCTTTCAAATCAACATTACAGCCAAGTTTCTTCAATCCTTCAATGTGAAAATTTACAGGTCTTGATCCGATCCGGCAACCGCCCGGAACGGGTATTAAAGCTTTTCCTGTTCTTATAACAAGCGGACCGGCAGTGAGAATGGATATTCTGTTTACATTGCCGTATTCGAAAGGAATTTCATTAGTCGTAATGACAGGAGTTTCGGACGTAAGTGAATCCCCGGTAGTCTCAATTTTACTGCCGAGTAATCTGCAAAGCTCAAGAGAAACTTTCAGATCGTTTATTTCATTCGGTGAATTCCTGAGAACACATCTTTCTTTTGTCAGAAGAGATGCTATTAACAGTTTTGTAGCGGAATTTTTCGCGCCGGTTACTTTTACCGACCCGTAAAGCGGGTTTCCCCCTTTAATTAAAAACTTTGAATTATTATCTGCCAACTAATCTTATTATAATTTTATTCTTTCCAGAATCCCATTTTTTCAAATTTCCTGATACGGTTATCGAGAAGCTTATCCCTTTTAACTTTATTCAGTGTCTCAATTTCTTCAACAAGAGCCTGCTTTAATATATTCGCCGCCTCCTGATGATTCCTGTGCGCGCCGCCGGCCGGCTCGTCAATAATTCTGTCAATAATTCCAAGCTTGAGTAAATCAGTCGCAGTAAGTTTGAGAGCTTCTGCCGCAGTTTCTTTAAAATCCCAGCTGCGCCAGAGAATTGACGAACAGGATTCGGGTGAAATAACGGAATACCAGCAGTATTTCAGCATAAGAATCCTGTCTCCGATTCCGATTCCAAGTGCTCCGCCTGAAGCACCCTCTCCGATTATTACGATAATAATCGGTACTTTAAGTCTCGACATTTCCAGCAAATTACGCGCTATCGCCTCGGCTTGTCCGCGCTCTTCGGCTTCGATACCCGGATATGCTCCCGGAGTGTCAAGCAAAGTTATAACTGGTTTATCAAACTTCTCGGCTAACTTCATAAGTCTTAAAGCTTTCCTGTACCCTTCAGGATTCATCATACCGAAATTCCTGTATAAATTTGACTTCGTATCCCTTCCCTTTTGCTGTCCGATTATCATGACAGTTTGGCCTGCTAAATTAGCGAAACCACCTACAACCGCTTTATCATCCCTGAAATTCCTGTCTCCGTGAAGTTCCACAAAGTTATCAGTCATTTGAAAAATATAGTCGAGTGTGTAAGGACGGTTGGGATGCCTGGCAAGCTGAACAATTTGCCAGGGGGTCAGATTGTCAAAAATATTTCTCCGTAAATCATTTACTTTAGACTCGAGCCTGTTAATTTCGTCAGAAATATCAAGACTGTCTGCCATTTTTCGCATTTCTTCAATTTTCTGCTCAAGTTCAAGAATTGGTTTTTCAAAATCGAGTGCCATGTTAGTTATTATTTAATTTATAAAATCATTTGCGTATTAAGGAGAATACTGTTTTAAGGAGTATTTCTATATCAGAAATAAGAGACTGATTCTTAGCATAAAAAAGAATGAAATTATCAGTTTCTTCCTCTGTCATTCCTTCGTAATTATACAATTGTATCAGCCCTGTGAGTCCTTTTTTTCCAAGATAATCAATATCGCCTGTATCATACCATACAGGAATTCCTACAAAACTGTACTTCCCTGTAAATACTTCGGGTAATAAAAGAAGTTTCGGTACACTTTTGTTTTTATATTCCTTTTTCACTGCTGTTTTGCTATACATAAAAATAAAAGGATATACCAGTAAAAGCAATATTGCCGATAAAATCAGGTCGAATCCTCTTTTTAAAAATATATTTAATTTATTATTAATATTATACTCAATTTCAATTAAAGACAGACTGTCAATTCCGGATTTAATACGGGATAAAATCAGTTCGTTTCCTGTCGGGATAATCCTGAAAGTCACATTATCGTGTCGGAAGGACCACATAACCCGCAATATATCCTGATTAGCGAAATGGTCTCCTGAAAATATCACCTCCTCAATATTCTTCAGTTTTATTATTTCTTCAAGATTGTCAATATTTTTATCCTTACTGATTCTGTCGAAGTAAAAAATATTGTATCTCGATTCGAATTTTTCTTCAATATTCTGGCTTAAATGCCTGTCACTGACTACGAGAATATTGATTTTCTTAAGTGTAATGTTTTTACTGATTATAAACCTGTATATATTTATTACAGCCCTCCAGCCGGGAAGGAACAATAACGCGAAGACAGTAGCTGATATTACAACTTCACGTGAATAAGCAACTTCCTTTAAAAAAAATGTTATTGAAGCATTGATAAAAAAACCGAAAAGAATAGCGTTAAAAGCGCGTTTAAGGGACAGATGATGTCTGCGCGTGTATAATCCGAATAACGTGAGTAAAATTATCCATATTGCGATATAAACACTCATTATAAACAAATAGGGCTCATTCGGTAACATTTTGAACCGAATAAAAACCGAAACTGTAAAAATTGAATATAAGATCAGACAATCAATAATCACAGGATAGATTATTTTTAAAATTCTTTTCGTATATGAAAAAAATGACCTGTAAAAAATTCCGGCCTGAAGGAAAAAAAGAACTATTCTCGGAGAACCTGTGAAATTCTTTTTCACAAAAATGGACATTGCTCCGTAAAAATTATTCACGAAGGAAACATGAGTTTTACGCGTACTTTCTCCTTTTAAATGAATAGTTGTTACTTCCGGGTAATAATATATGCTGTACCCGTTTTGCTTTATCCTGTAACATAAATCGAGATCCTCGCCGTACATGAAATAGTCCTCATCAAATAAACCGGTTTTATCAAGAACTGTTTTCGGAATAAACATAAATGCACCGCAGATTGCATCAACTTCGGCAGTTTTGTTTTCATCGAGGTAAGTCAGGTTGTATTTACCAAAAAGTCTGCTCTTCGGGAAAATTTTTGACAGACCGAGTATCCGCGGGATTGCAACAGATGGTGTTGGAAAGCTTCTCCTGCACGCATAATCAAGTTTACCGCTCGATAGTATCAGCTTCGAAGAAATTGCGCCCGTATTCGCATGGCTTTCGCAGAAAGTTATTAATTTTTGGAAAGTACCTTCTTCCAGAACTGTATCAGGGTTTAATATAAGTATGAATTTTCCCTGAACTCTTTTTAAGGCAATGTTGTTCGCTTTGGAGAAACCTACATTTTTCCTGTTTGCTATTACTAAAACGTCAGGATACTTAGAGCTTATATATTCGGCAGATCCGTCTATTGAATTGTTATCAACAAAGTATATTTCCGCTTTAAGACTTCCGAGAGTCTTATATATTGAAGCTATACAGTTATCTACAGCGTCTTTTACATTATAATTTACTATTACAACAGAAATATCATACATAAGATCTGGCACATTTTACTATTATACTTTTCCGAAGATTGATTTTATTTTCAGCTTCCAGACAATCAGAAATGCCTCATGGACAACTTTTTTTGACATTTTAGAACTTCCTGCCCGGCGGTCAATGAATAAAATCGGGATTTCCGCCAGCTTAAAACCGTTTTTTGTGAATTTAAACTTCATTTCAATCTGAAAGGAATAGCCGTTAGATGTTATTTCGTCAAGTTTTATCTGAGAGAGAGATGATACTCTGTAGCATACAAAACCTGCGGTAGTGTCCAGAATATTAAGTCCGGTAATAACCCTTGTATAAACATTGGCGAAATAGCTCAGCAAAAGCCTTCTCATGGGCCAGTTAACAACTGAAATGCCATTTATATATCTTGAGCCAACGACAAGATCGTAACCCTCGTTAATTTTTTCAATAAAAACCGGCAGATATTTGGGGTCATGCGAGAAATCCGCATCCATTTCGAAGACAAAATCATAACCATTCTTTATGGCAAATTTAAATCCTTCAACATAAGCAGTACCCAATCCCGATTTCTTTTCTCTTTTAATTAAATGCACATTACTGCTTTTGTATGAATTTACCATATCAGCTGTCCCGTCGGGAGAATTATCATCAACAACAAGTACGCTGAACTCATAATCCTTTGAGGTCTGCTCCAGTACCTGAGGAATAATTTTTGTAATATTTTCCGATTCGTTGTATGTAGGTATTATTACAAGAACTCTCTGCATTTGAATTATCTTAAAAGAATAACAATTAT